>Ga0105048_10005044_pt1 | contig 21421 bp, 17 predicted proteins | sample MAT05_FD_78382 | JGI IMG/M metagenome (GOLD analysis project Ga0105048, IMG submission 78382) | Freshwater microbial communities from Lake Fryxell liftoff mats and glacier meltwater in Antarctica - MAT-05 | ecosystem: Environmental > Aquatic > Freshwater > Ice > Liftoff microbial mat | place...
AAGCTCATAGCCCCAAAGCGCTGCGAAGTTGTGCGCCGACTTGGTCCAGACCGGCGAATGACGCCACCCGCACGCGCGCGGCCCGTCCCATACGCTCACGAATTTGCGGGTCGCTGAGCAGCCCGCCGAGCGCGGATCGTAATGCCTTGACGTCACCGATGGGCGTGATGATTCCCCCGCTCGCGTTTCCGTTTGGCAGCATCTCGGCGCTGCCCGGCGCCGTCGAGAGGATCACGGGCAAGCCGCAGGCCATCGCCTCTAGCGGAGCTACGGCGAAACCTTCGTTCCGTGAAGCGGATACGTACAGATCTGCCGCAGAAAGCTCCCGCCGCATCACCGCGCGGTCAGCCGTGTATCCGGTCCAGCGTAGTCCCGGCACCGGATCTGCAGCAACTATGCGCCGCAGCTCTTCTTCACCGCTTCCGGTCCCGACCAGGTGCAGCCGCCAATCCCGTTCGGCGTTCTCTGAAACCAGCGCGCGCCACGCTTGTAACAAGATGTCGACGCCCTTGCGATATATGTCAATCCGGCCATGGCAAATCACAATTCCGGCCTCTTCCGGAAGCCCCAGTTCACGCCTCGCCGTGGCACGATCTGTCGGTTGCCACCGATCGATGTCCAGAGGATTGGGAACCATCGCCACTTTGGCAGGTGAAATGCGATAGGTGTCGAGCACACGGCGCAACTCAGCCTGAGACGCGATAATCAACCCATCCATTTCGCGGATCGCGCGTGCGCGGCCGGTTCTTTCGAGCCAAAAGTCGCTTGGAAAGCCACCCTGAAAGGTTGCAAAGACTTTTGCTCCGGTGGCACGTCCGGCGGCGAGAGCGGCCGCGGCGCGGTGGTATTCGTATTCCTGACAAAGAACAATCGTGACATTTTCCTCTCTGAGCACCCGCGTCAGATCGCCAACGGGTGTCGCGAGCCGGTCCAGAAATTGACCAATGGGTCGAAATTTGAACAAAGGGTGGGCGCGAAATCTGCAATAGGCCGGACTGACCGGCAAAGCCACAGTCACGACGCCGGTTTGCGGATGTACAAACCTGCGAGTGGTCCTTTCTCTTGAAAAGCAGATGACGCAGGCGCCAATTCCCACTCGGCTCAGGGCTTCGGCATAGCCAAACAACCAGCCTCCCGACATGGCAGTCGCAAACCCCTCGACGCTGGTGCCAAGCGGGTCCAGATAGTCTTCTATCACGTCTGCCCAGGGAAGGATCGCGACCTTGCCAATCATCCCGATTTCACTCTAATGGTTGACACAACGAAAGTTCCACATTTGTTCCATTGCGAAAGCAGTTTCTGATGCACAAGGTTTCGATCGTCGTTCCTGTTTATAACGCAATTCGGACGCTCGAGGCGACAGTCCTCTCTGCGCTGGCACAAACTTATCGGAACATCGAAGTCATCGTCGTGGACGACGGGTCAGGTGACGACTCCGCTCGGTGCGCCGATGCCTTGGCGGCTCGTGACCCCAGGGTCACTGTCATCCGCTGCCAGAATTCCGGTGTAGCGACCGCGCGCAACGTCGGCATTGCTGCGGCGAAGGGCGAGTGGATCGCCCCTCTCGATGCCGATGACCTCTGGCATCCGGAGAAGATCGAGCGTCAGTTGCGTATCGCCACATCCAGTCGCGTACGTCCATCATTCGTATATGCGTGGTCTCGCCGCATCGACATTAATGGATTTGCGGTGATGGACTTGGGTCAGCCGCGTTTTCGCGGCGACGTTTTGGCCCCGCTCATTGCCTCCAACTTTATGCGTAACAGCTCTGTCCCGCTCATCAGCAGGGATGCATTGGACGCGGTCGGCGGATACGACGCCAGCTTGCAGGCGGCAGGCTCCCAAGGAGCAGAAGATCTTTCTATCTACTTAAAGTTGGCTGAATATGGTCCGGTTGAACTCGCACCCGCTTTTCTGATCGGGTATCGTTATTTTCCTGGAACGATGTCACGCGACCCTGGTCGTATGCGGCAATCCGTCAATATCGTCCTGGATCAGCTTTTCAATCGGCGGCAAGATCTTCCGTTAGAACTTTTGAGTCTGTCAAAGATGAACTATGATTTCTATTCCGCAACCCTTGCCTTCGCGGCGGGGGATCGGATGGGGTTCTTTGGTTACATTGCCAAGGCGTTGCGCACCCGACCGTTTGTCGGGGCTGCGTTTCTTGCCTCACACTTGCTTGAGCGTCTCGTAGCTTTGTTTTCTTGGCCCCGAGGCGGGGTGAGGTTTGAAGCGCTTTCTGCTGACAAGCCGATGAGAGTTCCGGCAGTCAACCTGCTTGACCTCTTGCAGGCGGCGGCAGCTCGGCAGGCCATTGCAGGGTCGGATTTGGCGCGTCGGCAATGGAGCGGCACGTGAAATCGCGAGGGCGTGGCCCACGAGACGCAACGTCCAGAAGGCTGGCAACACGCGCGCGTTGGGTGATCCCCGTCGTCACGGTTCTAGGTTTGGCGAGCTTTCTGTTCGAGGCTCTCGGAATCTATTTGATTGTGCCGCTTGTTGATCGACTGGTGCCGACAGGCCAAGCTCTTCGAACAGGTCTGATTGACACGATCATCCCACAAGATTTACCCCTGATCGCGTTAGTGACGATCATTGTCTTTTGCATCTTGATGAAGGGGCTCGCGTCACTTGCGTCCATTGCCATCACGCTTTGGACAGCCGGGCAGACCAGTCACGATCTTCGCATCCTGTGCTTTGATCGTATCATCCGGGCGACAGACAGTTTTCAATCCAGCCGCGAGACAGGTGATTTTCTCAACCTGCTGGGGAATGAAACATGGCGTGCGGGTGAAGGTATGCAGGCATTAGCGGCATTGGTTACCCATTCCTGTGCTCTTGTCATATTTGTGGCTCTGATGCTGCTTCTGTCCCCAGCTTTGACGGTGGCCGTCATCTTCGGATTCGCCGTGATCCTTGGGATCGTAAGGTTTTCGGCGGCAATCGCCCGGCGCGAGGGCGCCATGGCGGTAGCTGCCAACCGCAAGCTTGCCGGGCGTATCGCACAAGGACTGGACGGGTTATCGACGATCCGCATGTTCGGGAGGGAACGCGACGAAATAGGCCGATTCACTGCGGTATCCGAACGGGCGAGGCGGGTGTTCCTACGTGTAGACATGATGAATGCCCTGCCCGGACCAGCGTTTGACGTGCTTTTCGCGCTACTCCTCGGCGTTCTGATCATCGCGATGGAGGGGGGACGCGTCTCCATTCTGATCGCATTTCTTGCGCTGTTGCAACGGATGCAGCCGCATGCGGTGGCCGTTACACAGTCCCGGCTGAAGCTTTCAACACTGCGCGCCGCAAATGACAGTATCTTTGCCCTGATTGGGGCGGCCGAGTCTCTGCCGATGACCAGTGGCTCCGTCCTTCTGCCTCGCCCTAATCAGATGATCGAGTTGCACGGCGTGACGCTGAACTACCGGGGAACGACACGAAGCGCCCTGGATGAGGCCAGCTTGCAGATTCCAGCCGGGCGTACGACAGCCCTTGTCGGGCGGTCCGGGGCTGGGAAATCCACGGTGATCCGGCTGGTTTGTCGCATGGCCGACCCGGACTCGGGGCGCGTGACGATTGACGGTACGGATTTGCGTGAAATCGATCTGTCCGCCTGGAGATCGCAGTGTGCGGTGGTGCCGCAGGACGTGTTCCTGTTTGACTCGAGCATTGGCGAAAACATCGCCTACGGCCGCCCTGACGCGACCCCTGCTGAGATTGAAGCGGCATCGCGGGCGGCGCAGGCGCACGACTTTATAACTGCTTTGCCCAACGGCTACGATGAAAGAGTGGGCGAGCGGGGCACGCGTCTGTCCGGCGGGCAGCGGCAGCGCATCGCTCTGGCGCGCGCGCTTTTGCGAAATGCGGGAGTTCTGGTATTGGACGAGGCGACCAACGCGCTTGACTATCTTTCGCAACGATTGGTGCAAGATGCGCTCGAGGCATCAGCGGACCGGACAGTACTACTGGTGGCGCATCAACTCTCCAGCGTGGAAAAAGCCGACCATATCATCGTACTTGAAGAGGGCCGTGTGGTCGAGCAAGGCTCACCGGAAGAGCTGCGCGCATTGCGCGGCAGCTTTGTACGCCTCTTCGAGCTGGACAGGAAGACCGCATGACTGCCGGCACCGGACACTATCGGCGGATCGACGTGGACCTTGCCGACCCGTTACCCAAAATTGAACCACTGGAGCACCATGAAGCGGGGGTTGGCGTGGTCCTGCGTTATAATAATGCGCTGGTCGGCTTTGAACTACGCAGCCGAGACGAGTTGCCGAAAGGACGGATTGACCCGTCTACGCTGGTCGATGATGACGTGCGCATTGCGATTGCGGCTGAAACCATACGCCGCCGTGCAGGTCGGCCGACGGGTACGGCGCGTCGGTTGAGTGTTGCAGTCTGCACCAAGGACGGCGCGGCACGTATCGCACGGCTGCTGGATAGTCTGCTCCCCTTGCGCGATGCCGTGCCCTTCGAGGTTTTTGTGATCGACAATGCCCCCAGTGACCACAGCACGCGCGACGTCGCAGCCGGGCGGGCGTTTGTCCATTATGTCGTGGAGCCATTGACAGGGCTGAACTTCGCCCGAAACCGCGCACTGCAGGACGCGACGGGCGAGGTTCTTTGTTTTCTGGATGATGACGTGACCGTGGACGCCGGTTGGGCGCGGGCGATGTCTGATGCCTGGGCGGCCAACCCCGAGGCAGGATGCATCACTGGCCTGGTGCTTCCGCTGGAACTTGAAACTGAAGCGCAGATTCTGTTTGAACGCGGCGGCGGTTTTCGCCGCGGTTTCTTGCCCTTGCGCTATGGAGAGACGAACTTCGCCGATCCGGTGCATCCTTCAGGCGCGGGCAAATTCGGCGCGGGTGCCAACATGAGCATTGACCTCGAACTGGTGCGCAAGCTCGGTGGCTTTGACGAGGCGCTCGATACCGGGCGGCCGCTGCCTGGGGGTGGGGATCTGGATATCTTCTACCGGGTGCTGCGGTCCGGGCGGCGGTTGGTTTATGAACCGCAAGCCGCTGTCTTTCACGAACACCGTCGCGACATGGGCGCATTGACGCGTCAATACCGGAGCTGGGGCCTGGGGCTGATGGCGTTCATCGTAAAGACACAGGAAGCGGATCCGGTCGCGCGCCCGGCTTTGCGGCGTCTGGTCCTGTGGTGGTTCCTGTGGATCGCGACGCGCCTCTGGCGGCGGCGCACGGGGCGGGAGCCAATTCCGGCCGCCATGATCCGGGCCGAGTTATGGGGCGGGGTCACGGGCCTGTTCGGCGAGTACCGCCGCTCGCGCGAGCGGTCTGACCGCATCCGTCGAGAGGCACCATGAACGGCGTGCAAACCGCGACGGTGGTTCATGTAGACATCAACAGCGCGTTTCGCGCCCTCTTGCCAGACCGGGGCACCGACAGCTTGCTCGCCGTGTTCTGGGACGGCCTCCTTCCCTTGGGCTCGCGACTCTTTACGTCAGGGGAATTGCCGGTGTCAGCTGCAGCCCTTCCGGCGGTTATGGCTGCAGCAGTGGCGCCCGCGCTTGTGGCCCGGGGTCTGACAAGCCCTGAGGGCCTGTCGGTGCCGACAGCTCCCTCCGATTTGAAGATCTCGGTCGTCGTCTGTACGAGTAACCGCCCTCTAGACCTTGCGCGCTGTCTTGACAGCCTGACCGCCTGTGATCCTGCGCCAGATGAGATCGTCATCGTGGACAACTCCCCCGACAACCCGGCCACGCGCGACCTCGTAATGTCTCGAGCGGGTCTACGTTATGTGGCCGAACCGCGCCGAGGGCTGAGCCGGGCGCGCAACGCAGGCGTCGCCGCGGCCACCGGACACTTCATTGCCTTTACCGACGATGATGTGACCGTCACGTCAAATTGGATGACTCCGATCCGGGCGGGGTTTGCGGACCCGGGCGTTGCCGTTGTTTCAGGTCTTGTGCTGCCCATGCAGCTCGACTCTGCCGCCGCTGTTGCATTTGAGATCAATTATGGCGGGCTTGCGGGCAGTTTTTTGCCAACCAGATACGATCGTAGCCTGCTCGACACCGCATTTGGCGAGGCACCGCCGGTTTGGAAGGTCGGCGCAGGGGCTAATATGGCTTTCCGCCGCACGGCCCTTGCGCGGGCCGGACCGTTTGACGAACGTCTCGGCGCCGGGGCCGCTGGTTGCAGCGAGGACAGCGAGATGGTCTATCGTTTGCTGCTGGCAGGAGGCATTTGCGTTTACGATCCGGCCGCCGTCGTTTTTCACCGCCACCGCGACACAGTCTCTGCGCTGCGTCAGCAACTGCGTGCCTACATGCGCGGACATGTTGCCGCGCTTTTTGTCCAGTATGGGCATGATCGGGCCCCCGGAAACCTTGTCCGTGCCTTTGTCGGAATGCCAATCGGGCTGGCCGGCGGCTTCGTCATGACCTTCTGGCATCGCGAACGCCTGCGTCGCCAGCTGCTGCCGTGGGAGACGCTCGGCGTCGTCGAGGGCTGGCTTAGCCTTTTACGTCTCAGGAAGACCCGCCCTGTCCCCTCCATTTCAAAGGAGCCCCCCTGATGGCCGATGTCGTCACCCGACGCCCAATGTCCGCATTCCTGCGCGACAATCCCTTTCCAGGCAAATTCACTGACGGTCTTTATTTCCGTGACAAGATGCGAGCCATCCACCGCATCGCTCCCGAACGCATCGGCCGCGACCTGCTGGAGGTTGGCGGCGGACAGAGCGGGCTCTCCAAGATGCTGTACCCCGGCGCGCAGATCACCAACCTCGACCTGGACCCTAGCTTCAGCGAGCGGGCGGCGAACCGGCAGCCCGGCATGCGCTTTGTGCAAGGCGATGCGGCGGCGATGCCGTTTCAGGATGCCAGCTTTGACGTGGTGACGATGTTCGACCTTCTGGAACATGTCGAAGATGACGACGCCGTCGCACAAGAGACCTTGCGCGTGCTGCGCCCCGGTGGATGGGTGCTGATCACAACGCCCGACATCGACCGATGGCGCTATCCGGTCTATGCAATCTTCAAACCCTTCTGTCCCTCCGAAGAAGAATTGTTTGCAAGCTGGGGCCACGTGCGCCGTGGCTACAACCTGCCGCGGCTGGAGCGGATGTTCAACGGCTCCCCTCGGATGAAGGGCGGCTTTATCAATGACAAGCTGGCGCTGAGCCATGACATCGCGTTCCTGAAACTTCCCTGGCCGGTACGGGTGCTGATGCATGCTGCAGTTGCACCAGTGTCGATTGTGGGATGGGTGTCTCACAAACCGGGCGACCCCGGCACCGAGATCGCCGCCTCTTGGCAGAAGGAGGGCTGAAGTCATGGGGGCCAAAGACGTTATCGTCACGGGCGGGGCCGGCTATATCGGCAGCCATACCTGCAAGGCGCTGGCTGCCGCAGGATACAACCCCGTCACCTATGACAACCTCTCGTTGGGCAATCGGTGGGCAGTGCGGTGGGGGCCGCTCGAGATCGGAGACATCCGCGATAGGGCCCGCCTGGCCGAGGTGTTTCGGCACTACCGGCCTGTGGGTGTGCTGCACTTTGCCGCGCTGGCGCTGGTGGGAGAGTCCGTTTTGGCCCCGGCCCGCTATTACGATCTGAACGTCCATGGCGCACAGTGTGTCTTTGACACTGCGCGGTTTTTCGATGTTGGCGCAGTGGTTTTCTCCTCTACCTGTGCCGTTTATGGCGTACCCGCACGGTTGCCCATCACTGAAGACACGCCTCAGGTGCCGATCAACCCCTATGGTGCCAGCAAGCTGATGGCCGAACGGTTGCTGCGGGACTATGAAACGGCTTATGGCCTGCGCCATGTGGCACTGCGATATTTCAATGCAGCCGGCGCCGATCCGGGTGGTGAGATCGGCGAAAGACGGGAGGTCGAGACGCACCTGATCCCACTCGCGGTGGAGGCCTGCCTGGGGCTGGGACCGGCACTTAAGATCCTCGGTGCAGACCACCCCACCGCCGACGGCACCGCGGTGCGCGACTACATCCATGTAACTGACCTCGCCGAGGCGCATGCAGCCGGCCTTGCGCTTCTGTTGCGCGGCGAGGGCTCTGAGGTGCTTAACCTTGGCACCGGACGCGGTGTTTCGGTGCGCGAGGTGATTGCAGCCATCGAGCTGGCTGTGGGGCAGCCGGTCCCGATTGTGGCAGCGCCTAGGCGCCAGGGCGACCCACCGTATCTTGTGGCCGATGCCACGCGTGCGCAAAAGCTTTTCGGACCCGAACTTGTGATGCGATCAAACCTTGGGTCCATCATCGATACGGCATTGAAATGGCGCCGCGACAACCGATTGTCTGCCCGATAGCTGGCGTGGGTGCCGAACCGTCCACAATCCGCGATCGCACGGAGCATTGGATGTGGCTCTCGGGCATCCGCCTCACTGTGTTGAAAACCCGAGAGCCCGAGCATCTCTGCAAGCGTTCAATTATGCCGCTGCGTGGCTTTTGCTCCCGCCAAGCCGCCTGATTTGCCTCCTGATCGTCCCTCTTTCACAGCGGGTGTCCTTGGGGTTGTGATCCGTTCCCCGAAGATGCACTTCCGGACGCTGAAGTTTTCCGGCTTGATCCGGGGGAGGTGCTTGGAGCGTCTTCCGGTTTCGTCAGTGTGATCGGCACGTTGTTTCCGACCGCGCCGTGAGGTCGTTCTTAGTTGTAGTATCTGCACCAAGCCTCTCGCCCACGACCGAGAGCGTCAGGATCCAGTGTGGGTTCAGACGCGCCTTTACCGGCCATGGAAAGCGAGGAGGGGTCGGCGTTCGATCCGGAGGATCAGATGCCCCTACGGACGATGAAGGCTCTCGCCATCGTCCTCGGACCGGTGACGGACAATTGCCCGATCGGTGGGTGAGCCGGGGCGCGGGACGTCGAGAGTGACGCGGCACTGGTATGTCCGCAGGTCCATGGCGAAATACCCACACCGCAGTGATCGAAACGCCTGGTTTTCGGGCAGCCGCCCTGGCGGTACAGATGCGCCACGCCATAAGGCCGGAAACATGACCGCGCCCGGCAAAGATCAACACCAGCTCATATCGATCTTTCACGAACAGAGCCCTCCAGAAGTGACAAAGCCGTGAGAGATGATGGAGACCGGCACTGAATGCGAGCGCTTGGAGAACTGCACCTGACACTCGCGGCCGCGCATGAACAGCGCCTGAACCACCTCCACAACCCGACCCTTCCCCAAGCGCGGGCTTTAATCCCACCGAACCGGAACGGCAGATCTGGACTCCGATAGGGATGATTTTTGCATACTGCGTGACACAGTTCGCGGCGAACTTCTGAGAAAAGCCCCTTTACGCCCCGGATCCACCTTGTTATACGGCCTCGTTGTTCCGGCGTAGCTCAGCGGTAGAGCAGTTGACTGTTAATCAATTGGTCGTAGGTTCGATCCCTACCGCCGGAGCCAAGAAACCCCAAGAAAGCAATAACTTAGCTTAAGTCGCGCTCAGCGGCCTTGGATGGTTTTTGCTCACGGGTAACGTTTGGGGTAACAGATCGCGCATCGCTATCCGGCCAGCGCGCATCGCGCATTCGTGACAACCCGCGCCAGCCGGTGTGGTCGCAGCAACCGGCCCATCGCCCCGGTCCGGCCCCGATGCCCGCCGTCATCGTCGTCGGCCAGCGCCAGCCCCGCCAGATCGGCCACCAGACGGCCAGAGAGGATGCCGCCGTGTCCTGTGCGGGGCTCGAGGCCCCAGCCGCACCAAGCAGGCCCAACAGCGGCCGCCAGAGCCGAGTGCCCCACAGCAGTCCCACAGGCACGCCCTGAGGCAGTTCCCGGCCTGCCAGCGCCCCCGCGCGCGCGGTGATGCCCTCTCTTCCAACTTGGAAGAGAGCAACCACTCGACCGCCCCGCCGCGCCGCCTGTCGAAAGGATGGCGGGCCCAAGCTGGGCTTGCACTTTCGCCGCCTCAGCAGTTGCGGACATGAACTTGCAGAGCGAAAGGCTTGCCAGAAACTGACTCGACTCAGCGTCCCATTTTCGGCCAGAATTGCCTCACAATCCGAGAGGACAAGATGATTCCTCAAAACGAGATCACAGCACTACTCTCCGTCATTGAACGGCTTGAGCAGACCCAGCGCCTCACCCCGCTTCAGATATTTCGCAAGGAGCAAGCCAGAACCTATCGCTTTTCGCCAGACGGCCGCGACCATGATGTGCATGCCCACCAGCGCAAGTATGGCAAGAAATCCGTTTTTCAGCCGCGCGAAAAGAACCATCCCGTTTACGGTGACACTCACTTTGCCCTTGGATTTCAGGCCCGCTATCTGGATGCAGAGTTGAGTGACTGGTTTTCTTGGGCACACGTTACTATCCTGCCCGGTATCGCTGCCCGCATCAAAGCAATCCTGAAGCGCGCGAAGATGTCCGAATTGAGCGAACGGTTCGTTGCCGCCTATGACAAGCACTTCTCGGACCTTTTGAAGCCCGCCATTCAAAGAAAGCCATCGGGCGACCAGAAACTTGACTGGCTTCAGTCGGATGTGCCCCGTCTCGACGTCACATTGAAGTCAATCGACCGTAGCGCTGCCGAAAGTTTTTCCTTTGCATTTGAGTTCTGCTGCCACGATTGCGGCGGCTTCGTCATCGAGGCGCCTGACGATGAAGATGCAAATGGTCCGGCATTGTGCAAAGCCTGTGGACAGGTTTTTGGCAAGATGGGTCAGGTCAGAGCGCTTGCGCAGCTCGTTGGGCAGCTTGAACTGAAAAAGCGCGGCCTTGCGTCGCCCTGACGCGGCGCGTCGAACCGCGTCTACTAGAGCAAGTTGCGACCATTCCGATCTGGATTCCCATAAGTGCCCAATCATTTCCTCCTTCTATGGCAGATGTTGGGGATCGTTGATGGGCAAGCCACTTCCTATGGAACTTCGTCGGCGAGTTGTTGATTTTGTCGAGGAAGGCCGCACGCATCGGGCGGCGGCGGCGCAGTTCCGAGTTTCGATCAAGTTCGTGAATGACATGGTGCTTTTGAAGCGCCCCACCGCTGACGTAAAGTTCCTGCACGACAGCGGTGGGGTTCCCGGTTGTCTCTCAATCAGTGAGATAGCCCTTGACCTTCAGCCATGCCAAAAATTCAGGCGCGCTAAAGTCAATGGATCCGGTTTCAGCGGTATATTCATAGCGCACCGCGTCGCGCCAGTTCTTATGTTTGTAAGTCCAGCCCATTTTGAAATCCTCTCGTTGTGGGGGTGATATGACCGCCAAGCCGTGAGGTGCCGTGCCGTGCCAAGCCGTGAGGTGCCGTCCCAAGCCGTGCCAAGCCGTGACCCTTTTTAGGTGATGCTGCACCGTCGGACTTTACCGACAAAAAATTCCCACCAAAAATGAACGAGCGCCACAAGTGAAAAAGAAATGTTGGGCGGCGCTGGTTGTGGTCCTGCCCCGCGTAGGTCTGCCACGGTGGCGATCTTGGTGTTGTCGCGCGCAACACCCATGCCATGCCCGCCGTCATCGTCGTTGTCGGCCAGCGGCCCGTTGTGGACCCGGTGAAGTTACGGTCTCCGGAACGTGGCAACGCGCGATGCCCGCGACAGTCGGCCCATGCATCGTGCCAGCGCCCGTCTTGAGCCTCGGTGCCGTTGTGGAACTAATTCCACAACGGCTCAATCGGCGGGCTAGGCGGGACGGTGTGGCCTTGGGGCGGTTACGCCAACCGTAACGCCAAAGAGGCCATAAGGCGTCTTGGCGCTTCAAACACAGCGCTTGACCCCGATTGGGGCCTGACCCGCCCACACCACATGAAAGTTTCGTAGGCTCAAGCCCTGCCCCCGAGGTAACCGCTTGCACTGCCACGCATTAGGTTTCCGGCGGTTGGAATTGAAGTGAGTTGATGTGGTGTTTGACTTCCAGCTTCAGGTCACGACAGGCAGTCATTATGGCGGCGGCAGACACGGTTGCGTCCATTGTGCTTCCCTTGCTCGATCCGTCCTCGAGTTCCGCGCACATGGCTCCTGTCTGATGGTCCCCAAGGTCGCGGCACGACGACTTGAGAGTGTGTGCGACGCGCTTGAGGGTTACCAGGTCACGTGTTTGAGCAGCAGATGAAAGGTTGTCGAGAAGGCTGTCCACCTCGTCAACAAAACTCTGCAAGATATCGGCGACAATCAGATCGTCATCGCCCACTGCGTCACGAAGACGTTTTAGTGCCTCAGCTGTCAGACCCATTGGCGTTCCCCCCGTCGCCGATTTTCGCCCGCTGCAACCGACGCTTTGCCTCGGCGGCCGCCCGCAGGGCACGTATGAGTTCACCGATCTCGATCGGCTTGCTGACGTAATCGTCCATCCCTGCGCGCAGGTACTTCTCGCGATCACCCGCGACGGCATTGGCGGTCAACGCGACCACGTAAGGCCAATCAACTTCCGGTCGAAGTCTGCGAATCCGTGTGGTCGCCTCGATCCCGTCCATGTCCGGCATCTCGATGTCCATCAGAACCGCATCGAAGGCCGTCAGCCGTGCCGTTTCAACGGCATCTTCGCCACACGCGGCCATCTCAGGCTCGAAACCGAGTTTTCGCAGGGCTGCAGCGCAGAACTTGCGGTTCGTCGGATGGTCGTCCACCACCAGAATGCGCAACGGGATTTCATCAGCAAGACGGGTCACCAGTTGCGAAGCGCCCGGAGCTGGTTCGGGGCCGGCCACACGGCGTTCCAAGTGCAAGGCCGATCCGATCGCTTCAAGCAGCGCCGAGGGTTTGATCGGCTTCATGAGGTAGCCAGAGAACAGGTCGCTCCCGTCCATCTCGGCTATTGTTGATCTTGTCATGTGCCGAGAGCTGAACAGGATCAGGGGAACAGACCGGCCCTCGGGAATTGCCCGGAGTCGCCTTGCCAGATCGACGCCGCTCATTCCGGGCATTTGCATGTCGAGGATGATGATATCCGGCCGCGACGCGGACGCCAGCAAGCGCAGCGCGTCCTCGGGTCCATTGGCCTGAATCGAAGCCATTCCGAAACTGCGCAGATGAAGCTCCAGCACCCGCAGGTTCGTGGCATTGTCATCGACGATCATCGCCATACTTCCAGGGACGACCGCCGCGCCTGGCGACCCGGTCTCTGCGAGCGGTATCAGCTCCGCCGGGCTCGCGGGAAGGTCGAACGAGAACTCGGTTCCCCGTCCAACTTCGGACCTCACGGTGATTGATCCCCCCATGAGTTCGACAAGCCGCTTGGAAATCGCCAGCCCGAGACCCGTCCCGCCGTAGCGTCGCGTCGTCGAAGCATCAACCTGGCTGAAGGACTTGAACAGACGGTCAAGCCGGTCGGCAGGAATGCCGATACCGGTGTCGATGATCTGGAATTGAAGCCTAAGTTGCCCCGCGACGGTATCGGTGCTGCGCGAAACCCGCAGGAAGACCTCTCCCTGTCCCGTGAACTTCACCGCGTTGTTCAGCAGGTTGAGAAGAATCTGCCGCAACCGCATGGCATCGCCCGTCAACTGCCGCGGAATCGTCGGGTCGATCCAGTAGATCAGCTCCAGGCCATTCTCGGCGGCGCGCGGAGCGATGACGTCCAGCGCCTGCTCCACCGTGGCAAACAGGTCGAAAACGGTCACCTCGATGTCGAGTTTGTCCGCCTCGATCTTTGAAAAATCGAGGATGTCGTTGATGACAGTCAGCAGCGCCTCGGAACTTTGTGCAATGGTGTCGCAATACTCTCTTTGTTCAGCATCGAGTCCGGTGGAGGCCAACAGATGGGTCATGCCGATGATGCCGTTCATGGGTGTCCGGATCTCGTGGCTCATCGTGGCAAGGAAAGCGCTCTTTGCGGAGTTGGCGGATTCGGCCGCTTCCTTGGCCGCCGTCAGGGAACGCTCCAGCGTGCGCAGTTTCACCACGTCCTCCGATGTGACTTTCAGAAGCCGCTCGGTTTCTTTGAAAAGCCTTGCGCGCTGTAGCGCAACACCTGCCATGCTTGCGATTGACGTGAGCAGATTCACGTCCGACGTTTCGAAGGCATCTTCGCGATCAAGGTTCTGGACCGAAATGACGCCGCGGACCTTCCCTTCGTAGGCAAGTGGAACGAACAGACAGGATTTCGGAGGTTTGCCCTGCCGAGCCTCGGGGTTGCCATAGTGCTTGCGAGCTGTCGGCACGTCTTTGGCAATCAGGAGCGGTTCGCCCGTCTGCATCACGTGCCGACGATAGCCCACAAACGGCATGGCCTGATCGGGATAGCGCGTCCCCCGCTCGATCGTATAGGGGAAATGGAACACGCCTTCCGCCTCGTCGAAGAGACAGATGTCAAGCACATGGGCGTCAAAGACCTCGTGCATTTTTGAGCCCATGATGTCGTAGATCGCCAGCGGATCAACGCCTGCGGCCAAGGCTTCTTGCAGGCTGTTCACAAAGGCGAGTTCCCTGTTGCGCTCTTCCGTGTCGCGCAGGAGCCCTCGGTAGCGCGCCTGCTCGACGCGCAGCGCCGTCTCGATGGTGCGCATTTCCGTGATGTCACTGACAGAAGCGTAGACTTGCGACCAGTCCTCTTCGTGCCCCTTTGCGATCCGGAAGACCTCGTTTACAACAATGGACTCGCCCGTGATCGTGACGTCGGTCCTCTCCTGTCGGAACTCCGTGTTTCCATCAACAAAGGCCTGAAAAATCCGCGCCGACTCCCACCAAGGCATCTCCGCGCCGAACCCGCTGCGGAAGAAATCGGCAAGCTCCGACACGGACGAAACCCGGTAAAGGGAGAGGCCCGCTGCATTGATCAGCGTCCAATCCACAAGATGGGGAATCCGCGCTGCTTCAGCGGGATTGGTCCGGAAATGGTCGATAAGATCAACCACGCCTGTGGCCTGCAATTCGTTCAGGGACCGCTTGACCCTTGACCAATCTTCCACAAACAGCGGTTGGGGGCTGGCCTCGAAGAAGGCCTTGTAGCTCGCCATTTCCTTTCCGAGCGAGCCATCCGACGTTTTGGTTTCAGGGCTGTTCGTGCCGCTGGTCAAGGCATGCTCCATTCTTATTGTTGCCGTTCGGTCATTTGCGGCGAAAGACACCGCTCAAACCTTTGCGCCGGGTCCTTGGTGCAAACTGGACCTCAAGATCAACGGCCTCCCGCTTCGGTCCGACCACCAGCAAACCCGCAAATATCAGGGCCAGGGCAATCGTCGCGCCGCTTGTCATCTGCTCTCCCAGCAAGAGGATGCTCCAGAACACGCCCGCCAGTGTTGTGACATAAGCGGTCTGACTTGCGAACACCGCCCCAGCCACCGCAATCAGCAGCAAATAGAAGACGTAGTTGCCGGTATCGACGAGAGCGTTGAGCAGGATCAGCCAGAAGCCGAAACCGAGGTCGGGCGAAAGCATGAACAACTGACCCTGCGCCAGAGCAAACGGAAGCGTCAGGACCGCCGACAGAAGATACATGACGCCCAAGGCCGCTATGGGAGGCATCGTGCTCTTGGATTCGCCCGCCGCAATCAAGACATCGGTCATGGCCCAGAGAATGGGAATCGATATCGCGATGAGCACCCAGATCCAGGGGTTGATGCCGTCGTCAGTCCCGCGCGCCGCAATCAGAACTACTGCGCCGGAAAGTCCGACGAGCAAGCCCAAAAAGCGCCGCCAGGACGCTTCCTCCATGCGCAAAACTGCGGCGATGGCGAAAACACTCAGCCCCTGAAATGCCAGGATGATGGACAGTGTGATCCCACTGACCCGCTCTGTCGCCTCGAAAAGGATGATTCCGGGAACGACATTAAGTATGGCCCAGGCAGTGAGGAACACGAGGGTCTGCCGCGACAAAGTTCCAACCCGTCCCATCAGCGCCGCGCCGCCCAGGCACATGATGCCCGGCAGCAGGTCGCCCCAGAACGACAGACCGGTGGCCATCGGGATTCGGCTGAACAGCAACGCTGACATGGGTACCATGAGACCGCCGACAATGCCCGCGAGGAGAAGAAGGACGAGCCCCTTTGCCGTCCGCACGCTTCGGCTGAGTGCGCGTTCACGGTCATAGACCTGCTGGGCCATCTCGGTGAAAACGCGCGCCAGCTGTCCGATCGAATCGTCGCGGTCGGCCACGCCCGAAAGGCCGAGTTTGGAAGGATGGAAGGCTTCTTCCTCCATGAATCTGGCCGCTTCGGCAATCCGGTCCACTTGCGCAAGGTAATCCAGTTCGCCATCGCGCAGGCGCTTTTTCTCAATGCAAGCCTCGACCCGTGCCCGAAAGAGGACGGCGTTGAATTCTTTCGGCAGAAAGTCTGTAGCCCCCAGTTCGATGGCGCGGGCGACGCTTTCCATATCGCCATCCATCCCGGAAATCACGAGGACGGGTATCGAGGACAGCCGCTTGTCGGCACGCAGCACCTCCAGCACGCCGAACCCGTCCAAGCCGGGCATCATGATATCGAGAAGGATCAGATCGACGTCGTTTTCTTTCAGAATAGACAACGCCGCTTCGCCGCTGTCTGCCTCGACGACCCTGTCATGCCCAAGTTTCTTGATGGCCATCGCCATCTTCCGACGGCTCATGGTGCTGTCGTCAACAACAAGGACCCGGATAATCGGCGATGTCTGCCGAGCTTCGATATTCAAATGTTGTCTCCATAATGAATGCCCGCGGCTCGCCGGGGTGTTAGGTTATGGCGCGACATGAACTCGGAGATTCATAATGACACAGGATTGGTACGACTTGGCGCAGGACCTTCATCTTCGTCGGGTTGATCATTTCGTCGGGTTGATCATCAAGCCATAGTGTCAGCATCACAAAGAAAAGCAAGACACAGCCCATGACCTCCCATGGGGAAAGGACTTCCCTGAGAAACAGGAATGCCAGCCCGGCAGCCACCGAAGGCTCGATGATCGACGCAACCAAACCCGCCACGGCCGACCGGCAGCGCACCATGCCAGAACAGTAGCAAACATAGGCCAGCGCCGTCGGAAACAGACCAATGTAAATGAGCACACTGCCAAAGCGCCAATCCGGCAGCGTTGCAAACACATCCGTCAAACCAACCGGCGTGACGAGAAATGCGACAGGCGCAAGAAACACCGCAGACAAGGTCAGGCCCAGACCCGCAACAGCCAGTGTGGAATGACGCGTCGCGAGATTGCGCCCAGAATGCGACATGATGACGAAGGCGACAGATGCAGCAATCGAGAAAGCCAGACCTGAAAGAACCTGAACGACCTCGCTGCTCGCTGCGGCACAGGCCTACCTTGGGCTGGTTGTCGCCCGCCCTGAATATCTGACAGGGGGGAAGGGCAACCGGGATGGCAAGAAAACAATCTCTGCTGCCGGATTTGCGCACATCCGCTGGATATTCGCGGATCACCCATACCCACCGAACTTCTGGCGCTCGATCCCAGCGGCATCTGTTGAGCGGATCGTGTCGGGGCGCACAGAAAATGACCGGGTCATGTCACTGTTCCGCGAGGTGCAGGTCATCCCAGTCACCCGCGAGACGGTAGAGAGTGTAGCCCGTCAAAAGGACTTCATGCGCCGCATCCGCGCCGATAATTGACGAGGAACGCGTAACCTCTTGGCGGCGGAGGGCAACGAAGCCCGCTTCACGGACGGGACGGCATGAATGCGATCAAGGGGATCGTTTTCCCGGCAATCGGGTGCGTTGCCTGACGGTCTGCGGTCGGACGCACTGCTGCCACATGCACCCCACCGCCAAACCACCGAAATACAATTCCGCATCGTACCAGCCTTGCCTGTCGGCCGTCTGCACAGATGAGATCCTTCGCTTGGCCTGTTCCCTAGGCGAAGTCCTGCATGATGCGGCGATGGAGTGTCACAGCTTCATTTCAGGCCGAGTGTTTTCAGCTTTTCAAGGCTTTGAACCACGGTCGTTAGAACTGCTTCGGGAAGGACTGGTTCTGGCCTGCGGACCGGATCGCCCCGCCCAGGCCGATGCAAGCGCAAAGGGACTTCGATCCCCAAAGGAATGCCGGGTGGAAAAAGGCGCACTAAGTGCACCTCATAGCCGACCTGTCCTGCGCCGATCGTGCAAAATGTCCAGCTACCCTGATGCTCCTGCACGTCCTTCAGGTGAAGATGTGCGACCCATGGCAAGGCCGCGCGCAGATCATCCGCAAGGCCCCGTTGGCGCGCGCCATAAGTGTGGGCATTGCAGATATCGTAGTTGAGCCGAAGTGAGCCGTGCTCAAACTGTGCAAGAAGCGCCGCGCCAGACACTCCATCGCAGATCAGGGCGTCGTGCCCGTGCCCCGGATTCTCCAGTGCCAGAACCACGCCCGCAGTCTGAAACGCTGGCAGACATTTCGAAAGTGTCTTGTCCAGCCTGGCGCGCTGCGATCCTGTCGTGGCGTTGCTGATCAGAATTCTCGCCCCAAGGCCCTGCGCAAAGTCAAGCCTGTGAAGCAGCCGATCGGCGCTGCCATCCTGTCCAAGATCTGTATGCGCCGAAACCGCGTGCAACGACAGGCCGCAGTCGGCGATCATTGATGCAAGGGCGCGCCCCTGCGCCTCGACAAAGACTGTTTCGTCGAATGGCATGTAGCCTTCAATGAAGGCAGGTTCCACTGAACGCGCGCCTGCGGCGGCCAAGATGCGCAGACCCGCTTCGAGGTTCATACCGTCCAGCAGGACGGTCGAAAAAGAAATCAACTTCCCCTCCGTCGGCGCAGGACGCCGCTCTGGCTCATAAGCCAGAACAGCAGAAACCAACATCGAACACTTGCAAGACAGTTATACTCATCATATGAGTTGGGTGCAACCAATTGCTCGAAGGGAAAATACGATGGCACGATCGGTGGCAATGTTCGGTGCCGGGGGCAAGATGGGCCTTCGCGTGACGAAAAAGCTGACGGCCGCCGGATATGACCTGCGCGCCATCGAATCCGGCGAGGTCGGTCGGGCGCGGCTGGCCGAGGCAGGTATTTCCGCTGTCGGCGAAGCGGAAGGGCTGTTGGGGGCTGAGGTCGTGGTTCTTGCGCTGCCAGACAACATCATCGGCAAGGTTGCGGGCAGCATCGCACCACAAATGGCGCCGGGAACGATGCTGCTGATCCTTGATGCCGCCGCACCCTATGCCGATGCCTTGCCGAAGGATCGCCCGGATCTGACGTACTTCGTCGGTCACCCGTGCCACCCGCCGCTTTACAATGACGAGACCGAATGGGACGCGCGGCGCGACTATCATGGCGGCGTGGCGCGCCAGGCCATTGTTTGCGCCTTGATGCAGGGCCCCGAAGAGCACTATGCGGTTGGGGTCGAGATTTGTGAGGCAATGTGGTCGCCGGTCACCCGCACCCATCGAGTTTCGGTTGAACAGTTGGCGATCCTGGAGCCGGGTTTGTCTGAAATGCTGGCAATGTGCATGATCGACGTCATGACCGAAGCCGTTGATGAATGTGCGACGAAGTACGGGATCGACCGGGACGCGGCGAAAGACTTCCTCATCGGTCACCTGAATGTCGAGATTGCGATGTGGTTCGGCTATTCCCCGAAGGTGCCGTCTGACGCGGCGCTTCGCTTGTTGGAGTTCGGCAAGTCGCGGATCATGAAGGAAAATTGGCGTGAGGCGCTTAGTCCCACTGTGGTCCGCCAAGCTGCCAACCTGATCGTCCATGGCAAGACGTAGCGGGCGACGCCGATGCTTCCCTCCGGTCCTCCGATCCAGAAAAGAAAGCTTTCGGACGATGTCCGAGAGCGATTGTTGTCCATGATCGAGAGCGGGGAAACCAGGCCGGGGGATGTGCTTCCCTCTGAGCGCGAGTTGATGGAGCAGATGGCAGTCGGTCGGACCGCAATCCGTGAGGCGATGCAGGCACTGGAGCGGACCGGATTGATCGAAATCCGGCATGGAGAGAGGGCGCGGGTAGCAGAGCCGTCGGTCGGGCGGATGGTAGATCAGGTGTCGCAGTCGATGAAGCACCTGCTGCTGCATTCGCCGGCAACACTGGAACATCTTAAAGAAACGCGGCTGGCCTTCGAGTTGGAAATGGTACGGGTCGCGGCCCGGCGGGTGTCCGACAGTGACATCCGTCGGCTGGAAGCGACATTGCGGGACCAGGCTGCGGCAGTTGGCGATCTTGTGCGCTTTCGCATTCTGGACGGCCAGTTTCATCGGGACATTGCCACGATCAGCGGCAACCCGATCTGGGCGGCGCTTTCCGATGCGTTATTCCATTGGCTGAACGATTTTCATGTTGATTTGGTATCGGTTCCGGGTGCCGAACAACTTACCTTGGCTGAGCATCGAAATGTCATCGCCGCGATACAAAAGCGAAGTCCGGATCAGGCCGAGGCGATGATGGCGGACCATCTCAATCGTGCCAATGATCTCTATAGAAAGATAAGTCGCAAGTAGGAGGAGTTGAGTGCGGGAAGAACTGTTTCGCCTCACCAACTGGTATGATGAGTATTCCAAAGGAAGGCTAAGGAGGTACCGGAAGAATGCAATTGACTCAGTCCCAGAGCTACCTGAGCGACGGGCCGCGGTCGGCCCTGCTTACCAGTGATGACCTGCGCCAGCTTAGCCTGGGAAAGACCGAGGTCCTGCGGGCGATCTGCTATCCCGTCCGCGATGCGTCACGCAGAACTATTTCTGTGCGCACGACCTGGGATACCAAAGGCGGACGCAGTTTCAGCCGGTCTTTCAAGGCGACGTCCGGCGCATATGACATTGCCAATCTGTCGGATAAAGCAAAGCCGAGTAAGATGGCAGGCCCGCGTCTGACTGCTGCCGGGCCTCTGCCCACAGGGGCGGGCAGCCATTTGGCCCCGGCCGACGTGCTCTTGTGGGGGGCTGCGGCTTGACGGCGCGCGGTGTTCTGATCGGCTGCGGCTTTTTCGCGCGCAATCACATGAATGCCTGGGCCGATATCCCGGGGGCGACGATTGTCGGTGTCTGTGATCTGGACCCCGCCAAGGCGGCCGTATTCTCTGATGACTTCCGCGCAGAGGCCTTTACCGATGCCGCTGCGATGCTTGACAGCCTCCGGCCCGATTTTGTCGACATCGCCACCACGGTCACCGCGCATCGTTCGCTGGTCGAACTTGCCGCCCCCCGCAGCGGTCTGTTGATCTGCCAGAAGCCTCTGGCGGAGACGCTGGCAGACGCCTTCGCGATGGTCGCGGCCTGTGACCGGGCCGGTATCCCGTTTCTTGTACACGAGAATTTCCGCTGGCAAGCACCGTTCCGCGCGCTTCGTGCGGCGCTGGAGGCTGGCCAGATCGGCGCACCGCAATTCCTGCGGCTGTCTTTCCGGCACGGCTTCGATGTTTACGCCAATCAGCCTTACCTTGCGGAGGTCCGCAACCTGGCGCTGACCGATGTCGGGCTGCATCTCTTCGACCTTGCGCGGTTCTTTTTGGGCGACGTGACTTCGGTTGCTTGCCAGACCCAACGCCTGAACCCGCGCGTAACAGGGCAAGATGCCTTTACCGCGCTGTTGCGACATCACTCGGGTTCAGTCTGCAGCGTGGAATGCAGTTTTCACAGCACCTATTCG
>Ga0105048_10005050_pt1 | contig 21410 bp, 19 predicted proteins | sample MAT05_FD_78382 | JGI IMG/M metagenome (GOLD analysis project Ga0105048, IMG submission 78382) | Freshwater microbial communities from Lake Fryxell liftoff mats and glacier meltwater in Antarctica - MAT-05 | ecosystem: Environmental > Aquatic > Freshwater > Ice > Liftoff microbial mat | place...
AAAGAAATGTATTTGGTATGATGCCACATCCGGAAAGGGCTTGCAGTGAACTTTTGGGCAATGAAGATGGCAAAAAAGTATTTAGCCATTTATTTGGCATTTGTTAACTGGCAACCTACACTTATTGGAAGTTTTGTATATATCGGTTTTTTATAAATTTTCAGTTTTATAATAAACAGTAAAAAGGTAGCCATTTAATTTAACAGCTTTTAACACCCAAAGCATCACATACTCGCTAATTTGCACCTTAAATAAATTTTAATGAAATATTCTTACTTTTTACTTTTCGCTTTTGCAATATCATTTAATTGCACTGCACAAATGTTGGACCCTATAAAATGGAGCTACACTTCAAAAAAAATTGCAGATAAAACTTATGAAGTACACTTAACTGCAACAGTACAAAACACCTGGCATTTATACTCGCAGATGCAACCAGCAGATGCTATTAATCAACCAACCGAAATTATTTTCAAAAAGAACCCTCTTATAATTTTTGATGGTAAAATAAAGGAGATTGGCAAAATGGAATTGTTTAAAGATGAAAAGCTTAAAATATCTGCCAATCAATATGCTAATAAAGTAGATTTTGTACAGATTGTAAAATTGAAAGCCAACGTTAAAACAAATATTGTTGGTAGTGTTGAGTACCAAACATGTGATGACAAAAAATGTCTTCCTCCGAAAAAAATAGATTTTAGCGTAGCAATAAATTAAATAGTTTACTTACCAGTTTTAAACGGGTTCCTTTACAAGAACTCGTTTTTTTTAGTTTAAAAATTTGCAGATGAAAAACACTTTACTTATTTTTCTTTTTTTAATGGCAAGTACAACAATATTTGCACAGGATACTATCAACAAAGCAAATTTTAAATGGAGTATAAAAGTAAACAAAATTGCAGATAAAAAATACGAGCTTTCCTTCTTTACACCAGTAACAGCAGGCATTCAGCTATATGCCCCATCACAAGATCTTGATGGAACAGCATCAGCAGAATTATTGTTTAACGACAGTAGCATAGTAGTTGAAAGTTTTACAGCAACAGGTACTACTGGCATTAACTCCACCATTTTTACCAATAAGATATTGCAAGTATCAGAAGGCAATGCAAACTGGAAGGCAGTGCTTACATTTAAAGATTATGTACCAGCAAAATTACCCGGTAAGCTCTCTGTTTTTTTTAATAAAGGAGATGCATTTTTACCCGATCTGCCTTTTGATTTTACTACCACTTTAGAAGGTGGCATTAGCTCCGCCATCAATATAAAATCAGCAGCTATTGATATTAAAAACCCGGTAAATAATTGTGGAGATGATGGCACACAAAATAAAAGCCTTGCATCTATTTTTCTACTTGGTTTTTTAGGCGGCTTGATAGCTTTGATAACACCCTGTGTATTTCCGATGGTGCCTGTAACAGTTACTTTTTTTACTAAAAAATCGCAAAGCAGAAAAAAAGGTATTAGTAATGCTATTTTTTATGGCTTGTTTATTTTCCTTATTTATGTAGCCATCACCATTCCTTTTCACGTAGCGAGCAAAGCCATAAGTCCGGAGATTTTTAATAATATCTCTACCAATGTTTGGCTCAATATTATCTTTTTTGCTGTGTTCGTATTTTTTGCCCTCTCTTTCTTTGGACTATTTGAAATTGGGCTACCCTCTTCTATAGCTAACAAGGCAGATTCAAAATCGGGATTGGGTAATTTGGCTGGTATATTCTTTATGGCTGGCACACTGGCGATTGTATCATTTTCTTGCACCGGACCAATTTTAGGAACCCTGTTAGCAAATGTTGCAAACGAAGGTCCATGGCCACTTACAGCCGGTGCTGCAGGTTTTGGTATAGCCCTTGGTTTGCCATTTGCATTATTTGCGATGTTTCCACATTGGCTGCAATCATTACCAAAGAGTGGCGGCTGGATGACGGATGTAAAAGTGGTGCTTGGCTTTATAGAATTGGCATTGGCCGTTAAGTTTTTAGCCAACGCAGATAATGTTATGCAGTGGGGCATTTTAAAAAGAGAAATATTTGTTGGCCTTTGGATTATAATTGGTGTGATGATAGTATTGTATCTGTTGGGTTGGTTAAAAATTGGACATGGCAGCCCAGTAAAAAAATTCTCTGTTATAAGAGTAGCTTTTATCATTTTATTTGGTGCTACCACTTTATATCTTATTCCCGGGGTTGCCAATAGCCGCTTATCCGGACTTGGTTTGCTGAGTGGATTTCCACCACCGCTTTCTTACAGTATTTATAAAAATCATGTATTGATTACAGAAGGTATAAAACCCTTACACAACGAATATGAAAAAGCATTGCAATTGGCAAAAGCTGAAGGGAAACCGTTGCTTATAGATTTTACAGGCTGGGCTTGTGTAAACTGCCGCCGAATGGAAGAAAAAGTATGGACCAATAGTGAAGTTGATAGCCTGATGCGGACCAAATTTGTAGTAGTATCCTTGTATGTTGATGAGAAAACGAAATTACCACCAACTGAACAAACTGTGATTACCACAAGTAATGGTAAAGAAAAGCCAATCATTACCGTTGGAGACAGGTGGGCAACTTTTCAAACAGAAAATTTTGGTGCTACCTCTCAGCCACAATACATTATTGTGAATGCAGATGAAAAGGTTTTGACAAAATCAAAATTCTACACACCGGAGCCTGCCGCATTTGCAACCTGGTTAAAATGTGGATTGGATGCTTATGATAAAATAAAATAGGAGAATATTAATCTAGTAAAATTTTCAAGTAAAATGATTCAACAAAAATGATATAACAAAAATGATCCAACAAAAATGATCCAACAAAAAACCCTCCTTTAAAAAAGGAGGGTTAATTTTTTCTCGAGCCTTACGCTGTAATAAAAGTTTGTGATTTGAGCGGTTGTGTAAAGTTTTATATTATAGTACAATTTGTTTTTCTACCATCATTTTGCGCATGTTAATTAATCCGTATCTCATTCTGCCCAAAGCAGTATTGATGCTACAGTTAGTAAGGTCTGCAATTTCTTTAAAGCTAAGGTCTGCATAATGACGCATAATAATTACCTCACGTTGATCTTCTGGTAACATGTCAATCATTTTACGAACCCTTTCGTGGCTTTGGGTTTGCATCATTTTTTGTTCGGGACTTGCTTCATTAAAGTTTAACACTTCAAAAATGTCCCTGTCATCACTTGTTTTAATACTTGGGCTACGTTTTACTTTTCTAAAATGGTCAACACACATATTGTGTGCAATGCGTAGAGCCCATGGTAAAAATTTTCCTTCATCTGTATAGCGGCCACCTTTTAATGTGTCGATGATACGGATAAATACATCCTGAAATAAATCTTCGGCCAGGTATTTATGCTTAACTAAAAGATAAATGGATGTGTAGATTTTTTCTTTGTAACGGGTAACTAAAGTGGATAGGGCTTCTGTGTTTCCATCAATGTAAAGGTGCACGAGTTGCTGATCTGTTGAAGTTGTTAGGCATTTCATGATCTTGCTGTTTTAGGTTTGTTATAGATTTGGATAATGTTCAATAAAAAAACAAGGGAACACAGCGAAGAGTGCACTTTAGGAAGGCATCAGGCTTTTCATTTGTATTAGATATTGACGACATAAAAGTAATCACAAAACTTGATGTAGAAACAATATTTTAACATTATTTTCATTAAACCAGCAAAATAGAGTACTAGTACTTTTAAGTATCGGACAATTACATTTAACAAATCGTAAATCTACGTGTTGTTATGTTTTCTTACCGTACAAAAAGCTTTTTGAGCCTATTTTTGCAGCTCAATATTATCATGGCAACACAAACCAGCAGTAAAAAAAAACAACATCCACCTATAGTAGCACTTGAAGGTATCTATATAAAAGGGGCAAGGGTACATAACCTGAAAAACGTTACTGTAACCATACCAAGAAACAAGCTGGTAGTGGTTACCGGCGTATCCGGTTCGGGTAAATCGTCCTTAACAATTGATACTTTATTTGCTGAAGGGCAGCGACGTTACGCAGAAAGCTTAAGTGCTTATGCAAGGCAATTTATGCAACGCATGAACAAGCCTGATGTAGATTTTATAAAAGGGCTATGCCCGGCAATTGCTATTGAACAAAAGGTAATTACCCGTACACCCCGTAGTACTGTTGGCAGTATGACGGAGATATATGATTACCTGCGGCTGCTATTTGCAAGGGCAGGCAAAACAATTTCGCCAGTTAGTGGCAAAGAGGTAAAGAAAGATGATGTAAAAGATGTAGTAAATGCAATTGTTACTTTACAGCAAGGCGATAAAGTGATATTGCTGGCCCCCTTTAAAAAACAACACAATAGAGAGATTAAGGAGGAATTAAATATTCTATTGCAGAAAGGCTTTACAAGGGTTGCTTTACCCGGATCAACTAAGGAAGCTGGTTTAGTACCAGAGCGTATTGAAGATTTGCTTGAAAAATTAGAAGGAAGTGTTAAAAACTCAATTTCCTCTTTAGATAATATGTATTTACTGGTTGACAGGCTGGTAGTAAAGCAATTTGATGAAGATGATCTGCATCGTATTTCCGACTCGGTTAACACTGCTTTTTATGAAGGAGAAGGCAGCCTGTTGTTAGAAGTAAATAGCAGGAAAATAGTGCAGTTTAGTAACAAGTTTGAGTTGGATGGGATAGTATTTGAAGAGCCGGTACCTAATTTATTTTCCTTTAATAACCCATTTGGTGCATGCCCAACCTGCGAAGGTTTTTCGCAAGTATTGGGTATAGACCCTGACCTTGTAATACCCAATAAGCAACTGAGTGTTTATGAAGGTGCTGTAGCGCCATGGAAGGGCGAGAAGATGGGGTTATGGAGGGAGTCGTTTGTAAGGGCAGCTAAAAACTTTAATTTTCCGGTACACAAGCCAGTAATTGACTTAACAGATGCACAACTAGCAGCCTTGTGGGAAGGTAACAGCTATACAGAAGGCATTAATGATTTTTTTAGAGAAGTAGAACAGAATCTATACAAGGTACAATACAGGGTTATGCTAAGCCGCTACCGTGGCCGTACGCTTTGCCACGATTGTAAAGGCTACCGACTTAGAAAAGAAGCATTATATATAAAAGTTGCCGGCAAACATATTGGTGAATTATGTGCAATGCCAGTTAAAGATTTGCAACTATGGTTTAATTCACTAGAGCTGAGTGATTATGATACTCAGGTTGCAAAAAGAATATTGTTTGAAATTCATCAACGGCTAAAAACCCTGCTTGATGTTGGACTTGGCTATTTAACCCTTAACCGGCTTGCCAATTCATTAAGCGGCGGCGAAAGCCAGCGGATACAACTTACCCGAAGTTTAGGTAGTAATCTTACCAACTCATTGTACATACTAGATGAACCAAGTATTGGGCTGCACAGCCGGGATACCAAGCGGTTGATTTCTGTTTTGAAAGAACTTAGAGACCTTGGCAATACGGTGGTTATAGTAGAACATGATGAAATGATTATGAGGGAAGCTGATTATATTATCGACATGGGGCCATTGGCGAGCCATCTTGGAGGCGAAGTGGTAGCGGCGGGCAACTATGAAGAATTAATAGCGAACGAGAAAAGCCTGACCGGGAAATACCTGAGCGGAGCAATGTCTATTGAGCCACCTGCACAATTGCGTAAATGGAAAAACAGCATTACCATTGAAGGGGCAAGGCAAAATAACCTGAAGAATATTACAGTAGAATTTCCTTTGAATTTGCTTTGCGTAATAAGCGGGGTAAGTGGCAGTGGTAAAACTACTTTGGTAAAACAAATTCTTTACCCTGCATTGCAAAAATTAAAAGGAGAAGGGGTAGATAAGCCTGGTATGTTTAAAGCGCTTAAAGGCAACATGGATAGTATTTCGCAGATAGAGATGATTGACCAGAACCCAATTGGAAAATCATCCCGCAGTAACCCTGTTACCTACATAAAAGCTTATGATGAAATAAGAGACTTATTCAGCAAACAACCATTAAGTAAAATGAGGGGATTTTTACCAAAACATTTTTCTTTTAATGTGGATGGGGGCAGGTGCGATGCTTGTAAAGGTGAGGGAGAACAAATAGTAGAGATGCAGTTTTTGGCAGATGTACACCTTACCTGCGAAGTTTGCGGCGGCAAAAAGTTTAAGGAAGAAGTGCTGGAGGTAACCTATAAAGGCAAAAGTATTTATGATGTTTTGGAGTTGGGGGTAGATGAAGCTATTGAATTTTTTTCGTCCCCAATAGCAGCAGTTGGTAAACAAGCTTTAGCGGATAAAGATGGAGAAGATGTGGCAAAAAAAATACAGCCACTGAGTAATGTAGGATTAGGTTATGTAAAACTAGGCCAATCCAGCAACACCCTTTCTGGTGGTGAGGCACAGCGGGTAAAACTAGCTTCTTTTTTAGGCAAGGGAAAAGGCAATGGCAATATTCTTTTTATTTTTGATGAGCCAACTACGGGGCTTCATTTTAATGATATAAAAAAATTGCTGACCTCTTTTAATGCATTAATAGAACAAGGGCACAGTATTATTGTAATTGAGCACAATACTGATGTTATTAAAAGTGCTGATTGGGTAATTGATCTTGGTCCGGAGGCTGGGGATGGCGGCGGTAGCTTAGTATTTGCGGGCAAGCCGGCAGATTTAAAAAAATGTGCAGCAAGTAATACAGGTAAATTTTTGTAAAATTTGTTTTAGATTTTATTGCTGGTTTTTTTTAAAAAAAGTCGCGTTTTTAAAACCAGCTTTTGTAGTTGAAAAGCTGTTACGGCTTACGAGTGTAAAAGCTGTTACGGCTTACGAGTGTAAAAGCTGTTACGGCTTACGAGTGTAAAAGCTGTATTTAATAAATTGTTTGATAAAAGCTGCTTAAAAATTCAACTGCCGAAAAGCTGCAGGATAGCTGCAGGATAGAAGCGAAAAGCCCGGAGGCAGGACGAAGTGAAACGAAGCGTGGCGAGGACTTACAGCGCCCGCCCGGCTTAGCCATTCGGACGGGAATAGCCGGAACAACGGTTGATACTGGTTTTAAGGCCGACAGCACCAAAATAATTTGCCTGTATTTTTTAAATAGTAATTATTATCTATACCAACAAATGCTGCTGGTGTGGCTGCAATACAAACTCCTCAAAAAATGAGCTTGTTTCATTAAATTTTTGCAGGTCTTTTTTATTGGTGAAAAAGGTGGTCGCGTTTTTTTTAAGCCCGAGATAATCGAGTAATTCAAGCGATTGAATTTTGCCTTTTGTAACTACAGCGTGCATGTAAGCAGCTTTGATTTTAATATTGGTAATACAGGTGAAGGGTTTTCCATTTAGTATTCCTTTGGATATTTGCAATTGCAACATCATGGGCAAATGCCCCCATTTAAAAATATCGTACGCAATAAAATCGCCCAAAGAATACACGATAAAATGTTGTTTACCTGTGGCTGCAGATTGGTACAATTCCATTGGCTGTGCATGATGCGGATGGCCTGCGATTACAACATCAACGCCTGCTGCATCGCAAATATTATGAATACTATTGACTGTGTGCATGCCAGGATAAGCCTGGTATGCACAGCCCATGTGGAGGGCTGCTACAATAATATCGGCACCACGTTGCCGGGCAATGGCTGCCTGGGTTACCAGCAAACTTATATCCGGATTTGAGAGATTGAGTGGTATTAAATTACACATCCAGGCTTTACCTGTAGGTAAAACTTCTTTATTAAACGAGAAAGTTGCTGATAAAAAAGCAACTTTAATTCCGTTTTTTTCGATAATGGGGAAATCATTTTGCGCCGCTGCTGTTAGCGCTGCACCGGTGTATGCAATACCTTTTTGTTGTAATAAATGCAGGGTATTTAATAACCCATCTACCCCCATATCGAGCGAATGATTATTGGCCACACTCAGCACATTATACCCTTTAAACTGCCCGTTACCTGTAAAAATTTTAAGCATAGCTTCATCTGCATTAAAATACATATCATGCAACATTACCTCCGGTGCTGCCGAACTTGGTTTACTGAAATCCGCTGGTGTTTCCAGGTTGGCAAATACAATATCGGCATCAAAAAAGAACTCGCCTGTGTTTCTCCAAAGATTGGAGCATACTTGCGGCTTTATGCTGGTATAAGGTATTAAATCGCCACCGGCATTAAAAGATATTGTTTGTGATGGGATAAAGTTTGCTGGAATTACCGGTTGAAGGGTTTGTCTGCCAAAGTAAGATTTAAGATCTGCGCCTTGCTCCTCCTGCGTCATTGCCCTAAAATAATATTTACTACCGAGGTACAATTGCTCAGCAAAAGTCATGGTTAATGGATCTTCGTGATGGTTGGGCAAAAAAACATGAATTTCTTTTTTACTAAGCCACTGCCGTAACTGGTAAAAAAAACGAACAATATATACCAACATTTTGCCCTTGGTACTAATGGTTATTACAGGATTAAATTTTTTATAGTCTATTATTTGCATCGCTTATTTTAAAGAAGCAAAATAAAACGATAATTATTGAACTATTGGCTTTTACCTAAATTTTGGCCAATCCATTACTAATACTGTTTATGATAAAAGAAGAGCATTTACTGAGTGCAAGCAGTAATAGCTGAATTATGCGCTGATTAAAGCCGGGATTTCGCAGTTGAAAATCTCATTACGGCCTCCAACTCCAAAAGATGGGTTGAGCTAAAAAAATATTTTTATACAATAGCAATAATACGTAGCATAAGTACGTTATCAATGTGGTTTTTCATAGGATATTGGATTTAAAACGGGCCGGGATTTCCATCCCAGCCCCATTTTTTTATATGCCTTGCCTATTTTTTACCAGAAGTGGTATTTTTATAAAAAATACCCCCGCCAATTACGAAGTTGTCTTTTATATATTCTTATTCTTTTAAAATAATTATTGGTAGATACACATCAGAATATCTCTTCAACAACATTTACTGCATTTGCGGAGGAAAGCCCATTTTAACCCTCATATTGATATCAATAGCCTCTAAAAACTCCTCTGTATAAAGATAATGTTCGCCATGATTAACTTTATTGCCATGAATACAAACGGCTAAATCTTTGGTCATTTTACCGCTTTCTACTGTTTCTATACATACGGTTTCTAATCCATTACAAAAATCAATCAGTGGCTGGTTGCCATCTAACTTACCACGGAAAGCCAAACCTCTCGTCCATGCAAAAATAGAAGCGATTGGATTGGTAGATGTTGGTTTACCTTTTTGATGATCTCTGTAGTGACGGGTAACCGTACCATGAGCCGCCTCTGCTTCCATTGTTTTACCATCGGGTGTAATTAATACTGAAGTCATTAAACCCAGGCTACCAAAGCCTTGTGCTACGGTATCGCTTTGTACATCACCATCATAATTTTTACAAGCCCATACAAAATTGCCATTCCATTTTAAGGCACTAGCCACCATATCATCAATTAAACGGTGCTCATAAGTTATACCAGCATCCTCGAATAATGATTTAAATTCACCTTGGTATATTTCTTCAAAAATATCTTTAAACCTACCGTCGTATTTTTTTAGAATGGTATTTTTGGTAGATAGATACAAAGGCCATTTTTTGGTAAGTGCCATGTTAAAGCAACTTCTTGCAAAACCCACAATACTTTCATCAATATTGTACATACACATAGCAACACCATCGCCTTTATAATTATAAACTTCATATACCTGAGCTTCGCCGCCATCTTCCGGGGTAAAAGTCATGGTTAATTTACCTTTTCCTTTTGTTACAACATCGGTTGCTTTGTACTGATCGCCAAAAGCATGACGGCCAACAATGATGGGAGCCGTCCAGTTGGTTACCAAACGAGGTACATTCTGCATTACAATTGGTTCCCGAAATACGGTACCATCCAAAATATTACGAATAGTGCCATTGGGGCTTTTCCACATTTGTTTTAGGCTAAATTCTTTTACCCTTGCTTCATCTGGCGTAATGGTAGCGCACTTAATGCCCACACCACAGGCTTTAATTGCATTGGCAGCATCAACGGTTACCTGGTCGTTGGTTTCGTCCCGGTATTCCATACCCAAATCGTAGTATATAATATCGAGGTCAAGGTATGGAACAATTAGTTTGTCTTTGATAAATTTCCAGATGATCCTTGTCATTTCATCGCCGTCTAATTCTACAACGGGGTTTGCTACTTTAATTTTTGCCATTGATTGCTATTGATTGTTTGATAATTTATTGAGTGTTTCCAGGAAGGCTTTTTTATTAAACAACGCCCTGGCAGGAATTGAAAAACCTTTTATGATTGTGCTGGTTACTATGTTGCCATTATTTATTTTCTCATCTAACTGGTAAGCCTTATTCATAAGCAGGTATTTCTCAATGTTTTTTTGCCTTAAGTCTATAATCCAATACTCTTTAATGCCATGTAAAGCATAATCGCTGAATTTAATGCCCCGGTCGTTTTTCTCGGTACTTCTGCTTACTACTTCTACCACCATATCCGGTGGTGGAAATATTTTTTGTCCTTCTTTAAATTTTGCAGCTTTTTCTTTTTTAAAAAACAAATGTCGGGTTCGTAATCGTTACTGGTAAGGCTTATCATGAGTTTTTCATGTGTTACCCTACCCAGATTTTGAATAGAAACATAAATATTCATCAATGTATTTAGCTCGCTGAAAACACTTTCATGTTCGTTAGCAACAGGCGAGTGTATCACTACTTCGCCATTAATGAATTCGGCCTTCATATCTTCTGTTACAAAATCATAAAAATCATTTCTTTTTTGCAGCTCTTCTTTTATATAATCCCTTAAGGCAACAAAATGTTCCTGCAGTTTCGTTGATTCCAATAAAGGTGTGAGTATAGCGTTCATTTTTTTTAATAACCGGATATTTGTTATCTAAGAGTCAATAGTATAAACTCAGCTATTTAATAATTTTTCAGATAATTTTTATTAGATAATTTTTATTAGATAACCTGTGCATTTTTTAGCAGCTATTGATAAATACTTAAAGCTGTATGTTTTGCTATGTTGTCAAAATCTTTATTGTTGTGTATGATTGAGAAATTATTTTCAATACAAATTGCAGCTTGTCAGCAGTCGTTTGCCTTTTTTATTGTAAAACCTTTTTTTCATAAAAGTCTAAATAAATCTGCTGCCTTCAACGCCAATTCATATCCATTATATTCAATCATTTTAAACCCGAACAGATTTTCTTCAACAATTGGGTAAAGTTTATTTTCTTGTATTCCCTGCAGAACCTCTTGCAAAATAACGGGCAGTATATAAATAAAGCCTTTGGCTGATGTAGTCGGTATTGGCAATTTTACCTTCTCAATTTGTGAGGATGATTTATTATTAAAAAAAATCAATCCAAACTTAACTGTTTACAACATAGTTTACCATTTCTCCTCATTTTATCTAAATCCCCAATCCACTTTACCTTACCCTGAAGTGATAATATTTTAAGTTGTATCTGTTGCTGTACATAGTTACTCAATGCTGTATTAATAATTTCTTTTTTGGTTTAATTTTTTAAATACTTCATGGCATTGGCCATCAAATCTTCATCGATATCTATACCATTTTTCAAAAAAATTATTTTACTGCTCACAAATATATTCAATTAGGTAAATCCTATAAATTCTTAATCAACTCATCGGCAAATTCACTTGTTTTTAGTAAGGTGCCTTCTTTCATGAGGTTATAAAAATCGATGGTAACAGTTTTATTACGGATGGTTTTACCAACGGCAATAGTAATAAGATCTGCTGCATCTCTCCAGCCCATATATTCCAGCATCATTACGCCGCTAAGTATTACGCTAGAGGGGTTCATGGTATTGGTATTGGCAAACCTTGGTGCAGTGCCATGGGTAGCTTCAAAAACAGCATGCCCGGTAAGGTAATTGATATTGGCGCCGGGGGCAATACCAATGCCACCAACCTGGGCTGCAAGGGCATCACTGATATAATCACCGTTTAGGTTTAAGGTAGCAATTACAGAATAATCTTGCGGAGCCAACAAAGCCTGTTGCAGAAAATTATCAGCAATAGCATCTTTAATAATTACTTTACCGCCTACCGCAGATATTTTCATTTCTTCATTGGCAACAGCTTCGCCACTTTCTTTTTTGGTACGCTCCCATTGCTGCCAGGTGTAAACATAACCACCAAACTCTCTTTCTGCCAACTCGTAACCCCAGTTTTTAAAGGCGCCTTCTGTGTATTTCATAATATTACCCTTGTGTACGATGGTTACAGAAGGTAATTTATGTTCGATAGCAAATTCAATGGCAGATCTTATTAATCTTTCGCTGCCATCTTTACTTACCGGCTTAATACCTAGTGAAGTTGTTTCAGGAAAACGAAAAGCTTTTACACCTAATTCATTCACCAGAAAATTGAGGAGCTTTTTAGCATCGGGAGTACCTGTCATAAACTCAATACCAGCATAAATATCTTCGGTATTTTCCCTAAAAATTGTCATGCTTACCTTTTCGGGCTGCCACATAGGAGACGGTACGCCCTCAAAATATTTAACCGGGCGCAAGCAAACATAGAGATCAAGCTCTTGCCTTAAAGCAACATTTAAACTACGGATACCACCGCCCACCGGGGTTGTTAGCGGCCCTTTAATGCTGAGCATGAATTCTTTAAAGGCATCCATGGTAGCCTCTGGCATCCAACTGCCGGTAGCGTTAAAGGCTTTTTCGCCAGCCAATACTTCCAGCCAATCAATTTTTTTTTCGCCTTTATATGCTTTTTGAACAGCAGCATCAAATACCCTAACGCTTGCTTTCCATATATCCGGACCAATGCCATCACCTTCTATAAATGGTATGGTTGGGTTGTTTGGTACATTGAGTTTGCCATTGCTACCCATGGTTATTTTTGCTGCCATTGAATATATTTTTAGTTTATAAATTTTTGAATGATGCAAAAGTAAGCGATGCAGGTTTTGTATAAATAAAAAAGGGCGTATTTCACATTGTAGCTCACCATTTCGGTCGGTGGGCATCCCCGACCAGGGTATGGCTGTGGTTGGCGTGCTCACCAAACACTAAGTGCTGTAACAATTTGAAATGCACCCATAAAAAATACCGCTCATATTAGTGAAGGCATACTGATTAAACTGTATAGGATTGATATTTTTTTATAGTAAGATCAATAAGATACTTAATAATTGCAGTAGCTACTATAACCCATCCTTTACAGAAAGCGTTCTTTTTTCAAATGATTTGTGAACCCAAGTTTTGCGGTATAATAGGTAATGAATGGTTATAGCACAATAAAAACTGGGTTTCGGGAAAAGTAACGAAAATTTAATGTTATACTCATGTAGGTTACAGCACAATAAATAGGGGGATTCGGCTTATTCTTTAGGTAGTAAAATAGTACTATTAGTTATTGTACCAGTAACTAAATTGAAGCCAACCGAAATTAAGGCAACAATTAAAATTTAATTAAAGCCTAGCTGCAGCAAAATGGCTAGTGCTCTAGACCATTGCAATCAATTCATATAGAAACTTTCTGCTGTAGTATTTATAGTCCTCTTTTATATACAACCTGTATAATGATGTTAGCCAATTTTCTCCCTACATTTGTTTTAAAACAGCTTGTACAATATGATTAGAGAAAAAATTTTAGTAATTGGCGCCAGCGGACAAATAGGCGTAGAATTAACGTTGGCACTCAGAAAAATTTATGGCAATGCCAACGTGGTTGCCAGCGATTTGAGAGAAGAGAATGAGTTGCTTAAGGGCTCTGGCCCATATGTAAGCCTTGATGTAATGAACAAGGAAATGCTGCATGTACAGGTTATTCGGCAAAATATTACACAGATATATTTACTAGCCGCTATCTTATCCGCCACCGGCGAAAAAAACCCCAACCTTGCATGGAGCCTTAATATGCAAAGCCTGCTAAATGTGCTGGATATTGCTAAAGAAGAAAAATTACATAAAGTTTACTGGCCTAGCAGCATTGCAGTATTTGGCCCAACATCGCCCAAAATAAATTGCCCTCAACAAACTATTATTGAGCCCAGCACAGTATATGGCATTAGCAAATATGCAGGTGAATTTTGGTGTAATTATTATCACAACCGGTGGGGGTTAGATGTTAGAAGCATTCGCTACCCAGGCCTGATTAGCTACAAAAGCGAGCCAGGAGGTGGAACTACAGATTATGCAGTAGCAATCTTTCACGAAGCCCTTGAAGATAAAAAATATGAATGTTTTTTACAGGAAGATACTTACCTGCCCATGATGTATATGCCCGATGCCATTAAAGCAACCATCCAAATGATGGAGGCACCGGAATCAAAAATCGCTATCCGTACTTCTTACAATATATCCGGGATGAGCTTTTCTCCAAAAGAAATAGCTGCGGAAATACAAAAACATATTCCCGATTTTGAAATGACTTACAAGCCCGATTACCGGCAGCAAATTGCCAATAGCTGGCCTCAAAGTATTAATGATACCGAAGCAAGAAATGATTGGGGATGGAAGGAAGATTATGATTTGGAAAGAATGACTAAGGATATGTTTGAGAATTTATAAAGATATTATTGCAGTTTAAAAGATTATCAACATTTTTAAAAACCATAAAAAATAAATATATAAAAAATACATTAAAAAATTTGGTTAATACAATACAAAATCTATCTTCACAAAGTCAACATATATAGACAATTTGTTTACCCTAATTTCAGTAACCAAATCAAACTAAACTAAACTAAACTAACAAAATGCAAAATTTCAAAAAAGTTTTTACAGTCCTTTTAGTAGGGCTGATCGTGCTAACATCTGCAATTGTGGTTCCAACTACAAAGCCAATTCCTGCCGAAAAAATTACGACAGTCTCTAACGCCATTGAAATGGCAAAAGCAGACGGGAAAGTTTCAAAATCTGAACTACGTGATATTGCAACAATTGCAAAAGGATCACAGCTCTCTTTAAAAGAGAAAATTGCCTTAAAGGTTTTTGGTAAAAAAATTGGCAATAAATTAATGGAAACAACCAACACAACTGCTGGTGGAAAATCGCAATTAATTGCTTTATTACTTTGCTTTTTTGTGGGAGGAATAGGTATCCATAGGTTTTATTTAGGTTATACCTGGCAGGGTATTGTTCAATTACTAACGCTTGGTGCTTGTGGTATTTGGACTCTAATTGATTTCATTCGTATAATTACTGGCGATCTTAAACCAAAAGACGGCGAGTACGAAAAAACCTTGTAAATAAATATTCTTTAACTTTCTATATTCGGGAACTCCAAAAAAGTTCCCGAATTTTTTATATGAAACTACATTACAAAAAAGCCCTGCTTATTTTTTTAATAATAACACCTTTTATCTTATTAATACTTCCAAAAGACTTTTTTGATAACGGTTCCTCGTTGTGTGTATCAAAACTATTGACGGAAAAAGAATGTTATGCCTGCGGAATTACAAGAGGTATAATGCACCTGATTCATTTGGATTTTGAAAAGGCTTATGAGTATAACATGCTCAGTTTTATTGTATTCCCCTTATTAGGATTAATATGGATCCAATGGATTGTAAAAGAGTATAAACTCTATAAAAAGATCAAATTAACTTCTTTAAAAAAACCCACTCTATAAGCGGGTTTTTATATAAATAGTCAGTTGTATAAAACTATACTTCGCCGGTAACAAATATCTTTTTCATTTTGGTTACCAATTCAGTCTCTATCATCTTCTTTGCTATCAAAATCATATTTTTAAAAGCAATGGCATGCGAAATACCATGGCCAATAATTACAGGTTTGTTAACCCCTAAAACCGGCACACCACCATACATTTCAAAATTAAAGCGCTCAAAATGTTCATCTTGTATGCCACGTCTTTTTATAATATCATACACACTTTCAGCCATTTTAAGTACCACATTGCCTGTAAAGCCTTCGCAAACCATTACATCGGCTTTATCGAGCAAAATATCTCTACCTTCTATATTTCCTATAAAATTAAGCTGATTGTTTTCTTTTAATAAAGGATAAGTAGCTTGTGCAAGCAGGTTTCCCTTGCCCTCTTCTTCGCCAATATTTACCAGGCCTACCCCAGGGTTTAAGATACCTAAAATATGCTCTGCATACAGTGAGCCAAGTAAAGCAAACTGAAGTAAATTTTCTGGTTTGCAATCTGCATTTATACCGGCATCTAACAACAAACCCAAACGGCCATTTTCCCGGGGGATATACGCCCCAATTGTAGGCCTGCTTACCCCCTCTATTGCTTTTATGCTAAACAAAGCACCTACCATCATAGCACCCGTATTGCCGGCACTGATAAACGCATCAATTTTACCTGTTGCCAATAAATAAAAACCTAAACCGATAGATGATTGTTGTTTTTCTTTTAATGCTTTTGTAGGATGCTCGTGCATTTCAATAACCTGGCTTGCATGTACAATAGTAAGTTGATGGCTGCTTACCTTATATTGTATCAATAATTCATTGATAGCATCTTCATTACCAATTAAGGTAAGATGAACCTGTGCATCAGTTGATTCAGCAAAAAACAAAGCCATTCCTTTTACTGCTTCTAGTGGTGCAAAATCACCTCCCATCATGTCGAGCCCAATATTCATGGTAGTTACATTAAATGAAAAATTCTAAGTGCTACTATCTTTTATTGAAAGTAGAACTTAGAATGCAGTATAAAAAAAATGTTATGCTTTTAATGGCGCTTTTTCAGCAACCACCTGTCCTTTGTAGTATAATTTACCTTCACTTACATGAGCACAATGACGTACATGTGTTAAACCTGTAGTGCTATCTACCGATAAAGTTGTTTCTGAAGCCTTGTAATGCGTTCTTCTCTTTGCACTGCGCTGTTGAGAGTGGCGACGTTTTGGATTTGGCATATCTGTAAATTTTAATTTTTATTATGGTATTTTTTTGCTTGTGTATAAATAAACTTCTTTTGTACTAATTATTTTCACTTTTAAATTGATCTAAACCCTTCCAAATAGTGGTTGCATTTTCATCTGTCTCCTTTACTTCTAAAGCTTTTAACTTTTCAAGTATCTCCTTATTGCATTTTGGCCCTCCAAATTCTTCCTCCGTACACATCTTTTGAAAAGGCACGCTCAATGTTATAAATTCAAAAATCCAATCATTTAAATGGAGGTGCGTTTCTGTTTTAGAAATGTAATAAATATCAGGATCTTCTTCCAACTCATTCATTTCCTCAGGATTGTCAACCATCTTCACCACCAGGTTAAATTCATCCCACAAATCCTTGGTTAGCAGGTTGTTACACCTATCGCAACTAACATCTGCCTTGCCCCCTATTTCAAATTTTAATAAGAAAAAATTAGATTTCTTATCAATCATCAACTTGATATTTGCAGTACAATTTGCAAAATCCCGTGCAATTTCTTCATCAAAAAAACTGTCCTCTATGTCATAAGTAAACTCATGAATGCCAGGCTTTAAACCTACAAAAGCTATTTCAATTGGTTTCATTTTTGCCATCACCACTGGTTTAAAGGACGGCGAAGGTAGTATTTTTCATGTAAAAATTGAAGTAATCATCAAGAAAAATATATCCTCTCCTATTTTTTATTATTTTTAACACTAAATGAATAGTAAAATAAAATGGAAGGTATTGTTGCCGGTGGTGCTTGTTGCCATCATTATTCATTTTTTTACCTCCAATGCAGTACAGGTAGAAACATATTATTCCACAGGTATTTATCCTTTTATTGCAAGCTCATTACAATACCTTTTTGGCTGGCTGCCTTTTAGCATAGGCGATATTTTATACGGATTGGCAGCCTGCTGGATTATTTTTAAAATATATGGATACATTTTAGCCTTAATCAAAGGCAACATTTCTGGTATAAGTTTTAAGATTGGCGTGATTAAAACTTTGCAGCTTATATTGCTCATCTATATTATTTTCAACTTGTTTTGGGGCATTAATTATAACCGGGTTGGTATTGCGGGGCAGTTAGGGTTACAGCTAAAAAAATATTCAACCCAAGAGCTGCTGGTAATAGATTCTCTGCTGCTGTTAAAGGTAAACGAAAGTAAAAAAACACTTTTGAGTAACCCAAAGCAAATAGCCAACACAGGCCAAATAAAACAACAAACAATAGCAGCCTATCAAAATATTGCAAAAAAATACCCTTTTTTAACGTATCAGCCAACTTCTTTAAAACCATCTATGTGGGGTTGGCTTGGCAATTATGCAGGGTTTACCGGTTATTACAATCCTTTTACAGGCGAGGCACAGGTAAATACTACAGTACCCCAATTTTTACAACCATTTACTTTTTGCCACGAAACTGCCCATCAGCTTGGGTATGCCAAAGAAAACGAAGCAAATTTTGTAGGTTACCTAACTGCCGCGTCATCTGCAGATACTACTTTTCGATATTCCGTTTACCTCGATCTTTTTTTGTATGCCCAACGTAACCTTTTTAGGACAGACTCTACTGCTGTAAAATATTTTGCAAAAAAGCTAAATCCGGCAATAAGAAAAGACCTAAATGATTTGCGAAAATTCAACGAACGGCATCGTAACCCTATTGAGCCTGTTATAGCCTGGATATATGGAAATTACCTCAAAAATAACCAGCAACCATCTGGCGTACAGAGTTACGATGAAGTGTTAGGCTTATTGATTGCTTACTACAAAAAATTTGGCAGCATCTAAAAAACATTGTTTTATTTACCATTGCTTTTTGAACCGACCTATAATTCGTTAAATTAACTGCGGTGGCCCGTCCGAATGGCGTGGCCGGGCAGACGTCGCACTCCCGTTGCAATGGCGTTCAGCCGGGCAGACTTGTACTTTAGCTAATTACGCTGCTTCTCCTCACTTTTAAAATAGGTATTCAGTGGCAAACGAAAATTATTTATTTAGCTTTACCAAATAATATTTATCCTCCTGCTATAATTCCCGCTACAATTTTAATCGCAGTTTTTCTTCTGTACTTAACTCATCTATATAATATCGTTTTACGTTGTTGATGGTTACTTCATCGGTAATATCTACAAAATTTTTAAACGAAGATGCTTCTGTTGGTTTAATGATGAGTACAAATTGATCGTCGCTGCCTCTTGCAAGGGCAACTTTCTTCTTTTTCTGTAAAATAATTTGGCGGATGGTGTTGTAGTCTGCTGTAAAGAATACTGCTTTTTTCAGCTCACCTTCGTAGCACTTTATTGTATCATTATCGCAAAGCACAGCAGTAAGTACGCAGGAGTTGCAAATATCATCGGTAATGAGGGTTTGATCATTAGGCAGATTCAGTTGCATAGCAGTAGGCCTTGCCATAGTAGTGGTAAACACAAAGAATGTGATGAGCAAAAAGCCAAGGTCAACCATTGGCGTAAGGTCGACCCGGGTAGATTTTTTTACCAAACCTTTTTTTGAATAATCTGTTCTATTTCTGCTGTTGTTTTCAACTGTTGCCATTTTTTTATTTTTTTATAAGATAAAAAGCAGGCTACAATCCACAAATCAGGCAATAATTTATTTTGTTATTTTAAAAGCTCGGTTGAAAGGTTTCATTTTAAATTAACGGAGCCCCTGGTAGTTGGGGAGGATACTAACCAAGGCCTGGCCTCAATCGGTGTTGTAACTAACCGAAACCGGGAGCTACAATTTGAAATGCATTCAGTTAGAAAAACAGTGAAAAAAAATTTAAAAAAAGTCTTACTTTCGTAAAAACATTTATCGCTTGCCACCTGTAATTTTATACTACGCTATTCCATTTTTTGTGCTGCTGCTAAGCATAGAAGCATGGTTCTCATATAAAGAGCACAAATATTTATACCAAACAAAAGATACTTTAGGAAGCCTCGGCCTCGGTATTGGCAATGTTATTACTGGTTTTTTTACAAAGGCTGTAATTTTTGGACTGTTTACTTTTTTATACAATCACCGATTCTTTAACCTTGATTCAGCAGTATATTGGTATTGGATATTGTTGTTTTTTGCAGATGATTTCTCCTATTATTGGTTTCACCGTATCAGCCATCATGTTAACTATTTTTGGGCAAGCCATGTGGTGCATCATTCATCAAAAAATTATAATCTTGCGGCTGCTTTGCGCCAAACCTGGACGGGCAATGCCACCGGCGCATTTTTATTTTGGGCGTGGATGCCGCTTGCAGGCTTTCATCCAATCTGGATTTTATTTATGCAGCAGATTAGCCTCATTTACCAGTTTTGGATACATACAGAAACCATCCAAAAAATGCCAACGGCATTTGAATACATCTTTAACACCCCTTCTCATCACAGAGTGCACCATGGCAGCGATATAAAGTATCTGGATAAAAACCATGCCGGCATACTAATTATATGGGATAGAATGTTTGGCAGCTTTAAATCTGAGGAAGAAAGGCCTGTTTATGGCCTTACCAAAAACATCGAATCTTTTAACCCTGCAACACTTGCCTTTAAAACATGGGGCGAACTATTGAAAAAAGTTATGCATGCAGGCTCAGTTAAAAATGGCATCAGCTACTTTATAAAATCTCCCGGATGGAGCCATGATGGTAGTACAAAAACAACTGCACAGCTTAGAAAAGAAATGAAACAATTATAAAATATTTTATGGCCGGTGAGCTGCAAAAAAGATTGTTCCGCCTCAATTAATTAGCAGCATACCATATCAGCCAGCAAATAGCAGTAGTGAGCAGTAAAATAAATATCCATTCCATTTTTTTCCACTGCTCTTTTTTTTGTATTTGCCGCATGGTATCATTGATCAATGCCTCTGTTTCAGTATTGGCTGCAGCCAGTTGCAATAACCGATCTTTTAATAAAACAGCCCTCTCCAAGGTTAAATATTTTACCGGCTTTAATAAAGTAAAAATAATTTGCTGGTTAATATCCGGTTCATTAAACTGCAAAATCTTATCTACGGTTTCTACAGTTAAAAGCTTGTCAATAAATTCATAAATCTCCTCTTTATCCATTCTAAACACATCTAGCCTAAAAGTATATTGCTCAAATTCAAGCGACTGTTTTAAAATATTAACCGGGGTAATTAGTTGCTGTGTTTTATTATTGCCTGTAGCCCTGTTGTACCATCGTTGCTGTAAATAAGTATGTTTTTTACCCGGATTGGTAAGCACTTCGTATGCTTCTTTAATTTCTGTAAACATAGCTGCAGCATGTACGTTATCAGCGGCTTTATCAGGATGGTATTGTTGCGCCAACTTTCGATACGCCTTTTTTATTTCGGGCAGCGTGGCTGATGATTCAATCTCCAGGGTTTTATAATAATCTTTCAGAAACATGCGGCGGCGAAGATACATAATAAATAAATTAATATCGCAGAGGCGTAACTACTGCTTTGCATAAAAACACAACAAAATCTCATCAATTATGTAACAATAGCCGGACTTCTGTAGCTCGTTTTATAAAGACGAGGTCGCACCATTG
>Ga0105048_10005052_pt1 | contig 21409 bp, 19 predicted proteins | sample MAT05_FD_78382 | JGI IMG/M metagenome (GOLD analysis project Ga0105048, IMG submission 78382) | Freshwater microbial communities from Lake Fryxell liftoff mats and glacier meltwater in Antarctica - MAT-05 | ecosystem: Environmental > Aquatic > Freshwater > Ice > Liftoff microbial mat | place...
ATTCGCTCCACCACCTCGGCCATGAATGACGGGACGTGGATCGCGACCGTGTCACGCGTCGTCCACGCCTCCTGGCGCGTGATGTTCACGCCGAGGTCGACCGTCAGCGGGTAGTGCGTGACGATCTCACTGCCGATGCGGTCCTTCAGCGGCGTGATGATCTTGCCGCGGGCCGTGTAATCCTCGGGGTTGGCCGTGAAGCAGAGCATGACGTCGAGCGGCAGCCGCACCGGGAAGCCCTTGATCTGCACATCCCCTTCCTGGAGGATGTTGAAGAGCCCCACCTGCACCTTGCCCGAGAGGTCGGGGAGTTCGTTCAAGGCGAAGATGCCACGATTGGCGCGCGGCAGCATGCCGAACTGGATCGTGAGCTCATCGCTGAGCATGTGCCCGCCGCGCGCTGCGCGGATGGGGTCCACATCGCCGATGATGTCGGCGATGGTGACGTCAGGCGTGGCGAGCTTCTCGATGTAGCGCTCGTCGCGATGCACCCAGGCGATGGGGGTGTCGTCGCCACCCTCGGCGAGGCGGGTGCGCGAATACTTCGAAATGGGCGCGAAGGGACTGTCGTTGATTTCGCTGCCGGCCACGATCGGCATCTCGTCATCGAGGAGAGCCGTGAGCGCGCGCAGGATCCGGCTCTTGGCCTGACCGCGCAGCCCCAGCAGGATGAAATTATGCCGGCTGAGCAGCGCGTTGACGAGCTGCGGCACCACGGTCTCTTCATAGCCGATCACGCCGGGCAGCAGCGTCCCGCCTGTGCGGAGACGGGCGAGCAGGTTGGCGCGAATCTCGTCCTTGACGGAGCGCCTTGACTGGGAAGCATCACCCCACGCCGAACGCTTGAGTTCGCCGAGAGTTTGGGGCAGTTGGGACACGAAGACTCCAGGAACGGAATGGGAAAGACACGTCTCGGCTGAACGCATCAGGCCGGCGAATTCGTTTCCCGCCGGTGTCGGTTCTGCTGTGAATTTAGCGAGGCTTGGCGCGTTGCGGTGTGCATCGGCGACGGCAATTTTTACGGCACCGGCAATGGCACCGGCAATGGCACCGGCAATGGCACCGGCAATGGCAATGGCACTGGCACTGGCACTGGCACTGGCACCGGCACCGGCAACAGCACCAGCACCATCACCAGCACCGCACATCGCAGAACGGCACAGCCGCCGAAGGCACACGGCGAACGGCACACGGCGAACGGCACGGCCGCGCAACTGCTCGCTCCAGTGCCTGCAGCCGCTCTGGGCGGCGCATGATCTTTTTCGGAACTTCGTGGCGGTTGCTGTTACGACCGCCATCGCGAGGCTTCCACGCTCACCGATGCCCACGCCGCTCCGCGGCCATGCCGTTCGCCGTGTGCCCTGCTGCGGCCGTGCGTTTCGCCGGACGCCCTCCTGCGGCTGTGCCGTTCCGCGATGTGCTGGTGCCGTTGCCGATGCAGCCCGATCGTCAGCCGATGGGTACGACCTCGACGAGATTGTCGTAGAACACCGGCCCCTCGCCCATGTCGGTGAGCCGCTGCGAGGTGGTGTCGTTCACGTTGCGGTGGTCGCTGGCGAGCTTGGTCCACCAGATCGATGGCGCCCAGATCACCCCGGGCCGGATGCCCGTGCTGAGGCGGACGCGGGCGTGGAAGGCGCCGCGGTCGTTCTCCACCTGCACGAGCTGGGTGTCAGCGATGCCACGCAGTCCGGCATCGTCGGGGTGCATGACGCACTCCGGCTCACGAGCTGCGCGGCGCAGCGACGCGATGTTCACGAAGGTCGTGTTCAGGAACTGGTGCGCCGGGCTGGAGATGAGCTGCAGCGGATAGCGTGCGGCCAGCGCGGGATCGCTGTCTGCCGATTCGTACGGCGGGATGTAGGTCGGCACCGGGTCGAGGCCGAGCTCCGCGAGGCGCGGTGAGACGAACTCGCACCGGCCGCTCGGCGTGAGGAAGTTGCCGTCGGCAAACGGCAGATAGGGGCGCGGCACGTTGAGTCGCACCCAGCCGCGATCCAGCAACGCCTCGAAGGTCACGCCCTGCATGTGCGCATGATTCGAAGCCAGCGCCTGGCGGATCAGCGTGAGATCATCGTCGCGCAAACTGGGTTCATCGAGCTGCATGCGCGTGGCGAGACGGCGGAAGATCTCCGTGTTGGGCAGCGCCTCGCCGACCGGCGCGATGGCGGGGCGGTTGATGGATGCGTTGTAGTGACCGTACGCCGTGTGCACGTCCCAGTGCTCGAGTTGCGTCGTCGCCGGCAGGATGAAATCCGCCCAGTCGGCCGTATCGGTCTGGAAGTGTTCGAGCACGACGGTGAACAGGTCCTCGCGCGCGAGCCCTCGTCGGACAGCGGTGAGGTCGGGCGCGATGGCAGCGGGGTTGCTGTTGTAGACGATGAGCGCCTGCACCGGCGGGCCGCCAACGCCGGCGTCTGCCTCCGTGAGCGCATCGCCGAGCCGCGCCATGTTGATCGTGCGCGCCGGCGGACCGAGGTCGGGGCGCTGCAGCGCCTGCTTGTCGAACGCGAACGCACCGCTCGTCGACAGACTCACGCCGCCGCCGGCGCGACGCCAGTGGCCGGTGAGCGCCGGCAGGCAGGCGATGGTGCGCACGGCCATGCCGCCACCGGCGTGTCGCTGCAAGCCGTAGTTGATGCGCACGAACGCCGCGGTGGCTGCGCCATACGCGCGCGCCAGTGCAGCGATCGTGGCAGCATCGACTCCCGTGACCGATGCCGTGCGGTCCAGCGGCCACTCCGCCGCGCGGGCGCGCAACGCATCGACACCCGTGGTGTGTCGAGAGATGTAGTCGTGATCCAGCCAGTCGTGCGCGAACAGCTCGTGCATGATGCCAAGCGCGAGCGCAGCATCGGTGCCGGGGCGCAGACCGATCCACTGGTCACACTGCTCGGCAGTGCGGGTGCGGATCGGGTCGATGCAGACGAGGCGTGCGCCGTTCTTTCGCGCATCGAGAATGAACGGCCAGAGGTGCGGGTTGGCGGTGAGCGTGTTCGTCCCCCACAGGACGATCAGGTCACTCTGCGGCACGCCCTCCGGATCCGTGCCGACGCTGCCCCCCACCGTCATCATCAGCCCGACACGACCCGCTTCAGCGCAGATCGTCCGCGCCAGGCGGCTGGCGCCGAGGGTATGGAAGAAGCGCCTGTCCATCGAGCTGCCCTGGAGCTGTCCCATCGTGCCGGCGTACGAGTACGGCAGGATCGCCTGCGGTCCGTGCACGCCGTGTCGGATTGCATCGAGTCGCGCCGCGATCTCGCTCAGCGCCTCATCCCAGGTGCAGGGAGTGAATTGCCCGCTGCCCTTCGGTCCGGCGCGACGCAGCGGGAGCTGCAGGCGGTCGGCATGATACGTCCGCTCCAGGTAGCGGTTGACCTTGGCACAGAGGAAGCCGCTCGTCACCGGGTGCGCCGGATCGCCCTGAATTCGCGTCGCGCGGCCCGTCCCATCCACCGTGACCAGCGTGGCGCAGGTGTCGGGGCAGTCGTGCGGACAGGCGCCACGCACGACGGTGGACTCAACAAGTGCGGAAGTGGGCACGTTCAGGCGAAACCAAGAGGATTCGTGCTATCCGATCGATGGAATATCTTGACTTCGATCACTTTCGGCATATACTCCAATTCGCTTCCCGCTGGCGGGCCCGCCTGTGGGAGGCTCAGTGTCGTAACCACCCCGGATATCCAGGAGATTTTCCAAATGAAGCGCATCGCCACCATCGCCGCCATGCTCGTCCTCGCCGCCTGCGGCGCCAAGACGGAAGAGCCGAAGGCTGACTCCGCGGCCGCCCCGGCTGCTGCCCCCGAGATGGCCGCTCCGGCGCCTGCAATGGCCCCGACGGCTGACTCGGCTGCAAAGCCGGACAGCGCAGCCGCTCCGGCCGCCGACACGACGAAGAAGATGTAATCCGGCCGACGGTGAACTCAGTCGAGTTTGCCGCTGGTGACGAACGAACGACGCGGGGCTGCTCACCAGAGCAGTCCCGCGTCGTTTTTCGTCGAACGATTCCGGCAACGCGGATGCGACGACGCATCCGCGTGACCATGACCAGCCCTGAAAGGCCCGCCGCCCTCCGGACGACCGTCTCAGGCTCCGGCACGGCCGCCGGTGAAATGACGATGTCCTGACGATCACGATCCGGAGACAAACCCGGGCAGGCCGGGTCCGAAGCCGCGTCCGCCATTGGCGAGATCCTCCATGCCGACGTGGTCGCGCGCGCCGCTCATCTGCTGACCGCGCAAATCCGTGGCAGTCGAACACTCCTGTTTCGCGAGCGGAACTCCGGTGCCGCGTCAGTCGAGTGCGCTGCCGTTCACGCGGACCTGATGCGTCACGGTGTCGGCTGCCGTCCACGAGAGTACCTCTCCATCCGCGACCGCGCGCCGCAGCATCGCGATACCGATCACGCTGCCGTCGTCAGCCACTGCCACGCTGCGACTCGCACCGACCTCGCTGCCATCCGCCGTGTGCAGCGTCGTACCCGCGGCAGGAGCGGTACCGTCGAGATGGATGATGGTGCGCAGTGTCCGGTTCACGTGCCCGCGGAAGTGCACGCGCGCCACCGTCTCCTGGCCGGTGTAGCAGCCTTTGCGATAGGAGATGGCCTGCAGCGCGTCCATGTTGGCCTCCTGTGCCAGCGTCCCCTCGTCCATGTCGATGCCCCACTCCGGGCGCATCGCCATGACGCGCCGACGGTGCCACTCCTCCATCGTCGCGACGGTCGCGCCGGCACCGGCGAGCGTGGCCTGCAGCCCGGTCGCAGCACTGCGTGCGCAGAAGAGGTCGTACAGCGGTACGGCACCAAGATCCGGCACCCGGGCAACGCGCACCGCGTTGCCGGAGACACTGCCATCGACGTGCGTGAAGTCGGCAGCGCCCTCGAGCCTCCGCACGACATCGTCCTGCACGCCAAGCGCGACGAGCATCGCCGGCACGCCGTCGCCAAGGAGCGACAGACACGCCGTCTGTGCGGTCACGTCCGCATAGGTCGCGGTACGTGGATTTACATACTTGCGGATCATCGTCGCGAAGCCCATGCCCGCGGCCGCGTTCGCGTCGACGAGCAGCGTAGTCACCTGACCTGCCTCGACGCCGGTGGCGAAGATCCGCACGTCGGCGATCACGCGTCCCTTGTTCGTCAGCGCGCAGGCGTACAGCCCGTCACCGCTGCGCAGTGCGAGCACGTCGTTGGTGACGAGCCCGGTGAGCGATTCCGGCGCCTTGGGGCCGGTAAACTGCATCCGAAGCCGATCGCTGCGGTCGAAGAGAAGCACGCTGGGCATGTCGGGGATCGCCTGTGCGGTGGGCATCTGCGATGCACCGCACGTCAAAGGTCAGAAAAGTGTATCGATGAAAGCTGCGTCGGCAGCAGCGAGTTGCTGGAGCGTCGCGCCGCCGGGTGCGTCGATCGTGGCAAGGCCCGCGCGACGCGCGGATGACCGCAGCGGCGCCGGTGCGATTGCAATGCCACGGCTCGCCAGGCAGTGTGCGACGGCAGCGGTCCACACCGGTTGCTGGTCTGCCTCGGCCAACCCGTCGAGTGAGCGCACCGTGCGCACGAGCATCGACAGGTTCGCCTGCTCGAGCATCCGTTCCGCGTCGGCGCGGGTGGCGCGGCTCACCACGGCCAGCGGGTAGACGGCGGCAAGTGTCTGCAAATTGCCGGCAATGATGGGATCGAAGTTCGGCATCGCTCCGTCGAGCGCCGCACGGACGCGGTCGGCGGTGCGGCGCAGCACGAGGTCACGACCGGTGTCGTCGAGCGACAGCGCCGCACCGAGCGCGTCGAGCGCCATCGACGCCGTCACCCCGAGATGCGCAACGGCCACCACGCCTTCCGCGATGCCGACGCCCTCGTCTGCCAAAGCGGCGTGCAGCGCCTGCGACCGCAACATGTCTGTGTGGAACAGCAGGCCGTCGGGTTCGAGCACGATCGCGGTGCCAGTCACGGCGTCGCGCCGGTGGCATACGCGGCGTCGAGCAGGTCGATCGGATGCACGACCCGCGTGGTGGAGCCCGACTGCAGCAGCCCCGCTCCGATCTGCATCAGGCACCCTGGGTTGCCGGTGACGACGATCGGCGCGCCCGTCGCCGCGATGTGGCGCAGCTTTGGTGCAAGCACGGCGTCGGAGACGTCGGGCTCGATCAGGTTGTAGATGCCGGCCGACCCGCAGCACTGATCGCTGTCCTCCAGCGGCACGTGCGTCACGTTACCGATCGCGCGCAGCACCGCCAGCGGAGGGGCGGTGAGGCGCTGCGCATGCTGCAGGTGACAGGGCGCGTCGTACGTCACGCGCAGTGGGGCCGGCAGCATCGCAGCGCGGGGGCCGGCCGCCGCCAGCAGTTCCGTCGCGTCGCGGGTGCGACCGGCGACGGCGACGGCGCGTGCCTGCCACGCCGGCTCATCATGCAGCAGGTGCGCGTACTCCTTGAGCATTGCGCCGCAGCCCGCCGCGGTGACGGCGATCAGCGCGTCGGGTTCGGCCTCGAACGCTGCAATGTTCACCTTCGCCAGTGTGCGGGCCGCGTCCAGGTCGCCGGCGTGCGCATGCAGCGCGCCGCAGCAGCCCTGACCGCGCACCTCCACCATCTGAAAGCCGTTCACCGTCAGCGTCCGCACGGCGGCATCGTTGGTGGCGGTCTGCAGCCCCTGCATCACGCAGCCGCGCAGGAGCGCCGCGCGGCCCGCGGCACCGCTGCCGCGGGCCACATACGCCGTCGTCCGCAGCACGGGCCGCGTGCTGGCGAGCATCGCCATGCCGGCGCCGAGACGGCCGGGGAGGCGCGCGAGCAGTGTCGTGAGCCCCAGCCCACGCACCATCCGGCCGCCGAGCAGTGCCAGCGGCAGGAGCGTGCGCGAGGCGAAGGTGCCGAGGATCAGCCGCGCGATCAGTGGCGGTCGGGTCGTGCGGCGCAGTGTGGCTCGCGTCGCCTCCAGCAGCTGGCCGTAGGGCACACCACTTGGGCAGGCCGTCTCGCAGGCGCGGCATCCGAGACACCGGTCGAGATGCTGCTGCACGACGGGGTCATCGGGCAGCACCTCGCCATCCAGCAATCCGCGCATCAGCACGATGCGGCCACGCGGACTGTCGTTCTCATCCTCGAGTGCGAGGTACGTCGGGCAGGCCGGCAGACAGAACCCGCAGTGCACGCAGGCGTCGATGCCGGCCACCGCCGCCTCCAGCGGAGAGCCGGGCAGCGCGCAGCCAGCGGGTGTTGGCGACGGTTCGAGGAGCGGGAGCGACTCACGCATCGTCGGCGCGTCTCCGGTTGCAGATGATGGCCGGGTCGAAGGCGGCGCGAATCCGCGAGGGGAGCGGGCCGGCGAAGGGGTCACGCTCACCGCTCCACCACGCGGCAGGCTGGCGTTCGACGATGCACCGTTCGTCGTTGGGCAGCGTGCGCAGCGCGTGGCACAGCGAGTGGTTCGCGTCCGTGCTCACGAGCCGCACGATGCCTCGATGCACGCGTGCCTGCATGGCCAGCGGCGTGCCAGTCTCGGCACACAGCGTCCGGAGGCGTGCAATGCGGGCTGGCAGTGCGCCCACGTCGCCGCTGATCCGCAGCACCAGCGCCGCGTCGGCATCGAGGGTCGCGATCCGTCCCCAGATCGCGGGATCGCAGCCCTGCACGTCAGCCAGTGCAGCCAGCACGGCGCGCTGGCCGCTGACGAAGGCCGCGTTGCCGCCAAGGCGCACCAGCACCACGTCCCGACCGTCGCCGTCGCCGGCGCCGAGTCGACGTGCCGTCGCGCCATCCAGCCATTCGAGGGCGAGCAGCGAGAGCGTCGGGCTTCGCAGCGCGGTGAGACGTGACGCCAGCAGCGACGGATCATCGACCGGGATCGCGAGTGTGACGTCATGCACCGGCACCGCGCGGAGCCGGAGCGTGAGGGCGGTGATCGGCCCGAGGGTGCCCCAGGCGCCGGTGTAGAGCCGCACCAGGTCGAAGCCGGCGACGTTCTTGACCACCCGCCCGCCTGGACGCACGACCTCGCCGTAGCCGGTCACCGCCTCCAGGCCCAGGACGAGATCGCGTGGCGTGCCGAAGGCGTGGCTGAGCGGGCCGGACGATGCGGTGGCGACCGTCGCGCCGATCGTCCCATGGCGGTCACCGGCGGGGTCGAGCCCCAGCCACTGCCCATGCGCGGCGGTGGCCTGCGACAACTCGGCCATCGTGGTGCCGGCCCACGCCGTGATCGTCAGGTCGCCCGGCACATACGCGATGATCCCCGACAGCGCCGCCAGCGACAGCGTGCGCGATGCGTGCACCGGTGCACCGGCGTCGCGCCAGGTGCCCGCACCGGTGATGCGCACCGGTTCGGCGCGCCGATGTGCGTCGGCCACGATCTCGCGCACGGCATCGGTGGTGGCCGGGAGGAGCGTCTCGGGCAGGGGTGACGTGACGGTCATGCGGGGCGCGCGGACGGGGCCTGATGCCATTCGCGGCAGGAGTGCACCGGCACCACCTTGCCGCGGTTGGCGCGATGCTCCGGATCGAAGACATCGCGCAGCCGACACATCGCCGCCAGCGTGTCGCCATCGAACAGCGCGGGCATGTAATCGATCTTGTCGAGGCCCACGCCATGCTCGCCCGTGATCGTCCCGCCCTCGGCGATGCAGACGTGCATGATCTCCGTCATGCAGTCGTGCACGCGCTGCGCCTCGTCGGCGTCGGCGGCGTCGTAGCTCACACTCGGGTGCAGGTTGCCGTCGCCGGCGTGGAAGATGTTCCAGACGGCGAGTCGATGCCTGGCCCCGATCGCCGCGATCTGCTGCAGGACGGCGGGGAGCCGGGTGCGCGGCACGACGGCATCCTGCAGGACGAGGTGCGGCGCGGCACGGCCCATGGCCCCGAACGCCTTCTTGCGCCCCTGCCAGAGCAGCGTACGCTCCACGGCGTCGCCCGCAATGCGCACCTGACGGGCGCCGTGGGTGCGGCAGAGGTCCGCCACGGCCTGCACATCCTCCTCGAGCCCATCGATGACGCCGTCGAGGTCCACCAGCAGCACGGCCTCGCAATCGGTCGGATAGCCGGCCGCGTACACCGACGCCTCGACGAGTCGCACGGCCGCGCCATCCATCATCTCGAGCGCCGCCGGCAGGATGCCGCTGGCGATGATCGCGCTGGTGGCGAGAGCCGCCTCGTGCAGCGACATGAAGTCGGCGAGCAACGTGCGCACGCGCGGCGCATCCGGCAAAAGCCGCACGGTGCAATCGAGCGCGATGCCGAAGCACCCTTCCGATCCGATGAATGCACCGAGCAGGTCATACCCGTCACTCTCGCCATGCGGCGCGCCCAGCTCGACGATCTCGCCGTTCGGCAGGAGCACGGTGCACGCCACCGTGTGATTGAGCGTCACCCCGTACTTCAGGCAGTGCGGCCCACCGGCGTTCTCCGCGACGTTGCCGCCGATCGTGCAGGCGCTCTGACTGGAGGGATCGGGGGCGTAGTGCAGTCCGTGGAGCGCGGCCGCCTTCTGCAGCGTGGCGTTCACCACGCCCGGTTCGACGGTCGCGATGCGGTTCACCGGATCGATCGACACGATGCGCGTGAGCCGGTTGAGCCCGATCAGCACCGTTCCGTCGGCGAGTGACCCGCCGCTCAGCCCCGTACCGGCGCCGCGCGGCACGAACGGGATGCCCTCACGCGCGAGCAGGCGCACCACTGCGACGAGTTCGGCGCGCGTACCCGGGAAGACCGCCAGCGACGGCGTCTGCCGATAGCCGGGAAGCCCGTCGCTTTCGTACGCGACCAGGGCACTCGGGCGCTCCAGCACGCGACGGTCACCGACGATCGCCGCCAGCGTCGCGGCCAGCGACGCCGGTGCCGGCGCCGTCATCGGTCAGCCCGGAGGCGGGCCATGGTGGTGCCCGTTCGTCTTTGCGCGCACGTGCAGGTCGGCCGCCTCTTCGAGGTCGCCGAGTCCGGTGCGCAGGAGCTTCTCGATGCGCTGCATCCGCAGCAGTGGGCTGCGCTCCGCGAGCAGTGCATACAGCGTGTCGTTGCCGGTGCGCAGCAGCTGCGCCACCTGAAACGAAAGCAGCGCCGGATCATCACCGAAGGCGGGCGCCGGCGACGTGACGTCGTGAATCGTCATCGATGCGGTGACGGCCCGCAGCGCGAGGGCCATCAGCCGCTCCGCCGCCGAGGCGAGTGACTCCGCCAGATCGGGCGTATCGTCCCATGCCGACACCGCACCCATGCGGTAGGGCGTCCCCGCATCCACATAGCCGTCGAAGCGAAAGCGCGTCTCGCCCTCGACCACGATGTTGGCGCGGCCGTCGGGGAGCACCTCGGACGCGACGACGTGCGCGAGGCAGCCGATGCGGCCGGCCGGCAGTCGCGACTCGGAAACGTCCTGCGGCGGCGCGATGAGCCCGAATCGGTTGTCGCTGCTGGCGACATCCTGCAGCATCGTGCGATAGCGCGGCTCGAAGAGGTGCAGCGGGACGGAGGCACCGGGCAGCAGGACGAGCCCGAGCGGGAAGAGCGGAATCGGCGTGGTGATCACGATTGGAAGCTACACGGCAGCGGGAGTGGCGCGCCGGTCGCCGTGTCAGTGCGTTCGCGGCGTGGCGACGGCGGCGCGTTCGACGAGCGCAAGAAGATTCGCCAGCTCGAACGGTTTGGGGATCACGGCGCAGTCGGTCCGCGCGATGAAGGCGGCTGCCTCGTCATCATGGCTGTCGCCGGTGGAGAAGACGAATCGCGCACCGATGACGGGATCGATGGTCATCACGATGTCGTGCAGCGCGCTGCCGGAGAGCCGTGGCATGCGAAGGTCGCTGAGCACGGCATCGAACCCCCCGCCCGGCACATCGCCATCGAGCAGCATGGCGCGAGCCTCCTCACCGTCGACGGCCTCGCTCACGCGCCAGCCGCGCCGCACGAAGAACCGCCGCAGCGCCGAGCGCAGCGTGGCCTCGTCGTCGACCACGAGCAGAGAGCGCGGCGTAGGCGCCTGCTGCACCGCCGCGAGGGTCGCGACGGGGGCGACCAGAGCGGGAGGCACGACGGCATCGGCGTGCGGGCTCGGACTGCGCATGCGGGGAGTGATCGAGGGTGTGCCGGGAAGCTACACGGTCCGGCACGCTGGCACAGCCACGGCCGTCAGCGTCAGGTCAGCGGTATGTCACGACTGACGAACGCCACGACGGGTCAGGGTCGTGGCGTTCAGGAACATCCGCGGCCCGCCCGCAGCGGGGTCAGTGCGGGGAGCGGGGATGGTCGTCGCTCAGGCGACCTGCCAGAACCCGGCCAGGGCGGTCCCGTCGGCACTCTCGCGCAGCTTCTCGAACGCCCGCTCGCGGATCTGGCGGATGCGCTCGCGGGTGACGCCGAGCAGGTCGCCGATGCGCTCGAGGGTCATCGGCTCGGCGGTGTCGTCCAGGCCGTAGTACATGGTGATGATCTGGCGCTCGCGGACCGTCAGATGCCGCAGAATGGCCTGCTTGACGAAGACGTGCATCAGGCGTTCGTCGGTGGCTTCCTCGATGTCGCCGCCGTCGCTGATCGAGAACCGCTCACCGAGGGTGCTGGCGTCGCGATCGGACTTGTCCACCGGAGCGTCGAGTGACGTCTCGCTGGTGGTCATCTGGCGCTGGGCGCGAACCGTGTCGGCGTCCTCGTTGATCATGCGACCGAGCTCGTAGTCGGTCGGCTCGCGATTGAGCTTGGTCGCCAGGATCTGCTCGGCCTTGGCCATGCGGAGGAGCGCCGAGTTCTGGTTGAGCGGGACGCGGATGCTGCGCGTCTGCTCGGCGAGCGCCTTGAGGACGGCCTGCCGGACCCACCACACCGCGTACGAGATGAACTTCACACCCTGGTCCGGATCGAACTTCCGCACCGCCTTGAGCAGCCCCTCGTTGCCGATCGCCACGAGCTCGGCAAGGTCCAGGCCATGTCCCTGGTACTTCTTGACGTAGCTGATGACGAAGCGGAGATTCGCCGTCACGAGCCGCTCGGCCGCGGCGACGTCGCCCTGCTGCGCAAGCCGGGCGAGGGCCCGCTCTTCGGCTACGGTCGCGATCAGGGGGAGACGCTTGATGTCCGCGAGGTACTGATCGAAGGTGCTGCCGCCGCTGGTGCGGGCGGGCTGGCGGCTGCGCGATGACGCGACCTTTTGCATGGTGTCTCCCGATGCCATGACGACGCGGAAATCCGTCGTGAGCCGTGTGGTGACATCGAGTCGAGGGCTGGTCGACAAGATGGGAACACCGGGTGGTGCCGGCGTCGCGCCAACAATAACCGTCATGGAATATGTACATGTCAAGTGTCAATTTCGCTGGACACTTTCCGCTGTTTTGAGGTGTTACCGATGCGCCGCGTTCGTGCTCATCTGGCCGGACTGTCAACTTCTGAAAAACTCCATAATAGTAGTGTCCGCTTGAAGTTGTCGTGAGTCAAGCACTTCACCCACTTTCGCCGCCCTGCACGGTTACCTGGTCCGGGGCACGAGTGCAGCGTAACCGCGCCGCCGACCGAACCTCCGAGCTGCGGTACAGTCCGCCATCCAGATGTCGATGCGGGCGCCTCTGATCGCGCCGCCGGTATCGTCCGCGAGATAGCGCCGCTGCGTCGTCCGGCCGACAGCGATGTCCACCTCCCGGCCGAGCGGGAACAGCGCCCGGTCCACGGCGATGATGCCGTCGCGCACGGGATTGCCGCGGCGGGTGCGGCCGTCGAGGCAGTAGGCGGTGATCGACACCGCGATCCGTTCGCCGGCGCGTGCCCGTTCCTCGACGCTGCGGAAGAGGCGCCCTTTGGGCACCAGTCGCGGCACCAGTCGCGGCGCGAGACGCGGCACCATTGGCGGCGCGGGTCCCGTGGCCGGGAGGCGGCTCAGCGGGACGGCGACCGCCGCCGTGTCGCCGCCAGGGGAGTCGTCCAGGGTACTGTCGCCGTCATCTGATTCGGCGGTGATGTCGGCTCCGGGCGGCGCCGGGAGCGAGCCGGGGTGCGTCACGAACCAGATCGCCGCGCCGCCGACGACGAGCTGGATGGCGATGCGGATGCGCCGTCGACGCCGGCGCCGGCGTGGGTGAGACGAGGGCGCCGGCGGGTCGGTCACGCGGGCTGCAGGGCGCCGATCGCGATCTCGCGGGCGACGGGCGTCCCGTAGCCGTACGCGGCGCCCGCCATCACGCCGCAGGCCGCCGGCAGGGCGTACTCCACCACGCCGGCCCGCGACTTCTTGTCGCCGACCGTGGCATCGATGATCCGCTCCGGCGTGAGCGCTGCCGGCAGCGACGTCGGCAGCCCGAAGTGCGCGATCGCCGCGCGCAACGGCGCCAGCAGCGCCGGATCGCAGAGGCCGAGTACGATCGCGATGCGGGTCTCGACCAGCATCCCGAAGGCGACGCAGGCGCCATGTGGCACCGTGTACTGAAGCAGCTGCTCGACCGCGTGCCCGATGGTGTGGCCGAAGTTGAGGATCTTGCGCAGGCCCTGTTCGCGCTCGTCCGCCGCGACGATCCCCGTCTTGATCTCGACGCTCCGTGCGACGATCGCGTGCCAATCGGGCCGCGACAGGTCCGTGGCAGCCACCTGCGCGAAATAGTCGGCATCGGCGATCACGCCATGCTTGAGCGCCTCGGCCAGCCCGTTGACCTGCTCGTGCGGCGGGAGCGTCTGGAGTGTATCGAGATCGGCCACCACGGCGAGAGGCGGGTGGAACGCTCCAACGAGGTTCTTGCCGTGCGGCGTGTCCACGCCGGTCTTGCCGCCGATCGACGCATCGACCATCGCCAGCACTGTCGTGGGTACCTGCACGAACGGAACGCCACGCAGGTAGGTCGCGGCGACGAAGCCGGTCATGTCACCCACCACGCCGCCGCCGAGCGCCACCAGGATGGCGTCGCGTCCGAAGCGGGCGTCGAGGAGTGCATCGGTGATGCTGGCCCAGATGTCTCGCGTCTTGTGCGCCTCGCCCGGCGCCCCCGAGATCAGCAGCGTCCGCTCCTCGCCGAGCGCTTCGACGAGCGGGCCGGCATGCAACGGGCCGACGGTGTCGTCGGTGATGACGGCGATGCGATACGCCGCGGCGAGGCCGGGGACGAGCGACGGCAGCGACGCCAGCAGCCCGCGTCCCGTGTGCACGGGATACGGCAGCGTGGAGCAGGTGGTGACGGTCACCGGGATCGCGCTACCAGGTGACTTCACCCGCTCCGGCGCGCTTGTTGGCGACACGGGCGAGTGTGAACAGCAGATCGGAGAGACGATTGAGGTAGATCACGACGAGATCGGGAACATCGGCATCGTGCTGCAGCGTGACCACGCGCCGTTCGGCGCGGCGGCAGACGGTGCGCGCCACGTGCAGCGCGGCGGCCTTGGGGGTGCCACCCGGCATGATGAAGCTGCGCAGCGGGTCGAGCTCCTGCTCACCGGCGTCGATGGCACGCTCGAGCTGCTCGATGCGTTCCTCATCGATGAGGGCCTTGGTGAGCTGCTCGGCCATCTTCTCGCGGTCGGGGGTGGCGAGGATCGCGCCGATCGAGAACAGGTCGCGCTGCACCGGCACCAGCACCTCGTCGATGCGGGGCATGAGTTCGACCGCGCGTGCCATCCCGATCACGGCGTTCAGCTCGTCGACGTCGCCGTAGGCCTCGACGCGCGGATTGTCCTTTGCCACGCGCCCGCCGCCAAAGAGGCCGGTGTCGCCCTTGTCACCCGTGCGGGTGTAGATCTTGAATGACATGCGTCGAAAACTAGCGCCTCCGCCGCGGCGGAAGGACGGCCGCGGGCCGGGAACTTTTTCGCGGGGTTTCGGACGCCGCCGGGTCGCATAGGTTTTCCGGGATCATGACTCACGGACTCAAGGACATCACGATCATCGGCGCCGGCCCGACGGGCCTCTATGCGCTCTTCTACGCCGGAATGCGCGGCGTCTCGGCGCAGGTCATCGACGCGCTGCCCCAGGTCGGCGGCCAGCTGGCGGCGCTCTATCCCGAGAAGCTCATCTTCGACGTGGCCGGCTTCCCGCGCGTGCTGGCCAAGGACCTGGTGACGGGATTGTACGATCAGGCGGCGCAGTTTGCCAGCCCGCTGCATCTCAACCGCACGGTGACGGGGCTCGACGAGGTGGATGGGCACTTCGTGGTGCGCACCAGCGACGGCGACTTCCCGACGAAGTCGGTGGTGGTGGCCGGTGGCATCGGGGCGTTCTCGCCGCGCAAGTTGCCGCAGGTGGCGACGCACCCCTGGTACGGCAAGGGCATCGACGACGTGGTCCTCGATCCGGCACGCTTCACGAACAAGCACGTGCTGATCGTGGGTGGCGGCGACAGCGCCTTCGACTGGGCGCAGCAGCTGCGTCCTCGCGCGCTGTCGATCACGCTGATCCATCGCAGCGACCGCTTCCGCGCCCACCAGGCGACGGTGGACGACGTGATCGCCGCGGCCGCCAGCGGAGACAAGACGGAGGTGCTCACCTTCCATGAGGTGCTGGAGGTCGTCTCCACGGACGGCCAGACGCTCTCGGGCGTGGTGGTGCGCAATACGAAGGAGAAGACGACGCGCACGATACACTGCGACGTGGTGCTGCCGATGCTCGGTTTCGTGAGCGACATGGGCGCGCTGGCCGAGTGGGGGCTGACGCTCGTCAAGGACGAGATCGTGGTGACGTCGGAGATGGAGACGGGGCGCGCCGGCATCTACGCGGCGGGCGACATCACGACGTACCCGGGCAAGCTGAAGCTGATCTCCGTCGGCTTCGGCGAAGCGGCGACGGCGGTGAATCAGGCGGTGCACTGGATCTACCCGGAAAAGAAGGTCGCACCGGGACATTCGTCGAACCTGGCGATCTTCGGGCAGACGGCGGACTGAAGCCCGTTCGCTTCGGCGTGCGACGCGCGGCAGCGGCAAGGCAACGGCAACGGCAACGGCAACTGTCGTGATCATGCCGTGGCCGAGCGTTTCTTTGCGACCCTCGAGTGGGAACTGCTCGCCGAGGAGACGTGCGCGGCGCGGGCGATGGCGATGCGGGCGCTGATGCCCTTCAGTAGATGACTGATACAATCGCGAGCGGATGCATTCCGCAGTGGGGTATGTGCCACCCCGCACGTTCGAGCAGAACCTGACTCGCCGCCGGCGAGCAGCTCGAACCCGGTGTCCACGAAACCGGGTCAGGGTCAACATGCCGACGAGCGCTCCGGGCCTACCCCGCGCCAACCGCATCCGTCGGCGGCAACCGCCAGGGCAGCGCGTGTTCCGCCGCATCACGGCGCCTGAACTCGCCGGGTGATTCACCGACCGCCTTCTTGAACGCCTTCGAGAAGCCGAACGCATCCCCGTATCCCACCGCCAGCGCGACCTGCTCCAGCGTCAGGCTGCTCTCGGTCAGCAGGCGCATCGCACGCTGGATCCGCACGGTGCGCAGGTAGCTGAGCGGCGTGTCTCCCATGGTACGACGAAAGTTTTCCGCCAGAGCGCTGCGCGACATGCCCACCGCGCTCGCCAGCGACTGGAGGGTCCACTGCTGCGCGTGCTCGTCGTGCAGCAGTGCGACGGCATCGCGGATACGTGGCTCGCGCATGGCCTGGCTCCAGCTGCCGCACGTGGCCCCCGTCACCTCGATGACGGCGCGCAGCAGGTGCGTGAACAGCACATCCAGCAGGCCATGCAGCACCGTGTCACGCCCGAGTGACTCGCGCGCCGCTTCTTCGGTGAGCATGGAGATCGTCAGCGACACCGCGCCGAACCGGGGTGAGTCGGCGGCGCGGAGCACGAACCAATCCGGCAGCTCGGTGAAGAACGGATGCACCGGTGTATTCCACAGCTGGTAGGCGCCGCCGATGGTGGAGACGTCACCGTGCGCCGTCGCCGGCGTGCGGGCGGTGGCAAACCCGATGTCGTCCACCGGCAGGCCGCGTACCGACTCGGAGGGGCTCAGCAGGTGATCGCATCCCCGCCCACTCAGCGCGATGTCACCCGGCTGCAGCGCAATCGGCGAGGGCGCACCCGACGGGTGGATGTAGGTGGTGCCGGCGACCGCGACGTGAAATCCGACGCTGCGGTCGCAGGCGAAACGGAGCGCCCGTCCGGACGTCAGGTGATGATGGTTCAGCAGGCGCCGACGGAGACCGGCTTCACGGAAGAGGTCGCTGAGAATGTCCATGCGGTGAACGTAGCCAGTGGTGGACTCCTGGACAAGAAAGGTGGATCGCATGCCATGTGGCGTCGCGCCCGATGGTGCGATCATGGATTCGGACCGCCAGACACTCTGCCGTCTCCGGCCACCACCATCCTTCAGGAAGCAGCCATGTCCACAGTCCTCGTCGTCGGCGCCAGCGGTACCGTCGCCAGCGAAGTTGCGCGCCTGCTCGAAACGTCCGCGCACGTGGTCCGCCGTGGAACGAGTCGCGAAGCGGGGCCGGGTCAGGTGCACATCGACCTCGTCACGGGCGCCGGTCTGGACGAGGCGCTCACGGGCGTCGACGCCGCGTTCGTGTTCTCCCCGCCGGGCTACACCAACCAGGACGCCCTGCTGATCCCCTTCTACGAGGCGGCGACACGTGCCGGTGTGACGAAGGTGGCGCTGATGAGCGCCATGGGTGCCGACGCCAGCGATGACGCGCCGCTGCGGAAAGCTGAACTCGCGCTCGAACGTTCGGGGCTGACCTGGAACGTCATTCGCCCGAACTGGTTCATGCAGAACTTCCACACCTTCTGGCGGCACGGCATCGCCACGCAGAATGCGATCCTGCTGCCGGTCGGTGATGCGCGGACCAGCTTCATCGATGCACGTGATATCGCCGCGGTCGCCGCCACGCTGCTCACCACCACGGCGCACCAGAATCAGGCATTCGATCTCACCGGCGGCGAGTCGATCACCCACACCGAGGTGGCGACGATCCTGTCGGGTGCGCTCGGTCGGCCACTCCGCTTTCAGGACATCACGCCAGACGAGATGCGTCCCGGCCTGCTCGCCGCCGGCCTGCCGGCCGATTATGCCGAGTTTCTGCTGGTGATCCTCTCGTTCCAGAAGGCGGGTCACGCGGAACGCATCACGCCGCACGTGCAGGCGATCACAGGGGCCGCCCCGCGGACGGTTGCGGTGTATGCACGTGATTACCGCAGCGCGTTTCCGGAGCCCGCTGCCGTGTGAGTGAGGCGGGCCGTACGCGACGCTGCTGACGCGGTGGCGAACGGCCTGAAGCGCTGCCCTCGCCCCGCCCCCGCATACTCGTCAGGTGCAACGCCACGTTCGGCGGCGGCGCGCGACCTGCGCTGCGCGACCCGCGGCGCAGCTGGGCGAGGCCGAAGCTCTGGAACACGACGCCAGGAACGACCCAGACAGGCTGGCGCGGCTGACGACGGTGCCGACGGCGGGGGCCGGCTCGGCGAACGGGAAGCGTGACTCGGGGGCGTTCGTTGACGCGGTGGGCTGGTGACCTGCGGTGTTCGAGGCATGCACGACCTTGCGAAGAGAGACGAATCGCTCGACGCCGGCATGACGTGGGTCCTACGTCGCGAGGCTGTGTGCGTTGGCGCGGGGGCGGCGTGCACGCGTGGGGTAGGCACGAGACGGTCCCGATCGGCTGCGGGTCATCGTCGTCTTCCCTCCACTCCGTCAGACGCCGCCGGCATGATCCGCCCCCGCAGCAGCTGTCTGGCGCGTGTGCGCTCCCGCGCGCGACCGAGGCGCACGGCATCGACGAGTGCGAGGAGTTCGTACAGTGCCGGATTGTCGACCGCCGTCGCCGGCGCGGCGGCAGACAGCGGCGTGACACTCGCGCCGCGGAGAGTCCCCGCCAGGCTCGGCCAGAGACCGTTCACTGTATCGCACGCGACGCCCTCGCCTGCCACTCGTGGCGACTCCGGCCACGCTGTGGACCGCCGGAGCTATTTCGTCGACATCACCGTCCGTGACCTTCCGTGCATCGGAAAGCCATCAGCACGCCGCGGCGTTCGAGTGTGTTGAGAACAGTGCTTTCCTTTCATCGGCCCACCGATATCGGCGTGCAGCACCAAGCCCCGCGGATAGATCGCAGTGCACGCGCAGGTGTACTCGAAGCGCGCGACGGCATGCGTCGCGCGCTTCGGTGTCGCAGACGCGCGCCGCGACGATCTTCCGGCTCTTCATCTCAATGATCGTGTGAAACTCCCCACAAGGCGATCGTCTCACACTCCCCACCCCCACCGCGGGCGCTGGGTGAGAGCACGCAGTCTGGAGTGAGTGACGCAGGACGGCACGGCGACCATCTCCGCAGGCACCGACTCGTCACGCCGAATACCTGCGACGTTCTCAACGGCGACGATGTTGGAGGCACGTGGCTCACCGTGCGGTCGAGCGTCCGCTACGACCGCATGTAGTGACAGCTATAGCCGTTCGGATGCTTCCGCAGATAATCCTGATGGTACGACTCGGCCGTGTACCACGGCGCGGCCGGCTCGATGGCCGTCGTGACCGGACGCGGCCAGCTCCCCGACGCGTTCACGCCCGCAATCACGCGCTCCGCCGTGGCCCGCTGTTCAGCCGATTGCGGGAAAATGGCCGAGCGATACTGCGTACCGACGTCGTTGCCCTGTCGATTCAATGTGGTGGGATCATGCAGCTTGAAAAACCACTGCTCCAGCAGCACTTCGTAACTCAGCACGGTCGGGTCGAAGGTCACGCGGATGGCCTCCGCGTGTCCTGACTTGCTGTCGTGCGTGTCGTGGTACGTCGGGTTCTCCAACCAGCCGCCGGTATACCCGACGTCAGTGTCCTGCACCCCCGGAACCGCCCGCAGGATCTCCTCGACACCCCAGAAGCAGCCGCCTGCCAACACCGCCACGTCCGGCGCGTCACTTCCTGTCGTCTCGTCGCCCATCACCGTCACTCCATCCGTTGAGTCGTTGATTCGTCGCGTGCGCCATCACGCGATTCGCTGCGCGCACCCGCCACCCTGTGCGATGATGCCCCGGCTCACGCACAACGCAAGAACGCAGCCCCGTGGTTCTCAGCAACGCACGGCACTCGACTCAGTAGCCAGCGTCGGGTGCCGGAACGGGTGGCACGTCGTTCAGGCTGCGATCCACCCACGCGCGACCGTGCGGACACGCGGATCGAGTGCCGGCGCCGTGCGAGCCGCGACTCGAGCACGTCAGCCATCACCACGCCTCGTTGCAGCAGCGCGTTCGGCCGCCGACAGGATGCCGGTGAACGGCGTGACGTGTCGCAGTTCGCGCGCCCAGGGCATGGGATCGGTGAGCACCGGCAGCAGTGCGTCGAGCGGGCGCCGCAAGAGGCACCGCCATTCGTCGAGCAGCAGCCGAGCACCAGGATGCAGTGCGCGCATGCGGGCCAGTGAGGCGCGCGCGCGGGTCAGGACCGCGTCGGGCTCCGCGCGCAGTCGCTCGCCGATGGCCTCATGCAGTAACAGCGAGCGCCGATCCTCGCGGGTGAGCGGGGGCACGAACCGCACCTCGACCGTGAAGCCTGCCGCATGCGCCAGCCGCTCGACGGTGCGCCAGGTCGGGCTCTTGCGGCCACCTTCGTACGCGGCGATCGCCGACTGCGAGGTGCCCGCCAGCGTGGCCAGTTCCTGCTGGGTCCGGCCGAGGGCGAGGCGAAGGATGTGCACCGGGTTCATCCCAGAATATATCCGATCGCATATGATTGAACCAGCTGTTCTTGCAGTGCTCCGGCCGATCGGACGGGCGGCGCGACTCTGGTGTGTCCGTGGACTGCGAAGTCTTCGCAGGCGCTGGCGGAGAAGTCGCCACACGGGGCGCGGGAGTTCATCGTCGGGAAGGATGCGGTGACACTGGCGACGGACATTCTGGCGCTGGATCAGGAGGCGTTCAGTGCGGTTTTCCGGACGTCGCCGATCAAGCGGGCAACGCTGGCGGGGATCAGGCGGGATTCGGCGGTGGTTGTCGCGCACCTGCGCGTGCCCGACGAAATCAGGTGCGAGGAATGACGCGCTCGGATACGGAAGCCGGTCTCAGCCTGCCACGACTCCGGCGCTGAACGGATCAGCGCCGCCGAGGAACGTGATGCCGCGCCGCCTGGCAAGAGATTCAAGCTCTGACTCAGCGCATCGCACGGCCAGGAGGACGCGGCAAGGAAGGTGGTAGCGTGCCGCTCGCGAGGCTTGGTCCTCGAACAACTCGCCGAGCCATCCCGGCGAACGCGACGCGAGCGGCTCGACTGGCGACGGTGAAAACGGTGTTGCTGGGCAGCGAGCCGCCGCCATGGGAGCGAAAGGCTCGGCAGTGACCGTCACATCGACAGACAGCACCATTGCGCCATCGCGCCCGTGACGCGGATCGGTCGTGCGGTGCTGCACCACGAAACCGATTCGTTGATCACAGAGACCGCAAGCAGGCCGCGGGCCTGCTGACGTGGCCACGACCCGGGTTCCACGTGCAGACTGCCGTCTGGGTGCCGGAGGACGACCGAGCCTTTGCGGCGCGGCTCGCC
>Ga0105048_10005053_pt1 | contig 21409 bp, 5 predicted proteins | sample MAT05_FD_78382 | JGI IMG/M metagenome (GOLD analysis project Ga0105048, IMG submission 78382) | Freshwater microbial communities from Lake Fryxell liftoff mats and glacier meltwater in Antarctica - MAT-05 | ecosystem: Environmental > Aquatic > Freshwater > Ice > Liftoff microbial mat | place...
CAACAGACACGAAATGCTTGATCTTGTGGTTGTTGATGGCAAAGCCAAAGGAATTATTGCAAGAAACATGATTACCGGTGAACTCGAAAGGCACAGTGCTCATGCTGTTGTGCTCTGTACCGGTGGTTATGGCAACGTGTTTTTTCTCTCAACCAATGCAATGGGAAGCAATGTTACTGCCGCCTGGCGCGCTCACAAAAGAGGCGCGGCATTTGCTAATCCTTGTTACACTCAAATTCACCCAACCTGCATCCCTGTCAGTGGAGATCACCAATCGAAACTTACGCTGATGTCCGAATCATTGAGAAATGACGGTCGTATTTGGGTGCCAAAACACAAAGAGGATATTGAAGCAATAAGAGCCAAAAAACTAAAACCACAAGATTTGCCGGAAGAACGCAGAGATTATTACCTAGAAAGAAGATATCCGGCATTCGGAAATCTTGTACCTCGCGACATTGCATCGAGAGCAGCAAAAGAACGGTGTGACGAAGGTTTTGGAGTGAATACTACAGGTGAGGCTGTTTATCTTGACTTCTCCGCTGCAATAATTCGTTATGGAAAAGCTCAAGCTAGCGTAAAAGGAATACATAATATACCAGACGCTCAAATCATTGAACTTGGAACCAAAGTAGTTGAAGAAAAATACGGCAACTTATTCCAAATGTATGAGCAGATTGTTGCCGAAAATCCATATAAAACACCGATGATGATCTATCCTGCCGTGCACTATACGATGGGAGGACTTTGGGTTGATTACGAATTAAAAACAACCATTGAGGGATGTTATGCTTGTGGTGAGGCAAACTTCAGCGACCATGGTGCAAACCGGCTTGGTGCTTCAGCTCTTATGCAAGGACTTGCTGATGGATACTTTGTATTACCATACACTATTGGTAATTACTTGGCTGATGCAATCCGCGAAAGAAAAATAAGTACTGAAAGCATAGAGTTTGAAGAGGCGGAAAAAAATATCCGCAATCAAATGGAGGCCTTCTTCAAAACAACCGGTAAAAACACGGTTGATTATTACCATAAAAAATTGGGAAAAATCATTTGGGAAAAATGCGGAATGGCGCGAAGCGAAGAAGGTCTCAAATGGGCAATTGAAGAGGTAAAAAAGTTGCGTGACGAGTTTTACCGCGAAGTAAAAGTTTCTGGATCAACAAAAGGAATGAATCCCGAATTGGAAAAAGCAATGCGCGTTGCTGACTTTATTGATCTCGGGGAGTTGATGTGTATTGACGCTTTGGATAGAAACGAAAGTTGCGGTGGTCACTTTAGAGTGGAATATCAAGACGCGGATGGCGAAGCGCTTCGTGTTGACGATGCATACAATTACGTGGCCGCTTGGGAGTGGACAGGCAATCCATCAACCCCAAATATCAACAAGGAGCCACTTGTTTATGAAAATATAAAAGTGCAACAACGTTCATATAAATAGGATATGGGAAACGATAATATGAAACTCACCCTTAAAATCTGGAGACAAAAAAACTCGGAAGACAAAGGGAAAATGATGGAATACAAGTTGGACGGAGTTTCGCCTGACATGTCATTTCTTGAAATGATGGATGTTTTAAATGACAAACTAATTCGAGCCAGCGATGATCCTGTTGCTTTCGATCACGATTGTCGTGAGGGTATTTGCGGAATGTGCAGCATGTTTATCAATGGCGTGGCGCATGGTCCCAATCGTGGTGTAACTACATGCCAATTGCACATGCGCTCCTTTAAAGATGGCGATACTATTTATATTGAACCATGGCGCAGTGCCGCCTTTCCTGTAGTCAAGGATTTAATGGTTAATAGAGCATCATTCGACCGGATTCAGCAATCAGGAGGCTTTGTTTCTGTTAATACTAGCGGACGAACACTTGATGCCAATGCAATTCCAATTCCAAAGGAAGACGCCGACACTGCATTCGATGCAGCAACCTGCATTGGTTGCGGTGCATGTGCAGCCTCTTGTCCAAACGGAAGTGCAATGTTGTTTGTTGGAGCCAAAGTTTCGCAGTTTTCACTTCTGCCTCAAGGTGGCCCTGAACGCAAAGACCGTGTGCTAAATATGGTTAAACAAATGGATGAAGAAGGTTTTGGAAATTGCTCAAACATTGGAGCATGCGAAGTTCAATGTCCAAAAAATATTTCCATTGAAGTAATCGCAAGAATGAATCGAGAATATCTTAGAGCGACTATTAAACCTGAGAATTGATAGCAACACTGCATGTAATACCAAAAGCATTTAACAATCTGGATCATTACAAGAAATAGTTTAAAAATAAAAAAGCCTCCAGTCGGAGGCTTTTTTATTTTTAAACTAGAGAGAATCACTAGCGTTGTGTTACGGGAAATTTGTTTCTTCTATAAGCCTAACTGCTATTGTGCTGCAATGTTTTTTTATTTGGAAATGATTTGAATTTTAGAGGTTCTAAAAAATTGTGTAGTGCTGTAAAATAGCAACATGAATCAAGGCCGTTACATTTTTTCTCAGTTAATTGGATTAATTTCGTACAAACAATTTCAAACCCTCGTAGACACTCATTCTGGAGAATATAAGAACCGCGAATTTACTTGCTGGAAGCAATATTTATGCATGGCCTTTAGACAATGAACTCATAGAGAAAGTATGGCAGATACCATGTTGTGCTTAAATGCAAATTCAGGGAAAGCTTATCATCTTGGAATTGGAAAAATTGTTTCTCCCAGCACAATTGCAAGAACAAATGAAAGTCGATCTTCTCAAATTTATGAAGACCTTGCAATGTCACTTATTCAAGAAGCGAAAGAATTATATATCAATGATGATGATCTTGATTTATGGCTAAAGGGTAATGTATTTACAATTGATGCAACCACAATTGATTTGTGCCTCTCTACGTTTTATTGGGCTACTTTTAGAAGTACAAAAGCTGGAATTAAACTTCACACTCTATTAGCTTTAAAAACATCGAATCCCGAATTTATTTTATTTTCTAAGGCGTCTCTTCATGCTGTCAATGCACTAGATTCAATTCGTTTTGAGGCCAACAGTTTCTATGTCATGGACCGAGGATACTGTGATTGTAAAAGGCTTTACAAGATTCATTCGTCGCACGCATTTTATGTGACACGAGCCAAGAATAATATGGGTTTCAGGAGAGTATATTTTAAACCGAAAGACACATCAAGCGGAATAGTTTATGACCAAATTATCATGCTCACCAATTTCAGTGCATCAAAAGATTATCCAGAGAAAATAAAAGGAATAAAATTCAAGGACCAAGAGACTGGAAAGATATTTGTATTTTGAACCAACAACCTTGAATTGAAAGCAACTGAGATTGCTCAACTTTATAAACATCGCTGGAAAATTGAATTTGTTTTTTAAGTAGATAAAACAACATCTAAAAATAAGAACGTTTTGGGGTCAATCGGAGAATGCAGTTAAAACACAAGTCTGGATCGCTGTTTCAATTTATGTATTGGTGGCTATATCTAAGAAGCATTGTATGCTGAAACAAAGCCTTTACGAAATAGTGCAAGTTTTAGGCATCTCAATTTTTGAAAAAGTGCCCGTAAATCGGCTCTTTGAGAATGAGGATTTATAAAATAAATTACATGTAAACTATAATCAATCGACTATATTCGATTTATAAGGCAACGCTAGAGACATTCAATATAGTCCAATCTCGGGTATGCTTCATTGAACTATTTAAATATTGTGACGGCATTATCAAAAGCAAATTATTAATCAGTTCTTTGGTCTCTTTAATAAATGGTTTTGGTATAAAATAGTTAAACAATTGGCTTTGCCTCATTAGACGAGTTAAATTTAGTGACGGCATTACCAAGGCAATTTATTAAGGAATCCTTTGGCCCCTTTAATAAACAGCTTTGGTATTACGCACAAAAAAAGCCTCCAATTGGAGGCTTTTTTTAATTTCAAAAGAGTAATATTATTTCACTATCAAACGCTCTGTAATGATTTCACTTCCTGCGGTCATTTCAACAAGATACAATCCGTTGGCAAGTGGACGTGCAAATGAGACAACGGTGTTGAGTGTTCCATCTACTGCAAAACGGTTTGAATAAACAACACGTCCCATCGAATCCATCACACGCACAAATACATTGTCTGACGTAACGTCTGTCATGTTAAGGTTTATCATCTCACCATTATTCGGATTCGGATATAGATTGGCTTCGATTGTGTTTTCATCAGTTTTAATTGCCTCGGATGTAAATTCATTGAAGTCAATTCCATTTTCCAAAGCTGATCCACCAATAAAAATAACACTTGGAGGTCCATAAGTTCCACTTCCACCATAACTGAAGTTTGGTCTCCATTTTACTTCATACCAACTTTGGGTGGTTAGAGGCTGCGGTAAGGTAAATCCAAGTGACAAATGCTGAGATGGACCAGATGTTGTTACTTCAAATGGCGAAACATCGATGTAAGCTCCACCATTACATGCATTTATTTTTTGGAATGACACAGTGAAGCTAGTTGCGGCGCAAACGAACGGTTTGCCGCCTAAAAGGGTTCCACGTAACAATGAAGCGGGGCAAGCTTGAGTTGACCTTGTGCTAACAGATGCGTGAGGAGCAATAGTTATTGGCACAATAGCACCCAAAACAGTTACCGGTTCAGGAAGTGAAGAGTAATTTACATCAATTGTTAAATTATAAATACCGCCATATCGAAGTGCCAATGTTGGGTTCGACAAAGCTACTTGACTAGAAACCGTTATTGAAGTTGGACCAACCGGCGCTCCGCCGCCTGTTCCAGTGAAAGTATAGGTGTAGGTGTTAGCTCCTGTCCAAGTTGGTTTGAGGTTGGCGCATAGAGCGTAAGTTCCACTGCCACTTGAAGCCGTGCTTGCACCAAACAATTGCAAACACAATGTAAATGCGCCAAGTCCGATGCCATTATGAGATCTTACCGCCACATAATAAACAGCACCAGGTGTGAGTCCGGTCGAAGTCATTGTTTCGTTACCGGCGCCAGAAACTGAATTTTCAGTATCGATAAGACCGCCAAGAGCATTGTGCAACTCAAGCACAACATCCATAGTAGAATTGGACACAATAGCCCTAATGGCAGATGCAGATGGAACAATACGATACCATCTGTCTTGTCCGCCGCCAGGCAATACATTGGACGGCGCACCTTGAGGAGAAGCAGTAGCTCCCACAAGGGTGCTTGTATAGCATTGACTTAATGGGAATGAGATGCCCGTTGTCGGCGCTTGCGTGGCTGAATAGAAGCCATCATTGCTTCCAGGATTTGCACAATTGGAGCAACTTCCAAAACAAACAGCAGGAAGAGAAATATTTGAAGAGACAACATTTACAGGTCTGTTACCGCTAAAATCGCAGGGATTTGGCACAGACTCATCCGTTCCCCAATTATTGCCATTCAGAAATTTGTATTCGTAATTGGTGTTTTGATTCAAGTTGAGCGTGACCTCGTACACACCATCAAAATTTGTATCAGTCATATTTATACCTGACGGATTCCATTGAGGATAACCGGCATTACCGAAATTACCTGCAACGTGCACACCAAAATTTGAAACGGCAACATTGGCCATGTTCACGCGCAATGTTACTACTTGAGTTGGAGTTACTACATTGCAAGCATTGCACTGACTAAAACAAACAATAGGTAAAGTAGTAATAGAGCCAGGAACAGTAATTGTTCTGTTAGTTCCATTGCCGCATGGAGAGCCAAGATCAGCTTCAGTGGTTAGATCGTTGATAAACTTGTATTCGAAGCTAGCTCCGGGAGTGAGTGAAGTAGTATAGGTGTAAATATCACCGCCCGCAGGTGTCATCAATTGAGGAGTAGACCAACTTGCAGGAGCAAAACTTCCGTTGATGTATACTTCATCATTGTTTACCACTTGTTCAGACATATTGACACGGAATGTTATTGCCACCGGTGTTGCACAATTGGTGCATGATCCAAAACAAACAGGGCTTAGAACCTCATCGCTCACTGCAACGGTGTGCGTTCTGTTATTTCCATTGCCACATGGCGAACCTAAGTTTCCTTCGAAGTTGTTGCCGTTGATAAACTTATATTCGAAAGCAAGGCCTTCGCCAAGAGTAGCTGTGTACTCATAAACACCACCACCAATGGGTGTCATTTGTTGCGGTGTTGACCAGTTTGCAGGAGGGAAGTTGCCATTTATAAAAATATTTCCTGAAACATATTGAGCCGACATATTAACCCTGAAAGTTACCTGACTAGTTGCGGGACAATTGGTGCACAAGCCGAAACAAGCTGTAGGAATTGTTTCGTCCGCTGCGCCTACTGTCCATGTTCTATTAGATCCATTTCCGCAAGGTGAACCCAAGTTGCCCTCGTAGGTATTGTTGTTCACGAATTTGTATTCAACTGGGGTACCTTGATTGAGGCTAAGAGGCGCGGCATAAAGGCCACCGCCTTCATTTGTCAGAGTGACAATTCCGCTGGTTGAAGTCCAAATACGCACCGGAGGTGTAACTGTTTGTTGACTCATATTCACTCTGAACGTTACATTTACCGGGGGAATTGGAGTATTGACAGTGTATGTAAAGTTGCCCGGATTTGCATTTATAAAACGCATAGTTATTTTGTCAATATCAGCAATAGGGGGGCTGGTTATGGTAGTTGAGAATATGTAATAGGATACAGTTGCTCCTGCACTTTGAGCAGGAATATTTGCGGTGCCCGCATTACCCGTAAAGCTCATCAGCACTTGAGTAGATGCTCCAAAATTTCCATTGACAGCATAACGCAAATACACTTTTTCCTCTACACTTGGAGCAGCGCTAGCGGTAACATTAACGGTCACGGTTTCTGTGTCGTCAACGTTGCCGTTGGTAGGAGATTGACCCACTCCGCTGAAAGTCACCGGAGCCGCAGATGTTTCCATAAATATAGCTTGGGTATTGTTATTTCCATTGTCCATCCAGTTCATTGTGTAAAACTTACTGGCGGTCAATGTCATACCGTTGTCTGCGCCATTGTAAAAATATGTTTGAAGTTGGTTGACATTAACCGGATTCACGCCGCCCCATTTGTTGTTATACGGGCTGCCGCTCGGGCCAGAGGTAAAAAGCCAATTTTTGAATCCAGCTCCTCCAAAGGCCTGAGATGTGGAAAAAGTGGTTTGGTAACGAGCTGTTCCAGTAGTAATTTTTGTAATTGTCCCGCCTGCTACTTGTAAAGAACTTCCTAAAACGGGATAAGCCGATGGAGGATTTGTCCAGTTTGTCCAGTTGCCAGGCATGTTTAAGCCTTGGGTGTCATTGATCTGAGCCCAACACATGACGCTTGTCAAGGTGACCCAAAGTAAAAGTAATAATTTTTTCATTGAAATTTATTTATGGAGTTATTTATTTAAATCTACACGCCCCGAAACATCTGCTTTGGTGATATTACACCACAAGCATTTATCAATTGGTCCAATAGACTGATTAATAAATTGCTTTGGTAATGCTATAATCACATTCAAATGGTTCAATAAAGCAAAGCCGATAACGGACCATATTAAATGTGTTTACGGAATTAATTCACTCGAAGCAATTGCTCAGAATTTTTATTCGGCGGGCAATAGGATTATTCTTTTTGAGATTTAGTTGTGTTTGGTAGAGGTTCGTGTGGACAAATCAACAACATAAGCACAATTGAGTGGAGTATCTAAATAGATCACAACGGTACATTAGAATTGTTAAGTGTAGAAGGTTAAGACGACGATAAATATATGTAAAGTTTTAGTAAGTGTAGTTTGTACACACCCTTTAATTTGCTAAATTCAGCGGATTCTTGAAAAGCTATGATACCGTGTCGGTATATTTTTTGATCTAGTTCAGTCTTAGTCTATCGACCTGTAATACCAAAAACATTTATCAAAGATTCCATAGAATTCTTTAATAATTTGCTTTAGTAATGCCGCCACCACGTTCACATAGTTCAATGAGGCAGAGCCGATGTTGGACTATATGGAATGTGTACATTGTATAACGCCGGATGTATTTATGTATTGGATCAATCACGTTTTTTTGCCTTGTTCTAAACAGCAATCACGAAGGCACTTACCACGGAAGCTCAAGTAATGGTTTGGACCATTTTAAAAGTAGTACCGTTTGGATTTATCTATTAAACCAATCACGTTTCTCGGCATTGTTCTAAACAGCAATCCCAACCGCATTTACCACTGTAACTCAAGTAATGGTTTGGACTATTTTATGAGTAACATGGTTGTAAGAGCTTCTCGTGTGGCATTGACCATACTAAAATTCAAATTTATTATCGGACCAATTTGAATTAATACCAATTATACAAAATAGATAGACCAATATCGCCAATAGGCTCATTGTACGAGTATTTTTTTATATCGATTAACCATTGTAAGGTTACCAAAATCTTTGGACTATTTAATAAATACAATTGGTGCATGTAGCTGTATGAAAAGATAAAAGTTCGCAATGAAGCGAACTTTTATCTTTATAAAAAAATAACTTTAAATGATTTCTACCCTATCTCTCGACAATCATTCGTTCGCTTACAACCTCTGTGTCGGTAGTAAACTCTACTATGTATAGTCCTCCTGAAAGTGGTTTTGTAAATGTTGCTATTCGATTGAGAGATCCAGCTACTGCATATAGATGGCTGAAAACGACCTTACCCATTGAATCTATAATTCTAACGAATACCTCATTGCCCTTGATTCCCGTCATATTGAGGTTTACAAATTCACCGTTGTTTGGGTTAGGGTAAATATTCGCGAGAATTTCCATTTCTTCCATTTTTTCGGCAGAACTGTTTTGTTCAAGGTCGATGATCTCATCAAGTACTGAACCTCCGATAAAAATATATCTTGCTGTTCCATAAGTACCGCTTCCATAAGAGAAATTAGGTCTCCATCTCACCTCATACCAATTCTGAGGAGTTAATGATTGTGGAGAAGTAAATCCTAATCCCAAAACAGAAGAAGCGCCCCCAGTTGTCACTTCAAATGCAGCTGGGTCTAGGTAACTAGAGCCTGTGCAGTTATTCACTCTTCTAAACGAAACAGTGAAATTCAAGGTTCCACAAACAAATGGTTTTGCTTGAAGTGTTGAGCCTCTTAAAACTGTTGCAGGACAACGTTGCGTAGATTTTACTTCTACACTTGCGTGTGCATTTATGGTAAATGAACAACTGTCAGTTGCGGAAATAGTAATGTTTTCAGTCGCACCAAGCCCATTAAGTAAGGCATAGTTGGCATTGATTTTCGCCCTATAACTGCCGCCGTACCTAAGAGCGAGAACATTGGACGACAATGCAATTTGCGATGCTGCAGTGCCGATTGTAGGACCTACAGGTGTAGCTCCAGTTCCTGTGAAGGTAAATGTGTAGTTGGAGGCTCCAGTAAACGCCGGTTTATAGTTGGTACATAATTGAACCGCACTGCCATTTGCGGCACATGAGCTCGACATAAGTGGCGCAACACAAATTGTGAATGTTCCTCCTGCTGTGTTTGCAAAGTTGCGAACAGCGACAAAATAGATTTGTCCGGCTGTAAGGTTTCCAAAATTGAGAATTTCATGAACTCCCGAGGCGGTTAGATTCTCAACATTGAGCTCCGTGCCGGCTGCGTTTTGTAATTCAAGGACCGCATTAAATCCTGATGGAATAACTCTGATAGTAACACCTCTTGATGGTGCAGTAAATTTATACCACACATCTCTTCCACCACCCGCAGCTACATTGGCGGTATTACCTTCCGGCGAAATGGCCGCATTAAGACAAGTTCCATTGATCTGTACACACTGAGGAAAAGGATTAAAGCTCATGTTCAGAGCATTCACGCGGTTATCATTTGAAATAAAACTGCAACCGTCGTCCACAGTTCCATCGCAATCCTCATCTATTCCGTTTTGGCAGATTTCTGGTGCGCCCGGATAAACAGTTACGCTGTTATCGTTGCAATCCGCAGCATAAGGTAGATTGCCATTGACTCCAGGGAAGTAAGGTATTGTTTGAGCAAACCCCGAACATCCCGATACTATTCCGGTAATGTAAACGAATGAGCCAAAACCATCGCCATCCAAATCAGCCCACCACTCAGTCATTGGGTTTACATTGCCATTGGTGTCGCAAGGGTCCTGATTGTTATTTGCATATCCGCTCGGAGTGGTACAGCCAGATATAGGGGATCCAAATACATTTCCGTATCCATCGCCATCGGCATCTGGATAATATAGATTCAGCACTTGCACTGCGAGTGTCACATTATCTGCAACAGAAGAACAAGGAGAGCTAGCAGTTCCAGTAAGGGTGAATGTAATTGTTGTTCCCGCTTCACCCGTAAGCGGAGTATAAGTTGGAGTAAGGGTTGTGGTACTGGTAAAGGTTCCACCACCAGTAGTTGTCCAGCTTATGCCTGTTGTATTGAGTGTGTTTGCTCCACTATTAAATAAAAATGGAGTGGTTCCACAAGTTGTCATACTGCTACCTGCATCTACTATCGCTGCGGGTGTTACTACCACACTTCTATTACCTGAGCCGGTGCAGCCAACAATATTTGAAACTGTAAGATTGTATGTAGTCGAGACGTCTGGCGAGTGAGTAGGATTCTGAACTGTTGAGGTAAACCCCGAAGGAGTGGATGTCCAATTGTATGTATAAATAGCATTGCCTGAAACAGACACATTGTTTATTGCCCAATACCAATCGAATGTTGCATCGTACTTAAATCGAATAAAAACCACTGGTTGATTTGCAAAGGCATTCATATTGATGCTCGGTGTGGCAAAACTTCCCGAAGAGCCCTGGGTGCTGGTGTATGTCTGTAAAGTAGTCCAAGTTATACCATCGGTAGATGCCTCAACTGCTCCGGTCTCAGTGCCATTATCTCTAAAATGATGACTCAGATTTATATTCGCGGTGCTTATTCCTGTAGTACTAAAAGCTGGTGAAGTTAATATAGTAGCTGTTGTTCCTCCAGTTCCTTGCTCATCACTATTTGATAAATAAAATTGTGAGACATCGGACGTTGTAAAGGTATTTGAAGAATATACATACCCACTCGGTCTCAGTGTCCATGCCGCGAATAAGGGGTCAACTCCACTGGTAGAAGTATTAGTTCGTGTCCAGCTATTTGTTGGATCATTAAAACGTTCTTCATATACCGTAAGCGTTGTGTTACTCACACCCACTCCTAAGTTCACTGTACCACCTTGACACGAAGGATCGGGTGTTCCGGTAGGTGTTATTGTTGGTATTGCCGGAGAGTAAGATATAACCGATGTAGCTGTTGCCGTGCAACCAAAAGCATTGGTTCCGGTAACCACGTACGCAGTTGATACTGTTGGCGTGGCAGTAACGGATGCTCCAGTAATTGCCGACAAACCAGCAGATGGACTCCATGCATAGGTGCTGGCTCCGCTAGCCGTAAGAGCAACGCTTCCTGAACCGCATATAAGCGCAGAGGTTGGCGAGACAACAACGCTTGGTGACGGGTTCACGGTAATACCCAACACATTGGTTGAATCAGTGAGTGCGCTGTTTGTGCATGTTACAATGCAGCGATAATTATTAGTGGCACCCAGTCCAGAGATACCAAATAGCGTTGCAACAGCACTTGGAATATTTACAAACGTACCGAACCCTCCGGTCGCAGACTGCTGCCATTGATAGGTAATTCCGTACGCCAACGTATATCCTGAAATTGACAAACTAGTTGTTGCAGAACCACAAAAAGGACCCACAGGACTTGCTACTGCAGTGCCCGCCTCCGGTGTTCCAGAGCAAGTAGGAATAGAATATTCGTCTGCTCCAATATCAGGAGAGTCAGTACCCGTGCGATTATCACAATCGATATCAGTAGTTACTGACACTACTGTTCCGGTTCCATTAAATGATAGATTGCTAACCGAACTCACAGTTAAATGCAAGTCCGTTGTTGATGTTACTACCGCTTGTTGATTGATCGATGATGCATCATCACTAGTTGTTGACTGCCAGTTTGCAAGTGTGACAACATTTGTGCCCGAAGCAGACAATGCAGTGACCTGCGCTATTGCAACAGTTGTGCTGTTACCACCTGAAACAAAAAATGAATTGTTGTTAGAATTTAAATTCGTATAGGTAGCGTAATCTAAACCGATTGCTCTAGTTGGAACTCCGCTAGTTAGTGTTCCAATGGTTATGTTAAAGATGTTGTTGTTAACGTTAACAACGGGGTTACTGCCTCCAACCGCCAATCCATAAACTCTTCCTGTATTATTAAATGTGGTAGAAGTATTGCTGTAAACAGTATTATAATAAACATTCGTAGTTGCTGAACCTCCACCAATAAAAATTCCGGCGCCAAATTCACCTGAACTACCATTGGTCAAAACATTACCAATCATATTATTGGCAATAAGTGTTGTTCCTGCTGAAGTCGTAGGAACAAAAATACCTGCAACGGAGTTTCCGCTACCTCCGCGAACAAGATTGATTTTATTGTTCGTTATCGTGGCGTTTGTGACCTCATCACCTGTATATGAGCCACTTGCAATGTTGTTACTTCCAAGGGAAATTCCGAAACCATCAATTGAACCGGCAGCATTGACATTCACATTGGCGATATCATTGCCTGATATTGTAATGTTGTTTTCAAATCCGACATATACAGCTGCTCTATAAATATTGTCAGGCGATCCGCCTGTAATAGAATTTTGTTGGATTATGTTGCCTGAGTTTTTATTGCCCGCACTTGCGCCACGAGAGAATAAACCCACAACCGCTCGTTTTACATCATTGTTGATAAAGCTGTTATTGTTATTGGATGTTCCGGCAGAAGTAAAGCCGATTGTTGTATTACCCGATCCAATGCCGGCAAAAGTGGTAGTGGTAGAATTACCCACGACGTTGCAATTTCTGACTGTATTATTTGAAGCAGCATTTGGCCCAGTTGCAGTCTGTAACCAAATTACAGCAGAACTCCCTGAAGTACTTGAGTTTGTAATAGTTAGGTTTCTAGAAGCTGACGAAACAGGACACACTGTATTAGCAGTTGATCCGGTTGATCCATCAATTATGAGATAGTCGGCACCGTTGAGTACAAAGATTGCAGTCGCAAATGTTGCACTGATAGTTGTGCCACTAAGTGTAGGTTTAATGGTAAACGTATTAGTCGCACTCGCATCAACATTTGAGTTGACCGTGAGTACTGATGCGGGAGTATATGATGCGTCAGTGAGACTAAATGTTACCGCTCCAGACAAACAGGCGTTGTTATAAGTTGCGATTGCATTTACCAAATTATTGAATGGTGCAGAAGAAGCACTTCCAACATTATAATTTCCACTTAAGGTGTAATAAACCGAATAACTATTCGGGGAGCTCGGATGTGTTGTAATTGTATTTACATCGGTCGCTGTAACTCCTGTTGGAGCTGACCGAATATTAACACCTGTCGAAGCATCGTCTTGAGCAATAAGGTAATATTGAATAATATCTCCACCTGTGAGCCCACTCATATCAGTAGCTACAACAGTAAAATCCCAAGTGCTATTTGTTGCAGTTCCCGAACTATACGTTGCGGCATTGCTAAACCAAGTGCCCGAATTTTTTCGGTAATAAATTCTTGGGCGCAATGTGCTTGCCGCAAGCGAAGGACTGCTTGGCAAGCCTGTGACATCAGTAATGTTAACACCGCTAATAGTCACATTGCCTGTAACACAACTGCTTGGAATAGCAGTAAAAGTTCCGATTGTTGGTGGGGTAACGTCGGCCGGATTTAATCTGCCTGTTACAACTAAATCGTTAAGGGTTGGAGCATTTACTTGAGTAATAGAGCCTGAAGTTAATGTTGGAGAACTAACTGTTCCTGTCAAAAACCCTGTCCATGCAGTACCATTCCATCCCGCTGCCCTGATAGCACTTTCAGTACCATTCACATCACCCGAAACATCGTAAGTCATAGCAGCAGTAAATGTATAGTTGCCACCCGAAGCACTTTCGTATAATCTCCAATAACGACTGTGATAATCTACAGCAGCAATAGGTGTATCCATATCTGGATGTTTGGTGTCAGAAACACTTACGCCCATTTGTCGTGAAACTGAATTGACAGAAAAATTAAGTGTAATGGGAGAGTAAATAGTTCCATCTCCGATGCGGTATGTAAAGCTTCCTGTTCCTGGATGCGTTCGCTTCATAAATCCGGCTGCTGTTGCATCGCGAACCAAATAACCTGTAGTTCCAGAAGAAGAAGCTGTTCCAACAAAAACCCAATCGTTTGCTGATCCAATATTAATCCGACCTGCTGCGAAATCTACTGATGAGCTAACTGATACTTCACCAATACTAAATGTTATTGCCGAACTTGCTGCAGTATTGTTGAAAGTTAGAGCACTATATTTTGCGGTTGGGCTAGAAAGTGCATTTTGGAATGTACCAGAACCACTTACGGTTTGAGCAACAGTATTTGCGTTCACTGTTGCTCCTGTTCGATTATTAAATGCGATTCCGGCTAGGCTTGTTAATGTTCCATTATTTACGATATTACCTCTAATACGGAGCACGGTGCCACTGCTCAAAACTCTTACCTCACTGTTAGTATTAATGGTAAGATTGCCACCTATATCGAATCCATTCGTTGAAGTGGCTGATCCTGAAACAAACCTACTTGTCCCTGTTCCACCATTGGCGATAACATTTCCAAGTTGAATATTGCTGGTGCCTACATAGGTGTCAACATTAAATCCGTTTGTCGCGGTTGAACTGTGGGTTCCAGAAGATCCTCCGAATTGCATAGTATTACCTGTCCAGTTGCTATTGCCACTGCCAGCAGTATAGGAGAATGTGCGGCCAGTTCCCTCAAATGGTGGGTCATTAAATAATATGGTTCCTCCAGTCACACCTGTAGAGTTCACAGCAGAACTTATTGTGAATACATCAGTGCCAGAAGCGACACTTGTACCTGAGACTCCATCATTTGGATCGATGTTAAAGTTTCCACTGCTCATATCAAAGAATCCGCTTGAAATAACCACATTTCCATTGTGATTAATAGTTCCGCCATTGTTAGTAAGTCGACCTCCGTTTACTGTCAAAACTTTGTTACCACCTCCGCCTGGACCAATAGTTAGAGTGTTGGTATTATTAGTTAACGTGCCAAGCGTAATGGTGAGATTATTTGTAATGGTTCTGGCCTCATTGATCTGCACATTTGTGCTTGCCAAGTTGACTTCTACATTCCAAGGAACTCCTGCTCCGCTAGTACCGGATGCCCAAGTTCTATCACCACTTCCAACACCATAAGCAGCGCCATTTCTGAATGATAGTGTTGAACCAGAAGCGTAAGTCGCAGAATTAGTAGCGACATATCCTCCGGAATTGATAACAAGAAATACTCCGGTTTGTATTGTAGATAGACTTGAACCAAAATCCAATCCTCCATTTTGAATTTGCACTTGGCCATTAGCAGGGCTGGAAGTAATACTCAATAAACCCGCGCTTGTAGATGCAACCGTTTTTGCCAATGAACCTGTTCCAATCACTCGCAAAACGCCACTTGCCGATGTGAAGTTGATCACTCTTGTTCCACCTGTTACACGAATATTTCCTCCGGCCCCATTAATGGTTAAAATGAATGCGCCGATATTCAACGGACCTGCATTGAGCATTTGTAATACATCGCCTGTTGTTCCATCAATTGTAACGCTTGTACCAATGGTTATTCCGCCGGTGCCTGAAGTGTTGTTAACGAGGTAAGCAAAACAATTGGTACTTCCGGTGCTGTTGAGTGAACTTCCTGATATTGTTTGAGCAGTGGCAGTTGTTCCATTAAAAAACACGGCTCTAGTATTGTGTGTAAATGTTCCTGAGTTCGCAAAATTGCCCGAAACATATAAATCGCCACCCGATGATGAAGACAGAGTCAATGCTCCTGTAGTGGCAATGTTCACAGCACCGCCAACAAACATGCTTTGATTGGTGCTACTCATCGTAATTGCGCCCGTTCCACTCGTTGTCATATTGCCACCAATGGTAAAGTTTGCATTGAGCGCACCTGTTGTAAATGTAGTTCCTGTATTCACTAGCAATGCACCGTTCAGAGCACGAGCAGTGCCCGCGTCAGCGTTCACAACGGTAAATGTTCCTGTATTTATGGTTACGTTGTTCGGATAGCCGGCAGTAGTGCCGATAGTTCCCACTCCTGTAGCATTCCACTCATTAAATCTGTTATAAGTTGCATTATAGAATAGAGTGGATGATGAGGTATAGATAGGTGCTGCACTAACATTTCCTCCGTTGATGGTAAACACGCCATTAATAGTTGGAACAGTGGTCAGTGTAAGTGCACCGGTGTTTATTACTAGGTTGCTAAAGGTTATTGCGTTACTTCCGCTTACCGTTCCTGCGCCCGCAAATGAAACTGTTCCCGTTCCACCGGTAAAAGTTCCGTTGTTGGTTAAAGTTCCAGCAGCACTTATGTTTAAGGTTGATGTGTTTGTCCAACTTAAAGTTCCGGCGTTTGTTACACTTCCAACTGTTGCAGCCCCGCTGGCACCAGTCAATGTAAATATTCCTGTACCACTTGTTGTCAAAGCATTTGTCACAGTCAAAGCCGCTACCGTTGCATTTAAATTGGCAGTAATACCGGTGTTAATCGTAAGTGAGCTAATAGGTGTGTTGGTAATAGCTACCGGAATATTTACGTTATGAGCCATTGTAACTATTGAGTTAGCCGCAGGCACTGCGCCTCCAAGCCACACCGATCCTGTATTCCAGTTACCGGTATTTGTGCTTATAAAACCAAGGTTTATATAGGTCTCAGCACTTGTTGTATTGCCTGCAGGATTTTCCACATATATCTGGCCTCCAAGGTTGATTGCAGCAAAAGTTAAAGTAGTGGATGTTTGACTGACAATTGAAACCGTTGTTCCGCCGCTTCCTCCAACTCTTGCTATTGTTACTGTTGCAAGATTGGTCCCTGTAATAGTAATTGTATTACCTACATATCCGGAAAGACCTGAACCGGGCGATGACGCAGCAACACCGCCAGTTCCGGCAATTGTAGGAGGAGCAGCAACTCCAACTAATCCGTCGTCTTTTGCTAGACCAAATGAATAAGTCGCGGCGGATGGCGAAAACGAAGCCGTTGCTGTGAAGACGAATGGGCCACTGCCTGATGCCGTTGCATTGAGTTGACTCCATGCCGACGGAAAAATACACATCACCGGTTGTGTCCCGGCAGCCCAAGCTGTTGCATTATTTATCTCTGCCGAGTTGTAAGTAATGGCAGGAGTGATTACACTGGTTCCCGCTGTTCCCTCAGTCACTGACCACAAACGATTGATGGTTTTGGTTGCGTCATTCGCGGTACCGATTACACCATCAATAACACGTATTGCATAGGTATCGCTTGTTCCTGTATTTCCAAATGAAATAGGATTGAATGCAGAATTTCCGATTGGAAAGGTGACACTCGTTGATGCAACTGTTTGGATGAGTCTTCCTGTGTTATCAGTAACAACATATCTCGCAGAAGTAGCGCCCGAAATTGTAGCGCCGGAAGTTAAAGTAATGTTATTCGCGCCAAGTGTTAGATTCCCAGAGGTAAATGTGAGTACACCAGTGGATGACAAGTTAGTCGCGGCGCTTAACGTTACTCCCGACGAATTATTGATTGTGAGATTTCTAATATCCGTCGCTGCTCCGATGGCATTGCCTGTGAATTGTGCCGACGCGCCATTGAAAGAATAGTTGACTCCGGTATTGGTGAAGGTTTTGCTTCCTGTATTTATAACACTTCCGTTAACACCTCCAGTGTTAAATGCACCTGATGCAATTAGGTTAGCTGATGTAAGAGACGAGTTAGACTCGGCAACAAAAGCACCTAAACCAGTGATTTGATTTGTTCCAAAGATTAGACCGGAACCTGCCCTCACAGTGACCGTTGCTCCGGCAATTCCGAGAGCGATATTGCTAAGCATAGTTCCTGTATTTGTGGACGAACCTGTTCCTATTCGCCAACTAACAACGTTGGTAATGCTTCCTGAAGCTGTGATGTTTTGATTACCACTTGCAGCATTTAAAATGATAATTCCGGAACCTGATGAAGATTCGTCGATAGTTCCTGCGCTCTGATTAAATGTGCCGGAACAGTTGATTGTTCCTGTTCCTGTTCCGGAAGCAAGATTGATAGTTCCACCAGTTTGAGTAAAGTTTAAGCAAGTAACTGTGCCACTGGAACTACCTCCAAATCGCAATTCTCCCGAATTGGTTGAGGTCATTGTAAATGTACCTGTGCAAGTCAATGTAGCTCCCGCCATATTTGGATTTGTGGTTAAAGCTGGTGTATTCCAAGTAAAATTGTTGAATGTTTGGGCAGCCCCCGCTGAAAACCAAACTCCACTATTTGGACTAGTAAGGCCAATAATCGCACAAGTTGAACCAGTATTCCAAGTGGCAGTCGGAATAGTTCCGAGATTGCTTGCCGAAGCTTGAAGGTGATTATGCTCATACATTCCTGTAGCACCAACGACCAAAGTTCCTGTAGTTGTAACCGTTCCCGCACTTCTCAAAAATCCATTTATAGTTGCTATTACAGTCGAGTTGATTACCATTGTTGTGGTTCCGATGTTCAATCGCGATGACCCAGTCACAGCCAAACTTCCGCCAATATTGGTATTGCTTGAGAATGTTACATCTGCCGCAGTGTTGTCAACTGTAACAAATGTGAGAATATTCGTCGCTGCTGTTCCATTGCTTAATGTTCCGGAAACAGTTTGCGCTGCAGTTCCATTAAATGTAATAGCACGAGTGCTGTGGGTGTACGTTCCGTTGTTGGTGAAATTACCACCTATGCGTATATCGCCGCCGCTTGCAGACGACAGAGTGAGTCCGCTTGATGCAGAAACACTAACATTGCCTCTAGCCTGTCGATACAAATTCGCCGCGCCAAAACTAAGTGTTGTATTCACTCCATTTCCGATAGTAACATTGGAAGGAACTCCTTGACCAGTTAAGGCATTGCTTGTCCATTCTGTACCTGCGGTGTAGGTGCCTCCTGCGTTGTAGATTAAACTAGACCCAGTTGCATAGGTAGGCGCATTAGTAGAAGCAAAACCACCGGCGTTTATCTGAAATGTTCCTGAGGTTGATATCGTGCTGCTTGCTCCAAAGTTAACCCCTGTGCTAGTAGTCACATTTTGAAACGTTTGAGTGCCAGAAATAGTGTGTGTACCTGTTCCTGTAAACGCGACTAAATGTGTCCCGCTTGCAGTATATGTTCCAGTGTTAGTGAAAGTTGTTACATTAGAGTTGTTGCTGATAGTTAACGTATTTGCTGATGCTACCAACGTTCCAGTTGCCGAAATCGTAATGCTTGAAGCCAACGCATTTGCGCCAAATGAAGTGACATTATGAGCGATCGTAACACTCCCTAATGACAAAGCAGTAGGAGGAACGGCATTGGCAGTCCATGTTCCGGCTGTTGTCCACGGACCTGTTGCAGCTGTTGTCCATCCCGCAGAAACAGTATAGTTGCTCGATCCCGAAGCAGGAAGCCTATTGATGGTAAATAGATCTGAATTAGATCCGTTGGAAGCTACATTGGAAGGGCCGGATGTAAATATATAGTAATAAATAATCGCTCCAGGAGTATTAATAGCGGCAGGTATTGTGCCGGTTGCAGTGCTTGAAGAGTAAGCCATACTCACCACTGTTGATGTAGAAAAATCTGACGCAGTTGAATAACGCAAATAGACGTTTTGTCCCGTCGTCTGTGTACCACTCATATTGGCCGTAACAGTTACGGCAAGGCCGGGCGCTACCGTCGAAGGACTGATTGATGCACTCGACACAGTTCTTACAGTACCCTGAACCTCGAAGAATGTCCAAGCTCCCGATGGATTTGTGCCTGCATCTGCAGTTTTGAAGATATAATTATGGCTAGTGCTCGGAACATCATATTGCAAAGACCCAGAGGTGGTGCAGGTGGCGTTGAGAGAGTATTGGGTGCTTGGACTCACCGTAATATCACTTCCGATTGTATTTGTGCGTTGTGCGGTTGTTGTGCTCCAATCAATTCCAAATCTCCAATTACGAATGCCAGTTGCCCCAGAGGTTAATGTAGCAATATAACTATTGCCCGCACCAGCACTAAAGAAGGTGAAATTTGTGTTTCCTGTTGGACAAGAACTTCCGCCCCAGCCCGATGAAAAGCCGTTTCCAACGATTGCATTTTGTGATATTCCTGCAAAGCAAAGCATGAGCGCTGCAAGTGTAGAAAGAAGGTACTGGGATTTAAAATATGTTTTCATGGAATGCGAAAGTATTATTTAAAACGAAAGAATTAATGTGTCTTTAATTGTTTAGAATGCTTGCAATTGATTAAGTCAGACAGATGCTTGGATCTAATAAAAGCGGGGGCCCCGATTTTGTTGATCCTTAAAGGAACCATCTTTGGCTATGAAATAATTGATGTTAAGGTTGTTTTTGGGTCAAAAAAAGTAGTGAGAGAACATATTTTTTTTGAATCAAAAAAAAATTCTAAAGGTATTTTAAGACAAACAAATGTAATGAAATCATGAGGTCAATAACAAAAAAGTGTAAAAAATACACTAACTCATGTTACGGTGCAGATAAGATATGATTTTTCGGCGAAAACTCTCCTGAGGTAATTTGAAAGTATTTTGAAAAAGTATAATATCGAGTTAGAAAAATATTGAAACTTTTCGGAATAATTTGTTGCAACCAATCGCTCAAAAATGTTAGGTTTGCAGAGCAAATTCTTTATCTATACAAATGAAATTCACAGCACATGTCAGTGTAATGCCAATTGAAGCATTGCTAGACCCACAAGGAAAAGCAGTTTCTTCTGCCATGAAAAATCTTTCACTTCCTGAAATTACCGGGGTAAGAATTGGCAAGAGAATTACAATGCATGTTGATGCCAAAGACAAAAAAACAGCCGAATCAAAAGTGGATGAAGCCTGCAAAAAATTGCTTTGTAATGAAATTATGGAATTTTATTCATTTGAACTTATGGAGGCGTAGTTTTCGTTTCAGTGTTTGCCAGGTCGCCATTCCACGCTACGAAGTTCTTGAGCGAGGTTGGCATGGAATCTTATCTTGATATGGCAATAGAAAGGCAAATTCCACCATCGCGCCGATAAATAAACTCAAAAACAAATCTTGATTGCGCTCGGTGGAATGACGGGTCCAGATAGTTCTCTGCTCTCTCGCTCGCTCTTTTTGGTGTAGAGCTGTCAATTCACCGCAGAGAAGCGCAGAGTAAACGCAAAGGGCCGCAGAGGCTTATCTTTTGAATAAGAATAAAGAAGGATACTCGCACTCGTTCTAGTTATTACGATGATCAAAAAAAACGGAGTCGTCATTCCAACTGTGTGATTGACTCTGCGGGGCGAAGGTGGAAACTGCCGTTGTGAG
>Ga0105048_10005054_pt1 | contig 21408 bp, 14 predicted proteins | sample MAT05_FD_78382 | JGI IMG/M metagenome (GOLD analysis project Ga0105048, IMG submission 78382) | Freshwater microbial communities from Lake Fryxell liftoff mats and glacier meltwater in Antarctica - MAT-05 | ecosystem: Environmental > Aquatic > Freshwater > Ice > Liftoff microbial mat | place...
GAGGGAATGCGTGGCGTCACGGTACTGAGCGCGGGGACCGACGGCGAAGACGGCCCCACCGATGCCGCCGGCGCAATCGCGACATACGACATTTTGCAGGCCGCCGAGCGACAAGGATTCTCGCTAACGAAGCATCTCGACACCCACGACGCCTACCCGCTGTTCGCCGCCACCGGTGGCCTGATCCGCAGCGGCCTGACGGGCACGAACGTCACGGATGTGCGTGTGATTCTGGTTTCCTGAACGATTGCACTTTCTTCACAGTCGGTAGCTTTCGCGTGTAAAAATTGCAAACGCACGAACGGCGCGAACGCAAACAAGCTCATTTGACAGTAACTACGTGATTTTTCATGACGGCACGCGAACTGCAATGGGATCAATTGTTGCCGACTCGGCACTTGTTTACAGGGGCTGGGACGGAAGAGGCACGGCACGCGGACCGGAACCTGCGTGCCAATGGGTGGCCGGGTGAACTACATATGGTTCACCCGGCCATTGCGTTGCCCGGTCACTTTTTCGCGACTTCGTTCAGCAGTTCCAACACCGTTTTCACGATCCCCACCGACGCATTCACTTCGAGGTAGCTCGAACGTGCTCGCCACGTTTCGTAGCCTCCGAGATGGTGCTGATGTGGCGTCGGCAGGTAGCCGTTATAGCCATTCGCCAACGAAACGTTCAGCGTCGGCTGAATGGGACTACGTCGTTTAATCTCGAGGCCGATCTCGGTGAAAACTTCGCACGGAATCGCGGTAATCGCGAGGTCGCCGATACGCATCACTTGCAGTTTCAGCTTCACTTTGTCCGGGTACTTGTTAATCGCGATCGTTTCGCCGGCGTACACTTCGTCGGCACCCGCTGCGTTGCGGCCCGCGATTTTTTTCAGAATCGACTCGGCTCGCGTTACTTCTGCTGCCGTCGGTTTGCGTACCGCAAATTCGAGTTCGCGTTCGGCGACCGCAAACGAAACTTCGCGGGTGTGCTTCGCGGACAGATACGCTTTCTTCGCGGCCGTAGCCACGACTTCGCCGACGACGCGGATGCGTTCGCCCGGCCCCGCTTTAATCGGCGATTGCCCGAAGTTGACGTTGTTCACATCGCCACTCGTACCGTTGGAAAGTGCGCCGACGAACTTCGCATCGCCACCGATCATCGACCCGAGTTTCTCGCAGACCACGCCGAAATAATCGGCGGACACTGCCGGGTACCCGCCGACGTAATGCAGCGAATAATTCGTGTAAAGTGCCATCGGTTGGCCGCTGACTGTGCGTGCGGACAATACCGAAACATCGGGGTCGATCGGCCCGGCGGGGGAAATCAGGCCGGGATTGAGTTGGCCGGGATTCATCCGCACGAGGTCTGTCGTGTTGCCGAACGGGTCGAGATTCGGCATCCCCGGTTTGATCCACCAACGGCGGTTAAACAGCTGCGTTGGCTCTTGTGCGACGCCCCAGCCCAACTCGCATTCGGTCAGGTTCGCGTTCGCTTTTTCGATGCCTTCGGCAATCTTCCCCGTCAGGAATTCGACGTACTTCGCATCGGGGTTACTGCCGAAACAGGCGGTGACGGCGGGAGCGGTGTGAGTGTGCGTCGCCGATACGAGCATGTGCCCGACTGGGATCCCGGTCTTCGCGGAGGCCCGCGTTTTCGCATCGTCAATCAGTTCGCGGGGCATGAGGCAATTATCGACGATGACGATCGCGAGCTTGATTTTGCCATCGTCGAGAACGATGCATCGCGCATTGAGCGGGTCGTGAACCGCCGTCGCTTTGATGTCGGAAAAGTTGCCGTTTACCGAGATCGGGAAGTGTAACGGACTCACGTCCATCGCAAACGCCCCGGCCCGCAGTGTCGGTTTCGGCTCGGCGGCGAACGACGGGACTGCGATCGTGCCGATCGCGATGAACAGGAAAAATGCACGCACGGGGAATCTCCTTCGTTGTGTTCAGGTAGGTATGGTCAAGGATAACGAGTTCATTCGGGAAAGCACGCGCGAACTATTTTCGTTTTCCGCGCAGATTATTGCACGAAAACGGACCTCGTTCGCCACTAACAGCGTAACCACACGGAGAAACCGATGCGACTCACCTTGCGAACGCTGCTGGCATACCTCGACGACACGCTCTCGGCCGAGGAAGCGAAGTTGATCGGGCAGAAGGTCAATGAAAGTGAATCGGCACAGGAACTGATCGAAAAAATCAAGCGGGTGACGAGACGCCGTGGGCTGTCCACGCCGCCAGCCGCCGCGAACGGTTCGGACGCAAACACCGTTGCCGAATACCTCAGCGATGCGTTGCCGAGCGACCAAGTCGGCACGTTCGAATTGTCGTGTTTGGAGTCCGATGTGATGCTCGCGGAAGTGGCAGCATGCCATCAGATTCTCACACTGTTGCTCAGTGATCCCGTGCGCGTTCCGCCCACGGCGCGGCAACGGATGTATCAATTAACGCGCGGCCCGGAGTCGTTGCCGAAGCGCAAACCCGGCAACGCGATCCCCGTCGGTGGCGTGCTGCCCGATGCGCCGTTTCAAGATGCCGACGACTCAGACGCCGCATACCTGCTCGGCATGAAAGCCTATTCCCGAAGCGATTCCCCAGCGAAACGCGCGGGGAAAGTGTTATTGTTGGTGATGCTCGTCACCGCGTTCGTCGGCTCGGTCTGTATGGTCTGGCCCGAATCGATCGCGCCGGACGTTCGACAAAAGAAGTCGGATCTCGCCGCTGTCGCAGTACCCAACGTGCTTTCCGTCGAACCGAAAAAAGCGATTGATGTCCAGCCCGCGAAGGACGGCGTTCCGTCGAAAACGGCCGTCCCACCGGTGCCTGCTCCGACCAAGAAATCTGCTGACATACCCATGACACCGGTAACACCCGTCGAAACGGTACCAGCGAAACCCGAGCCAATTGCACCCGCGAAAACCGATCGGATTGCCATTGGCAAACTCGAAACGCCCGATGCCGTGGTGCTCGCCGATTCGGGCAAAGGAAAATGGTTGCGAATCGTCGGCGCGGATCTTTCCATAACGACGGTCGATCGGCACATCAGCTTACCCGGTTACAAGTCGAAGATTCGCCTCGATAGCGGTGCAGTTGTCGAGCTTTGGGGAAATTTGCCCGACCAGATGCCGATCCCGATCCTCGAAAGTTCGGTGACGTTTGCGGTACCCGTCGAAGGTTTCGCTGCCGATATTCGCATCCATACCGGGCGCGTGTACCTCACGACGAAGAACCCGACTGGTAGCCGAATTCGCCTACGAATCCGTGCGGAAATCTGGGATGTCACGCTGGCCGACGACAAATCCGATGTCGTCGTCGAAGTCTTCCACAGCTTGCGCCGCGGTATGCAACTAAACGCGATCGATGCCGCCGAACCACCACAAACGGCGATCGGTTTTGCGGCTCTCAAAGGCAAAGTGAAACTGGACATCGCGTCGCACACGATCCCCGATCTGGGTGCGGGCGAGGCGATTTATTGGAACAGCCAAGCGAACGACTACAGTCTGAAAAAGCTCAGCGATGCGAAATCCGGCAAAGATTCTACGTACTTCTCGCGCTATCCCGTTCCCGCTTCGGAGCTTGTCGCGAAGGCCGTGCAACAGTCGTTGGCCGATCTCGCAACGAAGTTCACCGCCCCGGACTCCGTGCGCGTTCGTTTCGCAGAAATGCTTGCGGAACAGTCTGAATACACGTTGCCACTACTCATTCGCTGTCGCGTGGGCATTCTCGGACACACCGCCATCGGCGACTGGCCCGAACTGGTCGATGCCTTACACGATGTCTCGCGGCCATCGGTTCGAGAAGCCGCGATTTACGGCATCATCGAACTCGCCGGTGAAAGCACCGAAGGGGCCGAACGCCTCCAGAAATTGTTGGTCGAAAAGACTCGCTGCAACGCCCAACAAGCCGAGCGCGTCATCAGTTTATTGCGCGGCCCGAACGCAACCGAACGCACCGAAGCCGCCGTGCTCGACCGCATCGTCGACGATCTCAATTCACCGGCTTTAGCCGTACGCGAATTCGCACTCTGGAATTTGAAAAACGAGATCGACCCCGAATCGCGAAGCATTAAACTTCTGAGTTTCATCGACATGGCCGGCACCGCCGAATCGCGTGAAGGAGCCATCAAAGCCTGGAAGCGCCGAATCGAAGAGATCAAGAACCGGTGATTTGCGTTTCGCCGCGCCGCGAAGTCCTCGGAGAGAAGCGCGTTGAGGCGAATCTTAAACCAGGTCCGGGTTACGGACGGGGCGGAAGTCGATGACTTCCATTTCGATTGAACGGTAACCGTTCCACTCGTTGATCTTCGGCGTGAAGACCACTGAACAGATGCCGCCGGCGGAGACGAGTTCGTCGTAGCGGTCGCCCATCCCGAATGCGACGGCGCGCATTTTGATGCTCTGCTGGCGGACGCGAAAGCTCAAATGTTGCTCGTTTGTGCCAATCTTTTTCGGTGGGCCTTCGAGCGTCAGATCGGTTGCCAACAGCTTGGGTCGCGGGTTATCCGCACCGTACGGTTCGAGTTTGTCGATGTCTTTGAGTAGCCCGAACGTGAGTGCTATCAGTGGCACCTCGGCATCGATAATCAGTCGCGGGGCGGGCGTGCCATCAGGGAACTGTTGGCGAACGTAATCGTTGAATGCCGCACGGAAATCGGCCAGCTTCGACGGACGCAGTTTTACCCCGGCGGCCATCGCGTGCCCGCCGTGGCCGAGGAGATGTTCGTCGCACGCTCGTAGTGCCATGTGCAATTCCACGCCGGGAATCGAACGCCCCGACCCCGACGACGCGGCATCGTTGGCCTTTAATGCTAGCAAAATCACGGGGCGGGCGTACTGATCGGCTAACCGGCCGGCGACGATCCCGATCACGCCTTGATGCCATTCGGGTGAACCGAGAACCAGTGCGGCATCGTTCGCGAATCCTTCGGCTTCGATCATCTCGCGCGCCTGAATGCCGATCTTGCGCTCGATAGTTTGACGCTGCTGGTTGTAGCCGTTCAGGCACTCGGCGAGGTCGTGCGCCCGCGTCGCGGACTTCGTCGTCAGAAGTTCCACGACGAGCATTGCACACCCGAGGCGACCGGCGGCGTTGAGTCGCGGTGCAATCTTGAAGCTGACATCTTCGGCCTTGATCGCCGCGCCGTTGAGGCCGACGACATCGATGAGTGCCTTCAATCCGAGCGACGGTTTCTCGGCAATACGTTTCAATCCGTGCTTGACGCAGATGCGGTTCTCATCGCGTAGAGGGACCACATCGGCAACGAGGCCGAGCGCACCGAGGCCGACAGCATCGAGCAGAAACTCGCGCAGTTCGGGCGTGACTTTGTCGCTAGCACTGAATCGCTGTGCGATCGCCCACGCGAGTTTGAACGCGACACCGGAGCCGGACAGCCCACCGAAGGGATAGTCGCCGGGCAACCGCGGGTGAACGACCGCCGTGGCATTCGGAATATCGTCGAGCATTTCGTGGTGATCGGTGACGATTAAATCCAGCCCGATTCGCCGCGCTTCCTCGGCTTCCGCAATCGCGGTGATCCCGCAATCGACGGTAATTAACAGCGCTACTCCGCTCGCTTTCGCTTGCTGAATCGCCTCGATGTTCAGGCCGTAACCTTCGTCTAGACGGTGCGGCACGTAGAAATCGGCTTTGCCACCGAGTTGCTCGATGAGGCGAATGAGGATGGCGGTGCCGGTCACGCCGTCTGCGTCGTAATCGCCGAACACGCGGATGAGTTCGCGGTTGCGGATCGCATCCGTAATGCGGTCGACGGCTGCGGTCATGCCCGGCAAGCGGTTTGGCGCGTGTAGCCCCGCGAGTGGCGATTCGAGGAACCGCAATGCCTCGGCAGGGTCCGATACGTGGCGATTCAGCAGCAGTTGCGCGACGACGGCCGGTACGCGAATCTCCGCCGACAGCCTGCGGATTGCATCGTCCTGATGGGGCAACAAGTGCCATTGCTTCGCGACAGCTGCCACGGGTGAACCTCAGTGCGTAACCTTTTGTGTATCGGTTCATGCTATCCCGACTGGCGTGCATTTCCTACGGACGCTGCGTAATTGTGCCGCGTGGCACATCCGATTATTCCACTACAAGCGGCAACCACTTTTGGAATGTCGTGGAAAATTGTTTAAGTCGCATCATGGCTGATACCGTTGCGGTCGATGAAAAGAATAAGGGTTCAGGGGATCGTTCCCTTACACCGGCCCAAACTGCGCGGGGGCGTATGTGCGGGCCGTACGGAGATTTCGCACCGTGATGACTTCCATTCTGTTGACGACGGCCCTGATGACGGGGGCCGACACCGGACCATGCGGCGATGGCTGCGACAAGCCCGGCTTGCTCACGAAGATCAAGTCGCGGCTGGCTTCGATGGGTTCGTCGTCGTGCGAGCCGTGCGGTTCTCCGCTCATCGCAAGACCGTTGTTCGGCGATTCGTGCGGCGGCCCGGGCTTGCTGACGAAGATCAAAGCCCGCTTCCAACACGGGGATACGGCCGTTTCGCCATGTACAGATGTCGTGTATCCCGCAGTGATCGTTGCGAGCACGCCATCGGCGTGTACGCTCGCACCGGCACCGAACGCGGTCATCGTCGCGCCAGTGACGGAGGCACCGAAAGTGATGCCGAAGCCGGAGGCACTGAAAGTCATCGAGCCGGTGAAGCCCGACGAGCCGAAAGTCATCGAGCCGAAGAAAAGTAGCGAAATTTCGATCCCGCAGGTGCAAGCCCCTGCGATCGATCGCGAGACGTTGCCACGTGTCGCTGGGCCGAAAAGCCCGTTCTAAATGCGATGTGTCCCATCGAAGCCAACGCGAATGCGCTGGCTTCTTCGTTACCTAAATTGTGCGAAGCCCCTGGACGCCCACATAGGATGATTCTGAAGCGATTTTTACGCACGGATGTACGCGGAGCAGGGGGCACGATGAGCGGCGGAACCGGTGTGGGTGGTGGTGAGGTCGCGACGAAAATTTCCCGTCTGATGGAAGAACGGGGCTGGAATCAAGAAGATTTCGCACGAATATCGAACTTGAATCGACATACCGTGCGGCACATACTCAACGGCGGGCCCAATCGGCGATTGCGGAACGCCACCGTCAGCCAGTGTGCGGAAGCGCTCGGGTTGACCGTGCACGAACTCCGTACATTGCCGCTCGAACGCCTATTGCCGCGGATGCACGGTAAACCGCCCGCCGACGAGGAAGCCCTCAAGGTTCTCCACGATCGCGCGACACTTCCGGACTTGGTGAACTGGCTCGACCGCAACCGCGATCGTGCCACGGAACTGCGCCCCGATGAGATTCTCGAACTGCTCGAATTGCAAAATCCGGGTGGCCCACTGGAGAAACTCGGCGTCGATCGCTTCGTCGATCAAATCGAACGCCGTCGCGCACTCGTCCACAAAATTCACGCCCTGGCTGCGACGGAATACGTCGAAATGCTCGAGACGCTCATCGGCCTGCTGTTCGACAAAGTCACGCAGGCGGCCGCGAAGCGGTAAGTTCGAGTGCGTCCACCGCCCGGCTGTATTCGGCGCTCGCTAAACCTTGCGTTTTGTCCTTGAATTCCTGGCGTTCGCGTAAGCCGAGGCGGCGATAGAGATGCGTTGCGTTACACGTGAACCCCGGCTCGCCGCAACGCATTCCGGGCAACAACGCGAACGCGGTACGGCGTCGCACATCGGTGCCGCCCATGCGCGTGGGGTGAAGCATACAGCCCGCTCGCAAATCCTCGACATATCCGAGGAACGCACAGCAAGTTCGGTTGGCGAACCATGTGCGGATCAGTGGGCCGAAGCCCGGTATCAGGAATAGCGGTGCGAACAAAAGTGGCGAGAACCGGCGCGTGCGGAGTTCGAATACAATCCGCGCGATAAACGATGGTGGCTGGTTCGGTTTGCCGAACGATCTTTGAAATCGTTCGGTTTGACTGCGGAGTTTTGCGGTGAGTGACGAGTCACTCTGTTTCTTGCCTCGGCAGCAGGCCACGCACGACTGCGTGCGGGTCTGGCAGAGTGGCGTCGGGTTCGGTTCGATTACTTCGAGAGGGTGCATTTCGGGCACGGCTTCACTTTGTTCAAGTAATGGAAGCCGCACTCTGGGCAGGACCACACTTTGCCCCGTGTCATCTCGTCGATCATCTCCTCGGACCGCGTTGGCGACATGCCCAGCCTCTCTAACTTTCGGCGAATCGTCTCGATGCTCTTCCCGGCTTCGAGTTCCTCGTAAAGCTCAGCAGCGTAATCTTCTGACGAATCTTTCGGCGCACGATACTCGAGAACATCTTCGCGGAACGCACCGCGGCATTCGCGACATTCGACGTGCCGTTCGGAACCGCCCACAGGGAAGAGCGGGATAAAGTACACGGTGAACCAAGGCCGAGTCGACTTCAACTTGTACGGCACTTTTTCGGAACAACGCGGGCAGTGAAACTCCCCGCTATCGACGGTCCAAGAGATGCCGCGCGTTCCGAAGAAAATAATCGGCATGTGTCGCAATCCTCAGAGTTCGCAATTGACTAACCCGCGTTCGTGCCGACAGCACGGTAGTCTTCCATCGCGCGGGCGACGGCGAGCGGCAACACTTTTCGGATGCGTCGGCCGCGGCGAATGTCGGCCCAATTTTTGAGGATGTACTCCGCCTGACGGCTACCCGTGCGGGCGTGATACTGAATCACCAGCGGGTGCATCCATTCGAAATCGGTGTAGTTACAGTCGATGACGGTGACGCTCTTGCCGTGGAGTTTGCCCGCGACTTCGTTGTGCGGATCGTAAACGAAAAGTTCGCCGCCGGTCATACCGGAACCCACTTCGTTTTCGATAGGGCCGAGGATCAGCACGCGGCCGCGCGTCATGTATTCGCAGGCATATTTCCCTGCGGCCTCGGCAACGATCGTGGCACCCGAGTTGCGGATGCCGAGGCGGTGACCGGCCCGCCCGCCGATGAACACGAACCCACCCGTCGCACCGTACGCGACGTTGTTCCCGGCGATGCTCTGAATCTCCCCGCCGTAGTCCGACGCCTTATAATCGAGGGAAACGACGACGTGCCCACCTGAGATACCCTTCGCCAAGCCGTCTTGCGTGAAGCCGCGCAGTTCGAGGTCGATACCCGTCAAACACCACGCGCCGAAACTCTGACCGGCCTCGCCGTCGAATCGGACGCGGACCTTCTTGCCGTTCGGAATGCCTTCGCGGCCGTACAACCGAGCGATCTCACCCGCTAGCGTCGCACCGACCGAACGGTCGCTGTTTTTGATTTTGAAAACCAGCGACACATCTTGCGCGGTGTCGACGGCGTCGAGCGTCGCGGCCAAAATTCGATGGTTGAGCGACGTGCCATCCGGCGTGCAAATACCGCGATTCGGCTCGACCTGTTCGTAGTTCTTTTCGAGGACGGACAGTGCCATGTCGGGTCGAAGGAATCGCTTGAGGTCGACCTGCGCCGGTCGGCCTTTCAAGTCCGTTCGGCGTTCGAGCAAGTCGCTGCGTCCGGTGATTTCCGAGATCTTCGCGAAACCCATTTCCGCCAGCAAGCCGCGCACTTCCTCGGCGACCGCGTGCATGTACGCCTTCGAGTGTGCCGGGTGACCTTTGAAGATTTCCGGCGACCCGGTAATCCCCGTCGGGCAGTTCGGAATGTGGCAGTTCTTGCAGACGATGCAGCCCACGGAAACCATCAGCCCTTGCCCGAAGGTGAACTCGTCCGCACCGAGGAGCGCGTATTTGATCACATCGTAACCGTTCTTGATGCCACCACCGACGCGGATTTTGACGCTCTTGCGAATGCCGTTGACGACGAGCGCCTGGTGTGCTTCGGACAGGCCCATTTCGCTCGGCAAACCGGCATGTTCTTTCGAGGACACCATCGCCGCACCGGTACCGCCGTCGATGCCATCGATCTCGATGATGTCCGCGCCGGCCTTGGCGACGCCGACCGCAATCGTACCGATGTTCTCGACCGCCACCAACTTCACCGAAACGGGCATCCCCGGCTTGATCGATTTCAAGTCGTAGATCAGTTGTGCGAGGTCTTCGATCGAGTAGATATCGTGGTGTGGCGGCGGGCTGATGAGGTCCGTGCCGGGCTTCGCGAAGCGAATCTCGGCGATCTCTGCCGTCACCTTTTTGCCCATCAACTGGCCGCCTTCGCCGGGCTTCGCGCCTTGCGCCATCTTAATCGAAATCTCATCGGCGTTCATCAGATATTCGGCATCGACGCCGAAGCGACCCGATGCCACCTGGCGAATCCGCGAACGGAACCGGCTCTTGTTCAGGTCTTTGGCGTCGAGCGCGTATACGGCGGGGTTCTCTTCGCGTTGCTTACGGACTTTCGCCCAGTGTTCGCCGTGCGCCTTCGGAGGAATGTCGTTCCGCCAACGGGCTTCGCCGCCCTCGCCGGAGTTGCTCAGCGTGTCGAGTTCGTTCATCGCCGCGGCGATCGTCATGTGCGATGCACCGGTGAGCGCGCCGTGGCTCATCGCGGCCCCACGGAAGTGGCCGCGAATGATCTCGATCCCCGCTTGAACTTGTTCCTTCGGGATGGCGCTACCCATTTTAATTTTGAACAAGTCGCGCAGCACCGTTGGCACGCGGTTGTTGACGAGGTTCGTAAACTTCACGAACTTTACCCCGACTTTGTCGGCGGCATCGGCAATTTCATTTTCGAGCGGCGCGGTGTAAGCCGCTTCGCCACCACCCATCACGGGGTCGGGGTAGACTTCGAGCACCGCGTTCCGCAGCGCCATCCGCACTTCGGGTTTGTAGGCGTGGTAATCTTTGTTGCGACCCAGCGTGCCCATGTTTACGGTCCGGTCGAGACGCCATTTTACGTCGTCGACGAGGTCAACAAGCGTCAGCCCGCCGATACGCGAGGGGAAGTCGCCGAAGAACTCCATGAGTTCCGGGCCGAAGCCGACCGCCTCGAACAGCATCGCCCCGCGATAGCCTTCGATAGTCGTGATCCCCATCTTCGAGATGATCTTCTTGAGCGAATCTTCGAGCGCCTCGAACAGGTTCTCCAGGGCTTCGCGTGAGGACAATTCAATTTCCTGCTTCGATTCGCCGTGCTTGTAGGTAAGGCCATCTTTGACCATTCGCAACATCAAGTACGGATGAACCGCATCGGCACCGAACGCCACGAGGACCGCAATATCGTGGCCTTCCTGAATGTCGCCCGCTTGCACGACGATCGAGCAACGATCGCGCAGCCCTTGCTGGCAAAGGTAATTGTGAACCGCACCGAGCGCGAGTAACGACGGGATCGGATCGATACCCTTCTTGCAGGCCTGGCGGTCGCTGATGCACAACACGTGGTGTCCTGCATGAACGGCTTTCTCGGCGGCACTACGCAGCGCGATCAAGCTCGTTCGCAACGCTTCCGCGCCGCCTTCGAGGACGAACGTCGCATCGAGCGGTTGGAACCCGAGCATTTCGTTCTGGCGAATCTCTTCGATTACCGCATCGCTAATGATCGGCGAGGCGAGTTCGAGTTGCTTAACGGGCATTTCGTCTTCGCCATCGCGGGCCGTCAGCGAGGAGCGACCGAGATACGTCATCAACGACATCGCGCCGCCTTCACGGTACGGGTCGATCGGCGGATTCGTCACTTCCGCAAAGGTCTGCTGGCAGTATTTGAACAGCGTCGGGTGGAACACTGAGAAGATCGTCAACACGCGGTCGAAGCCCATGCTCGATAGCGGTTCTTTCTTCAACTTCGCCATATCCTTCACGAACACTGCACGCTCGAAGTCCCAGCCCGCCGCTTGCAGCAGGTGGTCGAGCGTCCAGTTTTGTTCGACGAGCATCGCGCCGACTACGTCTTGGACTTGCCGCGTGAAGTCGAAGCCTTCGGTAATCACCACTTGGCGAATGTTCAGATCGTGAATGTCGCCGAGTTCCTTCTGAGCTTCAACGACGACGCGGTCCATGATCTTTCGGCTATCGAGCCGCGTGCCGGTTTTCGTGTCCAGGGCGATCATTTCGCCGGGCTGCAACTGGCCACTCGCGACGATAGTTAACGGGTCTAAGCCGAACACGCCCGACTCGGAACCGATGTACAACCAGCCGCGTTTGTCCGAACACCAACGGACGGGGCGCAGGCCCATTCGATCGACTTGGCCGATCAGAATATCGCCATCGGTGCTGAGAATCCCGGCGGGGCCGTCCCATGCGCACAGGCTGCCGTACGTACGGCGGCAGTACGTGAACAACTGGAACGCATCCTGGCCCCAGACGTCGGCTTCGGTGTCCCATACGGGCGGGATCGAAAGCCGCAACGCGCGGAGCAAGCTCCAGTTTTCTTCGAGGTGCAGATACTCGACCCATTCGTCGAGGCTCGCTGAATCGCTCATCTTCGGGCTGAGCAATTCGCCGCCGGGGGGTTGCGGGTTCAGGCTCCGCGAGAACGCCTGAACCGCGTTGCGGTTCGTGCGCACCGTATTGATTTCGCCGTTGTGGCTCGAATACCGGAACGGCTGCGCGAGGTTCCAGTTCGGGAACGTGTTCGTCGAGTAGCGACGGTGGAAAATCGCAATCCCCGCCTCGAACCCCGGCGCTTGCATGTCGGGGTAGAAGTCGACGAAATGATGGCTCGTCAACAAGCCTTTATAGCTGATGAGCTTCGCCGACAGCGAGTTGATGTAGACTTCGAGGCCTTCCTTGCGGAACTGATCGCGAAGTATCAGACGCTGACGATACAGCCAGCGTTCGGCATCGTCGGGCGTGCCGTTGAGCCGCAGCAGAACTTGCTCGATGATCGTCGGCCGCGTGTCGCGCGCCTTTGTGGGCAGTATGTCGTCGTTCGTGGGAACGGTACGGAAGCCCATGAACTGCGCGGAACCGCTCGAAAGCGCCGCACGGATGAGTTCTCGCGCACGAGCAATTTGTGTGGGGTTAGCACTGTGAACGAAATACGATGCGATCGCAACCCGGTCGGTCGGTTTCAGCGTCTTCGTGTGGTCGAGGCCGAGGCGTTTCGCTTCTTCGTGGAAAAACGCTTGCGGGATTTGGCAGGTGAGGCCCGCGCCGTCGCCCGCATCACCGCATACGCCGCCACGATGCTCGAGCGCTTTCAACGCTTGTAGCGATTTCTGCACCACTTCGGGGTTCGGCTTCCCATCTTTCGCGGCCACGCCGCCAATGCCGCACGCATCGTGCCCGACATCGTCTGTGTAAAGAAGTTCGCCGCTGCGCACGAGTGCTAAGCCGTCGATCATCCCTGTGCTCTTCACGTTGAGGTACCGAGTGAGGTATTCTTTTCCAAGATTAATCGTAACATCGCTCATTATAACGACAAGTGCCGTCGCCCGTCGCCGGATTATATCGAAAGTGATACCCGTCATAATCGATTCGTGAGTATTTGGCGAACTGTGCGAAAAATCTGCCAGAGTCTTGCAACGGATAATTTTAGTCGTTACAACACGAACAATGCGGGTCTATGCGGTGACGCTGGATCACCTCGCCCGACTCCGTCGCGTAACTCCACGAATTGCTTCTTGCAATACGCGACAAATCGTACGACGTTCTGAAAGGATCGCTGCAATGGAGTTTCTTAATAGCTGGGCGTTCATGGGCATCATGGCTGTAGCACTGATCGGCTTGATCGCGTTTTACTTCATCCAAAAGAACAAGCAAAATGATGACTGACCCGCTATGGAAGAACTGCTTTCGATTGTTCTCACGCAATTCTCCGCCTTTGACGTAAACCCAGGTGCCATCATGTCACCTGGGTTCGCATTGCACTCGTTGCCGGTTCCTGTTATTCGCCAAAACTACGTTTGTTACCAGAATGAGGATCACCCATGCGGAGCGGGCTGGCACAACTCTGCGCGGGCATTGTAACGGCAACGCTCTGCAACACGGCCACACCGCAACCGCCTGCCACCGCCACTTCGGTTCTGCTCGGCAGTCAAACGCCTGCCATCGAAGACGGCGAAAAAACGTACCCCATCACACTGGCTGTCGCATTGCAATTGGCGAACGCGCGGCCGCTCGATGTCGCGATGGCGGCTCGGCAAGTCGATCTAGCCGCGAAGCAGTACGAACGCGCGAGACTGTTGTGGGTGCCAAACTTGGTGGTCGGCATTGATTACTTTCGCCACGAAGGCGGCCAACAAAACTTTGTGGGCGATATCATTCGTTCGAGTCGCGGTTCGGCAGCGTTCGGCCTCGGCCCGAACATCGTCTTTTCCACGGGAGATGCGATTTACGCGCCCCTGGCCGCACGCCAAGATTTGTTCGCGCGCGCGGCATTCCGCCAAGCCATTACCAACGACACGATGCTCGCCGTCGCCGAGGCGTACTTCACGGTCCAACAGGCCCGCGCCGAACTCGTTGGGGCCGAATATGCACGAAACCAAGCCGAAGTCGTCGCGAAGAAAACGATCGCGCTCGCCGAAGGACTCGCTCCACCACTCGAAGCGAGCCGTGCGAAAGTCGAACTGGCACGTCGCAAACAAGCCGTCACAATCGCACGCGAACGCTGGCGGATCGGTAGTGCGGAACTCGGGCGATTACTGCGGCTCGATGCCACGACGATCATCGAACCGACCGAGCCGCCATTCCTGTCAGTCACAGTCATCGGCGAAGGCCAAACGCTCGATCAATTGATCCCGATTGCACTCACGAATCGCCCTGAACTCAGCGGACATCAGGCGCTCATTCTCGCCACGCTCGCAAGATTGAAGCAGGAAAAACTACGGCCCTTAATGCCGAGCCTGGCACTGCGTAGCACCTCGACGAATCCGAGCGGATCGATCGCCTTCGGTGGCTTCGGTGGCGGGCCGAACGATCGCATGGGAAACTTTGGAACGCGGTTCGATCTCGACGTGCAACTGCTCTGGGAATTTTCGGCACTCGGGCTTGGCAACCGCGTCCGCGTTGGCGAGCGCAAGGTCGAAAACCAGATGGCCACGCTCGAATTGTTCCGCACGCAAGACCGCATCGCAGCCGAAGTCGCAACGGCATTCGCACAATCGAAATCGGCATCCGAAAGATTGCGCGAAGCGGAACCGGCAGTGCAAGAATCGGTCGAACTCGTGTCGAAAGCGATCGCGGGTATGGGGCAAACTCGCCGTGTCGGCGAATTCCTGACGCTCGTCGTTCGGCCACTCGAAGTGATCGCAGCCGTTCAGGCGTTGGCACAGGCCAACACCGATTACGCAGTAACAATCGGCGATTACAACCGGGCACAGTTCCGACTTTACCGGGCGCTCGGCCACCCGGCATCCGCCGTCGCGAACTCGCAAATCCAAGTTGATCGCTAAAACTCAGCAATCTACTTCAGAGGCGAATAGTCCGTGGCTTTCATCATCAGCGATTTGACACCGTCTTTTGCGGTCAACGAACCGCCCGCTTTCTTCTCGGAGGCATCGCGGGCTTTGACCCAATCGGCGTCAATACGGAAGGCATCGAACGATTTCTTCGCGGCATCAGTGCTTGCATGATGCAGGAAGTAAATCAGTGCGAGCGACGTTGCGGGGGATTTCTCATCGACATCGACGGCGGGCGTTCCCGCCGGTGACATCGACTTGATGACTTGGCCGCAAGTCGCTTTATCAGCCGTGGCGAGATTCCAATAGGCGACGTTGGACATTCCGTGCTTCTCGAACAACTTCACGGTGTGATCGCGGAAGCGGGCGTTGAGGTGTTCGAGATTATTCGGCGTGGCGATGTACATCCGCAGTTCGTACACGCCTTTGCCGTCAAATTTTTCGCTTTTTGCGGCGTGCGAGTAATCGGTGGCCGACATCCAGAATCGTTCGATTTTGGCAACGAGCTTCCCGTCTTTCTCGGACTCAGCGTGGGCTTTCTTCCAGACCGGATCGGCGATGAACTCTTTCCACGATTGATCGGCGGTAGCCTTGTCTTTGTGCGAGATGACGTAAATGAGACGCTCGTCGGGGTTTTCGAGGGGCACCCAGTAACCGACATTCGTGATGCCGTGCTTCTCGAATAGTTTCAGCGTGTGGTCGCGGAACCGTGCGTTGAGCGCGTCGAGTTTCCCCTTCGCGGCGTAATAGACGCGCATTTCGTACAACGCATTCTCCTTATCGGCGGCATTTCCCGAGGCAACAACCGACAGCAACGCCAGCAGGGACAGGGTCCAACGGATCACGATGTTCTCCAGAATACGGGGTGAGGAAACGATTGATTACGCGGAAATGACCGGTAACTTGCGACGACCGATGCCCTCGGCGTCTTTCGTCTTGGGCAGACGATGTGCGTTGGTCTTTTCCCAGTCGGCGACTTCTTCCATGAGTGCGTCGACGATGTCTTTTTCATCGACGCGGCGAACGATCTCGCCGTTGCGGAAGATCATGCCTTTGCCGTTGCCAGCCGCGATGCCAATGTCCGCTTCGCGCGCCTCGCCGGGGCCATTCACAACGCAACCGAGCACGCTGATTTTCACGGGTAAGCGGCGGCCCTGCAAACGTTGTTCGAGTTCGGCGATGATCTTTTCGAGGTCGATCGCAAGCCGTCCGCACGTGGGGCAGGCGATGATTTCCGGGCGACGCACCCGGCGTTGCGTGGCTTGCAAAATGTCGAATGCGGCCAAAATCTCTGGGATCGGGTCGCCGAGTAACGATATGCGGATCGTATCGCCGATGCCATCGAGCAAGATCGGCGAAAGACCCGCCGAAGACTTCGTCACGGCGTACGGCGCTTTGCCCGCTTCGGTGATGCCGATGTGCGTCGGGTAATCGCAGAGTTGCGCGAACAGCCGATACGCCTCGACGGCCACCAGCACATCGGAAGACTTCAGCGACACGATGATATCGTGGTAGCCTTCGCTCTCGGCGACTTCGATCGAACGCAATGCGCTTTCGACGATCGCGGGGGGGCAGGGGAACTCGTATTTCTCCACGAGTTCCCGTTCGAGCGAACCGGCATTGACGCCGATGCGCATCGGTATGCCTTTGTCTTTCGCTTTGCGAACGACTTGTCGGAAACGGTCGTAACCGCCGATGTTACCGGGATTGATGCGGATTTTGTCGATCGGGTGATCGAGTGCCGCGAGTGCCATCTTGTAATCGAAGTGAATATCGCAGATGAGCGGGATCGAGATTTTGTCGCGAATCGCACTGAGTGCCCCCGCGTCTTCAGGCTTGGGCACCGTGACTCGTACGAGTTCGCAACCCGCTTCTTCGAGTGCGAGAATCTGCTTAATCGTGCCTTCGATATCGTAAGTGTCGGTCGTCGTCATCGACTGCACCCAGATCGGGTTGGTGCCACCGATAACGAGTTCGCCGACTTTCACTTCGCGGGTCTTGTGCCGCGGCTTGCCGGGGACTTTCTGAGCGGTTTCCAGAACGCGCAAATCGAATCGAGACATCAGACTACCCCCGGAAGCGAACGACTATATCATCCAGATGAACTAACCTTATATAGTCTAGGTCGCATCACGCTCGAGGGGTAGACCTCGTTTGTGTCCGAGTTTACGGTATGGCAGGGAATTCGAGCTTGTTCAGGAACAGCATTCCGCGGTCGCCGTGTTGGTGAAGTTGCTCGAGCATCAGTTCCATATCGGGTACGATTATCTTCGGTTTGTAGCCGTTAGGTTGCTGGCTGTTGATGCTGACAAGCACTGGTTTCGTCCAGTCGATCATGTCGCGTTCGAGCCAGATCGTGACGTTCTTGAGGCCACGTGTCCGGATGCGGATCGAGTTCCCTTGCAAGATATTTGCTTCGATCTCGGCGGGAACGAAGCTCTTCCCACCGCTGTTTTCGAGCAAGTTGCCCTTTGCGATCGAGTCGGTGCCGACCCAGTAAAAGCGGTTGTCTTGGTGGCGCATCGTCTGCCAGGCTTCCATTTTGAAGTTGTTCAAACGTAAGCTAGCGGTGCCGCGGACACGCTCCTTGCGGCTCATCCAATCGAACATGATCGGCACTTCTCCTGCGAACCATTCGAGGCCACGTCCGCGGTAGACGGTCGCAATCGCGGGGAATCCTTGCGGCATACAAAACTCGAACAATCGACGCACGTTCTCGAACGAATTGCCCGCAATCGCACCGATCGAAATGTACATCGGCAGCTTCTGACAGTTCCGCCAATAGTCGATGAACATGCCTTGCATTTTCGGGTTCAGCCCCATCGCACAGACACCCGCGAACAAGTCCGGATGCGACGCGCCGACATCCATCGCGAAGTTCGCGCCTTCGCCGAAGCCGAACAGGAACACGCGGTTATTATCGACGCGGTAATGCTGTAACAAACTGCGCAACGTGGCGGTTATGCGGAAGTGCTGATCGCCCGCCCAATCGTACGGCTTATCGAAGCTGTTTGCCCAGACAGGTGCGGCGACGATGTAACCATTGCGGTCGGCATCGGCGGCCAACATGCTCACGAGTTGCTCGGCAGGCGTCGTATGATGCGACATCGCGATCAACACCGGATACGCCCGCCCGTGGTGGTACTCGGCAGGTAGTCGAATCATGTATTCGACGCCGCTCGAAGTCTCGGGAATCGCACCCGTAGTGCGGCGATACACGCCGTTCGCAACGAGTCGGCTCGGTGGCACGATCGTACCCGATGGAGCGGCGAGATTCTCCGGTTTTGGCGGAGGCAACGCGGAAATCAGCTGTGCGAGAACATCGGGCGTAACGGGTTTGCTCAGTTTCTGCATCTTGACGTAAAGTGCGCGACGGTTGTTGAGAATGTCCTCGTTTTGGTAACTCAGCAACAGTTCGCGCCACTGCCAGAAGCGGGTTGCCGTGGCGACGGTTTTCTCCGCGCCGTTCTTGCCCATCAGCCATCCGCTGACCGCCATCGCTACGAGTTCCTCGGGTTTGTCCATCGGCGACTGCCCTGCCTTTCGTCGTCGTTCCGCACTCTCGGCGAGGCCGACGAAGAAGTCGATCCGGCCAATCGAATCGGGGTGAAGTTCGCTGAAGACTTGTTCGCCCGCTTGGCAGAGTAGCAGGTTATCGTCGGATTTCGCTTTGAAGACGGCGGGTTGCGTCACACTGCCGAACGCGGCCATTAACGGCACGACATCTTTCGCGTTCGATAATTCGTCGAGTGTCTCGCGAAGGAGTCGTTGGCCTTTCTCGAACTTCGGCTGCACGATCTCGATTTGGGCTTTGAGCAAAGTGAAGCGGTTGATCGCGTCGGCGTCGGCTCGTTTGACATCGAGCGAGCGAACCGCATTGTCGGCCGCGAGGTATCGACCGGAGCGGATCGCCAATTCGAGTTCATCGACGATCAACTTCGATTCCGCGTTGCCAATCTCGATTTGCAATTTGTCGAGCCGGGCGGCCTGTTCTTTCGGCCATTCACCGGGGATCGCTTTCTTCGCGGCTTCGATCTCGCTTTTTGCAAAGTCAATATACCCCGCGCTCTTCATGAACGTGGCGATATCGAGCCGCTTCCCCACATCGGGAACGCCGTCTTTTTCTTCGAGACTCGGGTGCGTCGATAGCATTTTGCGGAGGAATTGCGGCGAATATTCGCGCGTATCGAAGTACGGGTACCAACGGTGGCTGGTCGATGCGATCGCGATCCGCTTCGGGCTGATTGAAGCGATCACCTGCGAGATGATCTGGAAGTTCCCGCCGCCCGTTTTGACATCGATGTTTCGCTTCCAGTTCTTGTCGTAATCGCCAGCCGTGAAGTTGCCGAACGGCAGCGGATTGCCGCTCTTAAGGCGAACTTCGCGGTTGTATTCCTTGTTTTCCGGATCGCCTTTGACGTTGTCGATCGCCTTGCCGATTTGCTTCTGGTGCAGGCTGAAGATGATCCACTTTGCGCCATCCTCAATGATGTCGAACCCCTTCGCGGCCGGGATGTTGACCGAGATGCCGTTCTCGCCATCGTTGATCGTTTTTTGTTCCTTGAATCGCCGTCCTTGGATCGTGAAACCATCCTTGAAAATGACGACATCGACCGCCGACGCCGTCGACGCCGCGACGGCCAGCACGCCAAACGCCAACGCCGCCAGCAATCGACGTGGAAATCGGCGTGTTGTATAATCGGTCGTCATGTGCGATTCCTTTCTGGTTCAGTCACCATGTGTGGACGCTATTATTGCAGACGGTTCCAACAATCTTTCATCGAATCCGTTACGTTTCCAACTGAACGATGCGAAAAATTTCACTCTCGATTTGTGTTGGGGCCTTTGGTGATTAGACTACAAACGCGACAACCGACAAAATGTTGGAGACGAGCATGCCCATTCAGTTTCGTTGCCCCGCCTGCGAACGGACGCTCTCGATCGCTCGCCGTAAAGCCGGAACATCGGTGAAGTGCCCCCAATGCGCCGCCATGGTGATGGTACCCGCGATGGCGGGCGTAGCGATCGAATCGTCCGAACCGGCGAGCCATAAGCGTCTGACTGTTATTCAGCCGGAAGTTGTCAACAAATCGAACCACTCACCCTCGAAAGTGAAATCGCGACCGAATTCGCAAAGTTCGGCCACCGAGAAAGTGGATTCGATGCCACTTTTCGAGCGACCCGATTTCGAGTCGCTGTTGAACCCCGCGTTAGCGCAAGCGAAGAACGAATCGCAATACAAACCGCGTCCCGCAGAAAATTACGCACCCGCACCCGTCGCACCGATTGTGCCTGTCGTGCCACCGAGCGAGATGACTGTGCCGGTTGGTGTCGATAATCACTTGATCATGTCCCGCCGAAAACTCGCGATGATCGCGATTGCGATTGCCGTGCTGATCGGCATCTCGTTCGTCGCCGGTTACTTCCTCGCGTCGGCCACACTTCCACCGAAGAAGACGACGAACACGGAAACGGTCACGCAGTAGCCACTCGTATTGAGTCGCTTCGTAGAATGAGGCGGAGTGAATTTTCACAGGGAACAGGGGCGGACACTTTGCTCACCGCACGCGGTTTGTGGTGCTTGATTGTTGCCGGGGCGGTGACGCTGATCGGATTGACGACGGTCGGCGTCGAGCATCCGATCGTCGCGATCCTCGGTATCACGTTGCTCGTTTGGTATCTCGTCGAGGGTTTGCTGTTTACACTTCGCTTCCGCTCCACGCTCGGCAAGATCGATGTCGTGCGGGAAATTTTGCAAAACGGCCGCGTGGTATCGAACGCCTGGTCGGGGATCGCCTGTACCGTCCGCGTGACGGTGACGAACCGCGGCAAGGCGAGTTGGCGGCTGGCGATTGTGATGGATCGCACGCCCGAAGCCCGCAAGATTCGCGGTGGATACACCGAGCAAACGGTCGAGTTTCTCCCGAATGTTCCGGTCGTGATCGAGTACGAACTCAAGTCGTCCGGGCCGGGTATCTATCGTTTCGAAGGCGTGGAAATTCGCGTGGCCGACCTCGCGGGGTTCTTTTACAAGCGGATTTTCCTGCGCCGCCCCGTCGACATTTTAATTCTGCCGCCGCTCACCGAGAGCGAAGGGAAACAGCGCGCAGACAAGCGTTTCAACACGCTGCCGCCGCCGGGTATCCA
>Ga0105048_10005055_pt1 | contig 21405 bp, 23 predicted proteins | sample MAT05_FD_78382 | JGI IMG/M metagenome (GOLD analysis project Ga0105048, IMG submission 78382) | Freshwater microbial communities from Lake Fryxell liftoff mats and glacier meltwater in Antarctica - MAT-05 | ecosystem: Environmental > Aquatic > Freshwater > Ice > Liftoff microbial mat | place...
CGCGCTTTGCGTCTCTGCGTAAAATAAACCACTACACGGTCAGAGACTTACCCTTTGCGTGCTTTGCGTCTCTGCGTGAAATAAACCACTACACGGTCAGAGACTTACCCTTTGCGCGCTTTGCGTCTCTGCGTGAAATAAACCACTACACGGTTAGAGACTTACCCTTTGCGCGACTTCGTGCGACAATAGGAACGTCTGTGTGAAACATTTGGCAATAACCCTACCTGAAATTAAGCCTGAATTCTTCTGCTTTTTTAGTAAGTTTGCGGTTCATTAAAAAGTGAGTATGAAACCTTCCATACCGAGTGGAACCCGTGACTTTGGTCCTGCAGAAATGCAAAAAAGACAGTATATCCTGACGACTCTTAGAAAAAACTTTGAATTGTTCGGATATGAGCCTATTGAAACCCCAACCATGGAGAATTCCTCCACTTTGATGGGTAAATATGGCGATGAAGGCGATAAATTGATCTTTAAGATTCTGAATTCGGGTGATTACCTTGGTAAGCTTAGCGAAGAAACTTTTGACAAGTACAAGGCAAAAGATTATAGAACTGTTGATAATACTAAAAACGGTGGTAAAATTGACAAACAACAATTCACCAAAGAGAATATAAATTTATTTACAAAAGAAATTTCCGAAAAAGCGTTGCGCTACGATCTCACCGTGCCGTTAGCAAGGTTTGTAGTGATGAACCAACACAAGCTTGCCTTTCCTTTTAAGCGTTACCAGATTCAACCGGTATGGCGAGCCGATCGTCCGCAAAAAGGACGTTACCGCGAATTTTACCAATGTGATGCGGATGTGATTGGAAGTGATTCTTTGATCAATGAGCTAGATTTGATATCAATGATTGACAAATCATTTCAAGAGTTGCAACTTCCAATAGTCCTTAAAATTAATAACAGAAAAATCCTTAGTGGCATTGCGGAAGTAATCGAAGAGCCAGAAAGGATAATAGAAATAACTGTTGCTATTGATAAAATTGATAAAATTGGTCTGGAGGGAGTAAACAAAGAACTTAAAGAAAAAGGCATAAGTGATAATGCGGTTAATCAATTACGTGACTTATTCGAATTAACAGGAAATATCGCATCGAGAATTAAACAGTTAAAACTTTTTTTAGGAAACTCTAAAATCGGACTTAAAGGCATTGAAGAATTAGAATTCCTATTTAATAATATTCCTACATTAAATTTATGTTCAAAAACAGACATTGAACTGGATATCACTCTAGCCCGCGGACTCAACTATTACACCGGAACCATTTTTGAAGTAAAAGCAAATGCAGGAACTTTTACACCAAGCATTTTAGGTGGTGGACGTTACGATGACCTTACCGGCATCTTTGGATTACCGAACATGAGTGGTGTTGGCATTTCTTTTGGTGTAGATCGCATTTATGATGTGATGGAAGAATTAAGTGTTTTTCCAGAAAGCATTTCAAAATCATCTTCCACTACCCTACTCTTCACCCACTTTGATACAGAAACCCAGCACTATTGCCTTCAGCTGGCGGCAGAGCTTCGCAAGAATGAAATTTCCTGCGAGGTGTATCCTGATATTACAAAAAAATTAACCAAACAATTAGACTACGCGAATAAAAAAAACATTCCTTTTGTATGCACCGTTGGCAGCAATGAAATTGAAAAGGGCGCCTTCTCGTTAAAACACATGAGCACCGGCAACAAACAGGAGCTGAATATTACTGACATGATCCACTTTATAAAAACAGAATTGCATGACGTTCACAATTGATCATACCAAACAACTCACCCTAGACGAATTAAATAAATTCCTCAAAGAAAAAGATGCTACCGTGGTGCTTTCGGAAGCATCAAAAAAATCGATACAAGATTGCCGCGCTTACCTCGATAATAAAATGAAAACCAATGATGGTCCAATCTACGGGATCAACACTGGTTTTGGCTCCTTATGCGATGTGATCATTCCTGATAAAGACCTTGAGCACTTGCAGGAAAACCTTGTGAAGAGTCACGCGTGTGGCATGGGCGATGAGGTTCCACAAGACATAGTAAAACTGATGTTGTATTTAAAGATCCAGTCTTTAGCGTACGGTAAAAGTGGTGTTCAGTTGGAGACTGTTGAACATTTATGCAACCTGATCAATCATAATATTTTTCCTGTTGTATACCAGCAAGGCTCTTTAGGAGCAAGTGGAGATCTGGCACCCTTGGCACATTTGTGTCTTCCTATTTTAGGAATGGGAAAAGTAAATTACAAAGGATCTCAGCTGGATACGCGTATTGTGTTTGAGCAAAAAAATCTGACGGCGATAAAATTAAAATCGAAAGAAGGTCTTGCTTTATTAAACGGTACGCAATTTATGAGTGCTTATGGCATTTATTGTTTATTAAAATCGCATAAGCTTAGTAAGGCTGGCGATTTGATTACTGCTTTATCTATTGATGCATTTGATGCGCGCATTGACCCATTTAAAGATCACCTGCATACGATTCGCGCGCATGCCGGTCAATTGCAAACCGCACAAACCATCCGCAAACATTTGGAAGGAAGTGAGATTATTAAAAAGAAAAAAGAACAGGTGCAGGATCCTTATTCCTTCCGCTGTGTTCCGCAGGTACATGGTGCTTCTAAAGACGCATTAAATTACGTGACCGGTGTTTTTGAGACTGAAATAAATTCAGTAACCGATAATCCAACCATCTTCCAGGAAGAAGATGAAATTTTAAGTGGTGGGAATTTCCACGGTCAGCCTCTTGCTTTAGCGCTGGATTTTTTGTGTATTGCTATAGCAGAATTAGGAAGTATTTCGGAAAGAAGAACTTATTTATTGATCTCCGGTCAACGTGGATTACCGCCATTTCTGACTCCACATGCTGGTTTGAATTCCGGATTTATGATTCCGCAATATACAGCCGCAAGTATTGTAAGTCAAAGCAAACAGTTATGTACACCCGCGAGTGTAGATAGTATAGTCAGTAGCAACGGACAGGAAGACCATGTGAGCATGGGCGCCAATGCAGCAACAAAATGTTACCAGGTAGTAAATAATACAGAAAAAGTACTAGCCATAGAACTGCTCAATGCAGCGCAGGCGCTTGAATTCAGAAGGCCATTAAAATCGTCTCCAAAAATTGAAGAAATGATGGGCGCTTACCGCAAAGTTGTTTTTGTGATGCGTCATGATGAAGTGGTACACGATTTAATGAAAGCATCCCAACAATTTGTAAAGACCTATTTTAATGAAAATTAATTTTCAAACCCTCTTTTCTTTTTTCAGTGTAAAAATTGCTCTGAGCTTCTGCTTTGTTTTTCTGTCGGGGAATTCTCTTATGGCTTGCCAGTGTCCATTGACGAAGCTAAGCATGGATGAATGTGCTAAATACGAGATTATTTTTAAAGGCAGGATTCTTCGCGTGGTAGACTGTGATCACAAATTTGGTGAAGCCATTTTTGAAGTCGAAGAATTATACAAAGGCAACGCGACCAAAGAATTTAAAGTTTTGTTTGAGTGTGGAGTAGAATGTGCGCAGAAATTTAACCCCGGTGAAGAGTGGATCATATACAGCCGCTACAAACAAATAGACAATGCTAAGATGGACTGGTGCAGCCGCAGTAGAAAGTTTTTCAAGGTGGATAAGGAAGATTTTTACACGGTTACTTACGGTAACGATTATTACGACGAGCTAAAATTTTTGCGTGAAAAATTAGGTGTTCACCGTCTACTTGTAGAACACAAAAGCCAAATCGCTGAGAGGAACCAGAGACCTGATACCAATCAGATGATCATCATTCTGGTGCTCTCCATTGTTTCATTGGTTGTATTCTATTACCTTTTTAATAAATTTTTTCGGTAAACCGTCCTATTTCCTCTCACAGAAATCATAGATTTACACAGAGAAAGGTTTGCTGAATTTATTGCTTTAAAAAAATTGGCTCTTAAATTCCTTTCCCATCTCCATTCACTCATTGCGCAAGTACTTTCACTCAAAGTAAGCGTTGAATTATTTCTTTTTTTGGCTTTTACTTCTAAATTTAATCATGAGATGGATTAGCTGGACTCTCTTACTTTTAATTTTCAAATTAAACGTGCATGCGCAGAACGAAACGCAGAAATGGTTCTTTGGATTTAACTGTGGATTACGCCATATAAAACTTTTGGCGTTTCTTTTGAAAGCCGTCTAAACAACAGCAACTGGAAACAAATCGATAAATTTCGAACAATGACTTTTAAAGAACGAAGCATGGGCCGGCTAGCCTGGGGGCTTTCTGTTTATGGCGACAGGGCAGGAACAGGAAATCTTAATTCAACGCATTCTAATTTTTCATTAGCAACTTTTATTCCTATTCAGAAAAAAAGTGTGATCTCCGTTGGTCTACAGGCAAGTTACATTCAACAAAGATTAGAAGCTGGAAGGCTTATCTTTCCGAGTCAGTACAACGGTAGTACTTATGATCCGAACCTGCCGCAAAATGAAAGATTGATAAATGACAATTATAAATATTTTGGTTTTGCAGGGGGCGCAGTATGGTCTTACGGACAAGAAGATAAGCGTATAGCAACAAACAGTCAACTTAAAGCCAAATTAGGAGCCTCCTTTTATAACCTCACCGCTCCGCACCAGGGATTCTTCGCCAATAAACAGACTTCAATGATGAAATACATCGTTCATGGATATCTTTATTTTGCACCGGCGAATTTTAATACCGCTATCCTCCCTTCTTTCTTATTTCAAAAGCAAGGTGCTTCCACAGAGCTTATGGTTGGGGTATTGCTAAAATATTATATTTCGGATAATTCAAAATACACGGGTCACCAGAAAAGATTCTCTATAAGTTATGGGGCTTATTATAGGAACAAGGACGCCCTCATTATTGCGCTGAACCTGGAAAAAGAAGAGCAGTATGTGATCGGTTTGAGTTATGATATTAATACCTCAAGGCTGGGGGCTTCATCCACAAGACGCGGGGGCATTGAGATCACTTTACGTTACACACCGCCCAAAGCTTTTCTTTATCAGAAAAAAGTTGTTCCCGAATAATTTTTTGAATTAGTTTTCGATAAAATGAACTCCCAATAAAATAATTTAATTTTATGGGTGATAGTTTCCTTCTTTCCTACACATAAGTATAAAGACTATGATCATCGCACAAAAACAAACACAAACAAACGAAGAGCTTTTTATTGAAGCTTATGAAATCGCCTTTCCCAAAGTGGCCTCTTTTGTAAAAAAACTCGGTGGAACTTTTGAAGAAACCAAAGATATTTTTCAGGGCGCCCTAGTGATCTATTATGAAAAAAAAATTGTTGCGGGCCAACACTCGAAGAATGGCGAATCGGCTTATATAGTTGGAATTGCAAGGCTTCTCTGGTATAAAAAATATCATCAAACTAAATTAAACAGATCCATTGCTAGTTTACCTGATCTGAAAGAAGCCGATGAAGAGCCAAAAGTTTCGGAAACTATTCTACGCTTTGTCGAACTGTCAGGAAAAAAATGTCTTGAGCTTTTAAAATCTTTTTATTACGATAAACTCAGCATGAAAGATGTGTCTGAGAAATTTGGGTTCTCAGGGGAGCGTTCGGCAACCGCTCAGAAATTTAAATGTCTCTAAAAAATAAGAAGCGTGGTTAAACAAAAGTCATTATCTAAAGAAGATTTTTATGAGTGAGGCGCAAGAACTTGAATATTACCTTCTGAAAACGGGTTCGGCAGACGACCGGCTCGTGATAGAAGCAAAGCTCCTTTTAAACGAGGACCTGAGGGATAAGTCTGTATGGCAGAAACAGGTTTATCTATTGGTTAATCATTATAGCCGCAAAAAAGTAAAAGCAGAAATAGAAGCCGTACACCGAAAAATGTTCAGCGCTAAAAAATTCCAAACATTCAGACAAAAAATTTCATCCCTTTTTAAAACGAACCCTTGAGTGCACCAAGATTAAAAGATATGATCGCCGAAAAAATTCTCAGCAACAGAAAAGTTTTTTTGTGGGGAAACGTAGATGACGCATCCGCAAAACACGTCATCGAAACATTACTCTATCTCGAGCTGCGTGATCCGGAAAAAGAGATTCAGTTAATCATCAACAGTCCGGGTGGATACGTGACCTCTGGCTTCGCGATCTACGACACTATTAAAACGATTAGCAGCCCCGTTTCCAACGTGTGTAGTGGTTTTGCAGCTTCCATGGCGTCCATCTTATTATCAGCGGGAGAACAAGGGAGACGTTTTGTTTTAAAACATGGGCGAGTGAAGATTCACCAGCCGAGCGGGCGAACCGGTGGTAATTCCGCAGATATTGAGATTCAGGCAACTGAACTGATGAAGACCAAAGAATTAGGAGCGCGTTTGCTTGCTGAAAACTGCGGGCAGTCGATTAAAAAAATTTTGAAAAATTTTAATCGCGATCATTTTATGAATGCTGAAGGGTCTGTAGAATATGGTATTGCGGATGCTATCATGGAAAAACTTGTAGAGGCTGCATAAGCACAAAAACCAGGCGGACTCCGGTGCGAGAATCGCTATTGACGATTGTTTACACACAAAAACGACAACATCAAATCTTTAAACCCAAAAAAAGAAATGTACCGGAGCCGCTGGCTTTTAATTTTTAAACTGTAAAGAGTAGAAATGTTCTATGCGACTGCCTTTATAAATGGATTATCATTCTGAATAAAATAACCTGTTTGTTCAACTTCTGGAACTTTTTTCAAAGCCACTATGTCTACAATACTGTTATCCTCTATTTGAAAAATCATCTCGGCGAAAAAACCGTTTAATGAATATAATACTTTATTTGTTTTCCCCGTTCTGTTTCTACTAATATAGAACCCCCATTCCCAGATGGCATCGCAGCGGCGATCAAGATCGAGTGCATTAAATTCCGCAAGTGTCATTTTTCCTTTGTTTAGTTTACAAATATACGCACAAACTCAAAAAAAAAACGTTAAGATAAGTGAAACTCACCGCAATTAATGGGCCCTCCGTCGATTTTCCGTGAGCTTTTTTTCGTCGACCAAAAACAGCTATTCGTCTACTAAACTAAAGGATTTAATCAATCAGATTTACTTATTTATCTAACCAAGCTTTAAAATCGTTGACTCTTTCCCTGCTTACTATGCAGTTTTCTTCATCGAGTGAACCTAAATTTAATTTTAAACGACTATTGAAGTAAGAGCTAACTTTTTGGATACTGCTGATATTTATGAGCACTTTTCTATTGATCCTGAAAAAAATATCCGGCGAAATCAAAATCTCCAGGTTATCCAGTGTATGATCGATCACGTAACGTTTGTTATCAGTGACCAAAAGCACAACGCCATCCTCAGAAACAAAATAGGAAATATCCTCACTCTTTACGGTAGAGATTGTATCTCCGATCTTTACCATAAAACGGTTCTTGTACTGTTTGTTAATATTCTGATAAGCGTTGCTTATATTCTCAAGAATCGTTGTGTGATTTTTGCCGCTTAGTTTTTTGTACTTGTCAAGCGCCACCTTTAGATCGGGCAGGCCGACAGGCTTCAAAAGATAGTCAACGCTATTAATCTTAAAAGCTTTTATTGCGTATTCATCGTAAGCGGTTGTAAAAATAACAGGTGTCTCTATTTTGATTTTCGAAAAAATCTCAAAGCTAATGCCATCGGCTAGATGCACATCCACGAAAAGAAGATCAGCTTTTATTCCTTTCTTAAACGCTTCTATCGTTTTTTTTACTGAATCATAAATGGCTACTATTTCTATTTCGCCATCCACCTTCTTCAAAAGTGTGATCAGGTGTTCTGCTGATAACTTTTCATCTTCTATGATAATGGCTTTCATTTGGCTTTTAATAAAGGTAATCGCACCGTGAAGAAATTTTTTGTTTCCTCGATCTCTACTTGTTCTTCACTGAAAAACTTGTAGCGCTCTTTTATGTTCTTCAGCCCTGTTTTGCAACTGATCTCAGGACTGCTTCTTAATTGCAGATTATTCTTTATTTCAATTTTAGTGTTGGCTATTTTTATTTCAATTGTCAAAGGAAACGCAGTCGAAACTTCGTTATGCTTGATCGCGTTTTCAATCAGCATTTGCAGCGCCATGGGAGGTAGCAACAAATTTTCGTACGCATCCGGAATTTCTATTCTAAAAATGAGAGATTTATCGAAGCGGATCTGTAAAAGATAATTATAGGATTCCGTAAACGTAAGTTCTTCCTTTAAGCTGATCAGTTCACTGTTGCGGCTATCGAGCGCATAGCGATACACTTTGCTCAGCTGACTTATGAAATCTACGGCTTTGTCCTGATCCTTATACACAAGCGACGAAAGCACCGACAAATTGTTGAACATAAAGTGCGGATTGATCTGGTCTTTTAGATTTTGTAGTTGCGCTTGCAGACTTTCTGTTTTATACTTCTCTACTTCTACCAAAGATTTTTTCCAATTGGAAAAGAACTGAGCGCCAATTTCTATGGACAACAAAATAATTGATACCAGAACCCCAATGATAATAGCAACTTGGATAAACTGGTCCTTAGCATTTGCAGGCAGCTCACACACGTACATATTAAACAACAACATAGAAACATAAATGGTAACGCTGCTAAAAATAAGTGTGAGTGGTAGTTGACCAAAAATGCGCCTACCTGCGCCTTTTTCCCATGGAAACGTTTTGTTTAGAAGATCGTCAATGATCAAATTCCCTTCCCATACAAAGACTGTGATCATGATCGAAGTCAGAAATCCGAAAAAACGGTTTATAGGATCTTCTTTCATTCCTATCGCCTCCAGCAAAAAGGAAATGATGACCCCCATAACGATCATGTAAATAAATCTGGATTTTTTTCTTCTCATTCTTGCTTAAATGTAATAATTAATACCGTGGTATTTAAGCAGCCTTTGTCCCAAGCTCTTTTATTTTGTTGAGCCACTTCTCACGAAATTCTGCTTTTGATTTCCGGATAGGGCCGATTCTGGTTACTCTTACATTATTGATCCCACAAAACCCAAGCGTTCTTCTCTTTATCTGCGAAACGGAAGGAGCCATGTAAATATATTTATAGAACCAGATCGGTGTATCGGAAGTGTAAATAATGTGCCCGGTTCTTCCACTTAGTAACTTATCCCACAAAGGACTATTCTCCCTGTATTTAAAGGTAAATCCAGGCAACAAAGCCGTATCGAAAAATCCTTTCAACAAAGCAGGGACAGATCCCCACCACACGGGGTGAACAATCACAATATGCTCAGCCCATTTAATTTTTTCCTGTGCGAGAAGAATGTCTTTTTCCGTTTCCTCTTTTTTCGAATAGCCATTCTTAAAATTGATCCTGAACTCAAGATCGTAAAGGTTTAAAAGAACTATTTTATTTCCGGCAGACGCCACGGAAGTAACATAAGAGTCGCTCAAAGCGTTACAGAAGCTGTTTTTTGTCGGGGGACCGTTTATGACTAATATTTTTTTCATGGATTATATTTTGTTTTTAGAAATCAAAATTGAATTTTGTAGACGAAATTAGGAAAGAACCCAATCTGGTAAGCCGTGTTTACAGAATTGGTTACAGGATTGTAACGCTGCGCAAAAACGTTTTTATTGTTTGTTACATTTTGAATATCGAAGAAAATAGATTGGGATATTTTAGAATGTTTTGAATTTACAGTGAAGCCGGTTTTGATATCCAATCTAAAAAAATCAGGATTGCGCTGACTGAAAGCGGACGCGTCGCCCTGTAACACCTGTGTCTGTGATATTTGCGAAGCTGCTAGATCTACCGGTGTGTAATACCGGCCACCGGCCTGCGTCATTTTAATGCCTATAGAGATCACGTTGCGTTTGTCTTTTCCGACTTTAAATTCTTTTCCAGCCAACACATTGTAAACGTATTTTCCATTAAACCCCGTATTGCGTTCAATACGATCACTGCCTTTGTATTTGGATTCATAAATGGTTCCCGTTAACAAAGCATAATAGCCTTTTGTGAAAAATTTCTCAATAGTTAATTCCGCGCCGTAATTTGTTCCACTCCCTTTGCTCTTTAAATAACTCTGCTCGTTAGGCAGAAAACTCGCGCCTGCATTTAACATGGAATAACTCGAAGGTCTTTCCGTAACAGGTACATTGGATAATACTTGGTAATAAATCTCTGATTTTATTCTCCAGTCTTTTAAGGGTAAAACATCATAGCCTATTACAAAATGCTGACTGCGTGTAAAGCCGAGGTTTTTATTGGTCTGCGCATAAGACCCATCTGCAAGACGGGTGCGGTAAAAATACACGTCTATTGGTTGCATCTGGCTGTGCATACCATACCCTGCGCTAAATGTATGCTTCTGTGACACCTGATATTTTAATCCAACACGTGGCTCAACCGAAGTGGAATTGTTGAGTGCCAGCAATTGAGTATGCATACCTGCATTTAAAGTCAGCTTATCATTGAACCTGTATTTAGCCTGAGCATACGCCTGGTGAAGGGAAGTGTTGTCTTTGAAGTCCCAGTATTGGCGCCAAACCGAATTAGAGTCTCTCACACGCGCATCTAACATCAGTGCGATCACTTCTGAAATAATTCCTGCTTTGATAAACAAGCGTGAATTTATTTTTGAATTATACGATGTATTAATGGAATAATGAATTTGATTCGTTTTGTTCTCTACATAACGCTCAAGGGGCTTCAGATCAGTGGCCACGTTATCTTCCAGATAATTGCTTCCATTATAAGTTGCACCGATAATTGTATTGACGTAAGAACGCTCATTTACTTTTATAAAATGTTTGAGTCCTAACAATCCGATGTCGCTTGTAAAATAAGAATCTTTCATCGGGTTCGCGAAAAGATCTGTGGAATCTATTTTTGTGTGGAGAAAATCGATTTTACTTTTTGCGCCAAGGCCAAATAAGGTAAACTTCCCGATCTTTGTTTGTCCACCTGCGATCTTAAACGAAAGATCCTGGTAAAAAGGTGTCGCTGCGGTACCAATAGGAATGCCCAGCTTTTGTGCTACTCCTGTAAATGAATACCGATAGGCAACTAAATAAGAAGAGCCTTTTTCTTTGTTGATTGGCCCTTCGGTCATGGCTTCCAGACCAGTAAGAGCACCGAGCTGCAAAGTACGTTCCCTTTTTTCAGAATTTCCGCTTCTGAAGCCGAGATCAAAAACACCAGCGTTTGCGTTTCCATATTCAGCAGGAAAAGCAGAAGTAAAAAAGTCGGAGTTCTTGATCACATTTGTATTGATGGCGCTTACCGGACCGCCCGTTGTTCCCACCGTTGAAAAATGATTTGGATTTGGAATGTTTAATCCTTCAATGCGCCAAAGAACCCCTGTTGGAGAATTTCCACGAATCACAATGTCATTGCGGGAATCATCAGGAGAACTCACCCCTGCGAAGTTTGCCGCAAGTCTTGAGGGATCGGAACGGCCGCCCGCATACCGGTTCACTTCTTCCATCGAAAAAGAACGTCCGCTTACCGACACCATTTCATTTTGTGTTTCGTTCTTTTTAGAACCTGACACAACAACTTCCTGCAAAGAAGAAATATTCTCTTCCATGCCTATTTCTAAAACAACTTCTTTACCGGCAGAGACGATCACGTTAGGCATCACGATTTCTTTGTAACCTAAATAAGAGATTTTGAGATCGTAACGACCGACTTTAACATCGGTGATCTTGAACCGGCCTTCCGCATCGCTTACTGAACCTTTGATGGGATCAAGTCCCGGTAACACGACATTGGCACCGGGAATTGCTGTTTGTGATTGTTTGTCGATAACCACCCCGCGAATGGTTTGTGTTGGTCCTTTTTCTGTTGCGGTCTGTGACCAGGCTCCCGAAAACAGGCTTAAAAAAATGAGCGTAAGAGTAAAAATTTTTTGCATGTGGTTTTGATTTTATGGGTCAAAACTACAGCAGCCTTTGTGCTTCCTGAAGTGAAAAACGATGAGTTGTGGAATTTGGGTGTTGAACTGTAATGGAAAATGTAAAAGGCGATGAATGCGCATTTAACCCTGTCGGGTTAATGACTGAATTAAAGAGCCCTGTCAGGCTCGATCAGCCGACTAAATGACTCAAAATCGCTGCCATAGTAATGCCCATGTGAGATTCTGTATAAACACATTTTCCCTGCCTAATTAAAAGCACCTGCGGCGATTCATGACGGACGTTGTAATGCTGTGCTAAATCGTTGGAGACATTTCTGTGCGAAAGAAGATCGAGGTAATAAGGTTCAACAAAAGTTCTGTCTTCCTCTTTCCAATTGCGCTCAAGGCGGTTTAAGGCTGCCCCACTGATGCTGCAGGTTGTACTGTGTTTTAATATCAATACAGGCTTGGTAGCAGAAAGCTCGTCAATCTTAGCGAGTTGATCAATGGTTGTTAATTGGTTCCAGTTCATATACAAAGATGCGTGTTTAATAAACGTAATGACGTTAATTTTTGCAATTTTGATGGTATAGGTGTTAAGCCGGTCGAAAGTCCAATGTCTTAGTAAGGAATTGTGAATTTTCGTAAAGCCTGATTTGGAAGAACAGATTCTTCAGAATGACCAAATCAGACTGTGTACAGCCAATCCTGATTTGCCGTCATTCCGACGAAGGAGGAATCTGTTCTTGCAAATCAGGATTGAAACTTCCGCCTTAATTCGTATAAACCTTCAAGGTCTAACCTATAAATTTGGGAAAGACTTTGAAGGTCTCTCCGCACCGCCTTAACACCTAAAGCTTATTAGTGCAGCAGATTATTTCTGAAAAAAAGCAATCGTTTTATCCAAAACTTCCTTTGCTCGTTCTGGTAAAGCATCTTCAAAAGGATGTCGCACACCGAAGGTATGATCGCCGCCTTCTATAGTGAGCAGCTTTGCATGTTTTGCACTTTTAAAAATTTCCTCAGCATCATGAAATTTTACAGCATCATCGGCGGTGCCATGTACAATTAAAAAAGGATACTCGAACCGTTTTACGGCATGATGAATATTCAAACGTTCTTTATTGGCTTGTTGGTTTTCGTAGAATTGGTAATACAAAGGCATGTCTTGTTTGGTACGCGCATTTTTTGCATACACTACTCCGTCGCGTTTCCAGGTTTCTATTGTCTTTTGTTTGTTACGGTTTACAAGATCGCTTACTGCGGCCCAGGTGACTAATTTTTTTACGCGCGGGTCTTCGCCTGCTTTCACTATTACAATGCCGCCACCGCGACTATGTCCTAACAAGTATAATTTGTTCTGGTCCGTTTCTTCTTTCAGTGGCGGATAGGTTAAGGACCAGTCCATCACTTTTTTAAGATCATCAAGTTCAATGGTGTAATTGTTATTTCCGAAGGCTTCGAGATCTGCAAAGTTTATAGGGTCTTCAGGCGTGGTTCCATTGTGGGAAAAATTAAATTTCGCGAAGACAAATCCTGCTTCCGCAAATTGTTCCGCCATAAAATCAAAATGCCCCCAGTCCTTAAAGCCTTTGAAGCCATGCGCAAAAATGATGATTGGTTTTTTTTCACCATTCTCTTTATAAAAAACATCCAGCACAATAGGTTTGTCCTTACTTCCGGGAATGGTGATATTTTTATGTTGCTCCATTTTTATAAAGATAGCTGTTTAGTTTTGTCCGCTCAGAATTATAAACATTGTCTTTACAAACGTCTTTAACATATTTAAACAACCACTTAAAAACACAAAGGAAAAGAACTTGTCTTTTGTAGTAAATTTATGCTAATATGATTTTCAAAAGATGACCCATAAATTTATTTTTAATGCATTCTGTTTTATTCTTGTTCTGCAAATGCATGCGCAACAATTAAATTTTTGGACCGGCGCTAACTGCCAGCTTTCCTATTATAATTACATGAGCACTTTTAACAATAGCAGGTTCCAGTCTGAACGATGTAACCTACTAGATCTTAAGGACAAAGCGTTGTGCAGGAAAAATAAAGTAAAAAAGGTTAAAGTCTATTATAATAATCGGCTCAACGTTTTGAACTTGACACGGCAGGTGAAAATTTTGGCAGCGTTTATCCGGGGAACTACTATTCGACCGCACGCACCAGTTATGCTGAAAATGAAAATACTTACGTGGAAACGCGGAACTGGTATAAGGAAAATAAACTTGTAAGAAGCGATACCGCATACACGACCCAGTTTATTTATAAGAATAAAGACACTGTGATGCATTTCAGGCTCTACCTTATAAAAATTCATAAGAGCGGTGAAGTGATCAACGAACAAAACACTTACTATAACGAAAAATTCTACAACAAGCCATCCAACATCGAGGGTCAATTGGGCAGGGTACTTGCCACGGTTGATAACAAAGGCAAGGTTATTAAGACTGACACCTTCGATGGAATTTATCTTCGGAAAAAATTAAAAACAAGCTACGATAATGGAAAGCCTTATTTCTGTGTGCAAAAAAAATTCGATGACGAAGTTTATGCGAATAAAGACAGTGGTGGGATAGAGATCGACAGGAAATTTTTAAAGCGTCACCATTCTGTTAAAACACGCCGACCTAACATGGATCAAAAACTATTTGTGGATGGAGAAGATTTTAACGAGCCCGTCGATATACGGCCGCCCATGTTCTGTAGGCACTCTCAGGGATATGGTCAGATGCAAAACCTTGAATCCCGCTACGAAGGCTTCACCCAGACTTTAGACAAAAATGGTCTTTACGACAGCGTATTTTATTTCTATTATCCTCCTATACTACAGGTTACGCCGCCGAGCTGGCGAAGCTGCCAAAGCGAGTTCCGTCAAGTGTTTATGGACCCTTATTACACGTATTATCCCGAACCTAAGCGAAGTAAAATACCTGAGAGAAGACTGGAATACGTGATTCGCTACGAATACTTCAAGTAATTCTTTGCTTTTCCTGTTGCGCGATCTATACGACTGGCATCAAATTTTCATGATCTTTGCTCTAAGACTAAAACAATGATCATTCAACTCGAAAATTTACCCGCTAACATGGTTGGCTTCCGCGCAACAGAAACGATTAACGAACAGGATTTTACCGACACTGTGCTCCCCGCAGTAAAAAAGATCGTCGAAAAAACAGGTGAATTAAATTATCTGTTGGTGCTGGATACTTCTATTAAGAACTTTACTATCGGTGCCTGGATGCAGGATACTTTAATGGGAATAAAAAACATTACCAAATGGAAACGAGCCGCCATTGTGAGTGATCTCGATTCCATTCGCCTTTTCACGAATGCTTTTAGCGTTGTCATTCCCGGTGAGTTTAAAGGCTTTAAACATGCTGAGTTGGATAAGGCTATTGCATGGGTTTCGCAGAGTACTGAATAATTATTTTAAGTTCTTCTTTTTACGAATAACTAGAAAAAAATTTAAGTGCCGGAAAATCCGTGACAGAGTAATTTTTTAGAACAGTTCTTTTGTGATTTTAGCCAGGGTTTCTTTTACCTCAGCCAGTTCTTTTTCAAGAGCAATGATGCGTGCCTCCATGTCGTTTAAATGGCGTCTGGCCGGCTCTTGGGGAAGGTCATTCTGCACATCAACATCTTCCTGCATCTCTTCACCCAAAAGATGAACATAACGCGCTTCTTTTTGTCCGGGTTTTTTTGAAAGTTCCTTTATATAGGGATACTCAGCGTTCATCAATTTATTCAGAACCGAATAAACTTCTTCGAGAGAGCGGAATTCATATAAGCGCGCAGAATTTGTATTCAGTTCTCCCGGAGTTTGCGGACCCCTTAACATTAGTAAACACAGCACTGCCAGCTGTTCAGGTTCTATTTCGTGTACAGTGGTGAAATTATGCTTGTATTTCACAACTCGGCTTCCACCACCAACAGCGGTAGCTACAAGACTTTGTCCTTTTAAATTATTCAGAGCAAGTACAACACTTTCTTCATCATAATCTGTTACCGGATAGCGCGAAGTTTTTTGATTGCAGGCCGCCGTCAAAGCGTTTAATGTCATGGGATAATAATCGGGCGTTGTTTTACTTTTCTCGATCAGAGATCCAAGGACACGCAATTCAACGTTGCTTAATACGGGTAGAGGTTTGCTGTTATCCATTGTTAAAGCTTACGGTAGATAGTACGTTTAGAGTTGCCTTTTTTCTGCTTACCAGAATCACCTTCTGGCTCAATAGGTTTTGCAGGCGTGGTTCCGTTATCTTTAGGAGCAGGTGGTTCTTTCGTTGTTGTTTGAGGCGCCGTTGTTTGTGACTCTGCAGATTTCAACTTAGCAGCTTTTTCTGCATCTGCTTTTTCCTTCGCTAAACGATCTGCTTCTGCTTTTTCTTTGGCAAGGCGGTCTGCTTCCGCTTTATCTTTAGAAGCCTTCTCAGCTTTTTCACTATTCGCTTTCTCTTTTGCAAGACGATCTGCTTCTTCTTTTTCCTTAGCAGATTTTGCCTTGTCCGCATTTTCCTTTTCTTTTGTTAAACGATCAGCCTCTTCTTTTTCCTTCGCCGACTTTTCTTTGTCTGCCTTATCCTTTGCTAATTTATCTGCCGCTTCCTTCTCCTTAGCCGCTTTGTCGGCAGCCTCTTTTTCCTTAGCCGATTTTTCTCCTGCCAACTTCTCTGCGTCTGCTTTCTCCTTTGCAGCTTTGTCTGCTGCTTCTTTTTCTTTAGCTGCTTTTTCGTTGGCTAGTTTATCTGCTGCTTCTTTCTCCTTTGCAACTTTATCAGCTGCCAATTTATCTGCATCTGCTTTTTCTTTCGCAATTTTATCGGCGGCTTCTTTTTCCTTTGCTGCTTTGTCTGCCGACAGTTTATCCGCAGCTGCCCTATCGGCGGAAGCTTTGTCTGCCGCTGCTTTTTCTTTTGCTAAGCGCTCTGCTTCTGCTTTATCCTTTTCGGCTTTCTCTTTCGCAATCTTATCTGCCACTTCCTTTTCTTTGGCTGCTTTTTCTCCAGCTAATTTATCTGCGGCTGCTTTGTCTGCTGCTGCCTTCTCTGCTGCCAGTTTATCTGCCGCTACTTTGTCTGCTGCCGCTTTATCCGCCGCCGCCTTGTCCGCCGCCGCTTTCTCTTTTGCAACACGCTCTGCTTCTGCTTTATCCTTCTCAACTTTTTCCTTCGCTAATTTGTCCGCTGCTTCTTTGTCCTTTGCCGCTTTCTCTGCCGCTAATTTATCTGCGGCTGCCTTATCTGCTTTTTCTTTGTCTGCTTTTTCTTTTGCTAGCTTATCTGCTGCTTCTTTTTCCTTTGCAGCTTTATCTCCGGCCACCTTATCTGCCGCTGCTTTCTCCGCAGCCACTTTGTCTGCTGCTGCTTTTTCTGCTGCTGCTTTCTCCTTTGCTAATTTGTCTGCTGCTGCTTTTTCTGCCGCTGCCTTTTCTGCCGCTAACTTTGCCGCCGCCTCTGCTTCTGCTTTTTTCTTGGCTTCATCATCTTTTCCTAAACATTTTCCAACCTTTACTAACTGGTCTTTCGGATAAGCCTCATTAGGTATAAGTCCTAAAGCTCTTTCATAGCAGGTTTTAGCGAGGGGGCAATCGTTCTTTTTTAAAGCATCATCGCCTTCCTGGTTGGACTCTACAAATTTTTCGATCAGGGCGTTTTCAGTTTCAGCTACTTTCCCCAATCCGTCCAGGATTTGGTCAGTATAGCCTTCATCATGGTCGAATTTTTTTCGATCCGCGATCCATTTTACTTTAACAAGTGGTTGACCAAGGATGCTGTAGTTAATGCCTGGAAGTGGCCTTGCCATTAAGAATCCACCAATGCCAAAAGTTGGTTTAAAATTGTCTGTACCAATATTTGGTGGCACGCCCATCGTATTTACGGAGAATTTTTTTGCGTTGCAATCAGCATAGGACACGATCAGCACAAAATCCCCGTTAGCGGGAACATCAATTGTAAAGTCCCCACTACCGGTACTTTTAACGGTTTTTACCAATTTATCTCCCTGATAAAGCGCGATGTTTGCGCCGCCTAATCCGTTTTCTGTACGTTCAGCCTTATTGCTGAGCTTAAGAGTCCTTAATTCCACGTTGCTACTGAGTTGTAAGGACCAGGCTGGAGCCTGCGCAAAACCAATAGAAGCAATACATACTAAAACAATAACTAAACCAAAATATCTTTTCATGCCAAAACTAAGCTTCAACTACCCTGGTGCATTTGGTACCTGGATTTGAATTGTTACGAATGTACAAATCTGTATTGAAACAGCGAATTTAATAAATCTCCTTTTATTAAAAAGTTAAAACTTTTCGTCGAAAAAGCAGAGTAATGCGGGCATTTTGCCTTGAAAATCTGACGATCTGCCTTCGACCGTCTGACTATTTTCACTATCATAATTTCTTTGTACTTTGTGTGAAGTAAACAGAGATACAGTTTTTATGACGATAAACTTTTTGATTTTATTTTTCACCTTACTTGCACTTATTTTTGTTGGCAGCCTTCTTCTTAAAAAGAACACTGCCGAATATGATCCGCGCACTTGTCCCATCACAGAGCTTTTATGGCCAACTTGTAGAACTACAGCCGAAAGAAATCCCACATTACATTGTACACAACAACTTGTCAATTTTTTTCTTTCTGAGCTATTGGTCAAGATTCTCAGAACGATCTCCGATTATAAATCCAGCGCTAAAATAAACAACTGGCTTAATTAAATAAATCTATATATGGCAAATCAAAAAAAGATAGGTACAAAGAAAAGTGCTAAACAGGGGCTGAAAGCTTCCGCCGCTAAAGGTGTTTCAAAAAAGCTACTGAAACCTGTCGCGGCAAAAAAAACTGCGAAGCCGTCCGTTAAGAAAAAGCTTTTGACAAAGTCAAGCCCAAAAGAGAAAGCTGCAAAAAAGGCAAAGAGAAAACCGGAGACACTTATGTGTTTTTTAACGACGGCCTGCGTGAAGTATTATTCGCTTCCTGATAACGGGTATGAATTAAAAACACTGAGAAATTACCGCGACACTTACCTCGCCTCGACGAATGCTGGTAAGAAGCTTATCCAGGACTACTATTTAGTTTCGCCACAAATTGTACAGCACATTGAAAAAGATCAAGAAAAAAAACTGGTGTATAACTATATTTATACGGAAGTAAAATCAGCTTGTTCGCAAATAGAAGATGGCAACTTACTTTCAGCGAAAAAGATCTATACTGCCATGGTTCGAACGCTGATAAAAAAGTATTCTTTAGGCTAACCGTAATATGACCAGAACCAAGCTCACCGCATCCAATTTAGAATTTCTTAACCTGCTTAAAAAAAATAATGACCGCGATTGGTTTAACGCCCACAAAGATCGTTATCTCAGTGAATTGGGAACTATTGAAATGTTTTCAGAATATCTCTTAACAGAGATGAACAAACACGATGTTATTGAAACTGTAAGTGGCAAAAAAGGTCTGCACCGCATTTATAGAGATATTCGTTTTTCAAAAGACAAAACGCCTTATAACACACATTGGGGTGGCGGCTTTAAGCGTGCTACCAAATTACGCCGGGGCTCGTATTACTTTCATTTTACTCCTGGAAATTCTTTTGTAGCCGGGGGTTTCTGGGGTCCTGAGAACGCTGATCTCAAGCGCATCCGTGATGAATTTGCTTATGACTCAACGTCTTTTCGCAAGATCTTAAAAAGTAAATCCTTTGTCACCCATTTTGGAAATCTAAAGGGCGAACAGTTAAAAACTACTCCCAAAGGGTTTGATGCCGACAACTCAGCCATCGATCTCTTGCGCTACAAACAATTTCTTGTGAGGAAATCTTTTAGTGATAAAGAAGTTTTAGCTCCCGGTTTTTTGAAAAAGGTAAATGAAACATTTCGGGCTATGCGTCCTTTTTTAGACTATATGAGCGAAGTGCTGACGACCGATATTAACGGAGAAACACTTTAAGTTAATTTACTTCCAGCACTTCAATATCAAAGATCAACACAGAATTTGCTGGAATTTTACCTGAAGCCTGTGCGCCATATCCCAAGGATGATGGGATCAATAAGATTCCTTTCCCGCCTTTTTTAAAATACGGAATGCCTTCCTGCCAACCATTGATCACGTTCTTTAAAGCTGTGGTATAACCGCCCTGCTGACTTTGATCAAAAACAGTTCCGTTGGTGAGGTATCCTTTGTAAGCCACAATTACCGTAGAGTTGGAGTTCGGTAGTTTTCCGGTGCCTTGCGAACTGATAACATAATAAAGGCCGGAGCCTGTAGCCTTTGCATCGAGTTTATTTTCCGCTACATAATTTGTGATAATCTCTTCATCTTTCGCAGATTGGTTAACTGTTTTCTTTTTTTTACATGCTGTAAAACTTAACAAAACCAAAAGGTAACAAACGATCCTAAACATGAACAAAAATTTATTTTATAAATATACTTCATTTATTTTTTAGCAGAAGTAAATGTATGGTGAAAATCCTGACTAATATTTTGTATTTTTATTTTATAAAATTAACCTTATGGCAAAGATAGATTGGGAAACTGCAATGAAGCCTTTAATAGCGAAATATAAAGGAAAAACACATCCTTTGGAATACAAGAATATTTATCAGTTAGTGGTGATGGTTGTTTTATCAGCGCAGGATTCCGACAAACACATCAACAGTCTTGCTCCCGAATTTTTTAAAGTCTATCCAGACATGAAAACACTGGCTACTGCAGATGAAGCTTCTTTATTTAAGTTGATCAGCAAAGTGCGCAACTTTGGAAATAAAACGAAATGGTTAATGGCGCTTGCAGGCATTGTTAAGACAGATAACAACATTCCACTTACCATGGATGCTCTGACCGAACTTCCTGGAATTGGCAGGAAATCTGCGAACGTGATCCTGCGCGGGGCCGGTGTAAAAGCAGAAGGCGTGATTGTTGATCTCCATGTAGTGCGCGTAGCACCAAGAATTGGCATTGCTACAGGAACAGATCCTAAAAAAATTGAAAAACAAATTATGGAGGTAATCTCTGAAAAAGACTGGGGCGAAATTGGAATGGCGATTTCCTTTTTAGGCCGTGAGACATGCAGACCAAAGCATCCGCAGCACCATGACTGTGTGGTGAGCAAATACTGCGAATATTTTAAAGCGCATCATTAAACTTACAATCTACAAATAAGTCAACTGTAGTTTTTCATGAAACTCAAAACAAAAATTGACATAGACTTGTTGGAGATTTTCAAGACAGGTAAGTTTAATTACCTTAAATTGGGCCAGACAAAGGAATGGATTCTCAACAATTTTCCTGACCCTGATAATTATTCGGTCGACGCTTCTGTCTTCGAAAACGATGTGTGGTGCTATGGAGACATTGAATTACATTTTAGAAAAGACAGCACATTATTTTTAATATTTACCGACCACATTGACTCGTTAGAGGGAGGCCGTTCACTAAGTCTAAATAAGTGGATATTAAATAATCCAAAGTATTTGGCGTTGGAAAAGTTATTGGGTCATTTAGTTTTAGAGCGGATTGATTTTATTTTTAATATAAGAGCCTGTTTAAATTTATATTGTAAAATTGTTTA
>Ga0105048_10005056_pt1 | contig 21403 bp, 18 predicted proteins | sample MAT05_FD_78382 | JGI IMG/M metagenome (GOLD analysis project Ga0105048, IMG submission 78382) | Freshwater microbial communities from Lake Fryxell liftoff mats and glacier meltwater in Antarctica - MAT-05 | ecosystem: Environmental > Aquatic > Freshwater > Ice > Liftoff microbial mat | place...
ACCGGCGTTCGGTGTGTAAATTGCCCAGATGCGGCAAAACTCGCTAGAAAAATTGCAGATACCTTGCACCCAGGCAGAGTTACGGTGGTCGCAATTTATCCAGAATCTCCGGGTTTAGGCCCCAATGTTTGGCCTTGGGCTGGATATGATACTATGTCTAGTTCCGATGCAGAGAGCATCAATCAGTATTTAGGCGGCGCTGCTTCTTTGCCGACTGGCGCAGTGGATCAAATAATGGTAAGTGGTTCTCGTTTAATTAACCGAAATGTATGGATTAGCAATGTGGATAAACGGCTCACTTTTGCAAACCCTTTAAATATCAATATCACCACTTCTTGGGACAATTTGAAGAACCAAGGTAGACTGGATGCTAAGGTTACTTATACAGGCGATGTTGCTACCAAAAATCTTATTTTTATAGGGATTCTGGAAAGCAAAGTCATTGGAAAGCAATCAGAAACTAAAGGAGAAATTTTAAACTACGAACACAACCATGCATTGCGAAAATTATATACCGCAGGCACCGGAGATACATTAAAGGCAGATTTAAAAGCAGGCCGTGTTTTTGAAAAACAATATTACATTCGCCCTAGATACAATTGGAACCCCAAAAATCTGGATGCGGTGGTATGGGTTGTGGATGCCACATCTAAAGAAGTTTTGCAAGTGGCTCATGCCAAAATGCAACCATGAAAGGTGCATGGAAAATTGCGGCCGTTGGATTCGCTGTTTACCTAAAAATTGAAAGGTCGCTTTCGCACAATAGCGTGGAGGCATATGCCAATGATCTTAACCGGTTGGCTCAATGGAGTGCCTTGTTCAATCCGGTTTCTGCGCCTACCCAATTAAAAAAAGAAGATTTGCAGGCATTTTCTGCATGGTTGGCAGAAATAGGATTTAGCGCCATGTCTCAAGCCCGTATTATTTCTGGTGTGCGCACTTTTTATAAATACTTATTGTTGGAAGATGAAATAGCTGAAAGTCCCGCAGATTTTATCGATTCACCCAAGACAGGTCGCAAACTTCCCGTGGTTCTGAGTGAAACAGAAATAGATGGAATGATAAAAGCAATTGATAGGAGCAAGGCAGGCGGGGAGAGGGATGTGGCAATGCTTGAAACTTTGTACAGTTCTGGTCTCAGGGTTTCAGAACTTGTAACTTTAAAGTTAACCGATGTGCATTTTGAGGATTCCTATTTACGCGTTTTAGGAAAAGGCAATAAAGAAAGGTTGGTTCCTATTGGAAAGCGCGCTTTGAAACACATTCGAATCTACAGAGATGATGTTCGCCGACATCAAACCATTGTAAATGCCAGCCGCGATATTGTTTTTTTAAATGCACGAGGAAAAGGATTAAGCCGCCAAAGTGTTTTTCTATTGATTAAAAAATTGGCTTTGGAAACGGGTATTCAAAAAACCATAAGCCCGCATACTTTTAGGCATAGTTTTGCTACCCATTTGGTAGAAGCGGGTGCAGATCTGAGGGCTGTGCAAGAAATGCTTGGGCATGAAAGTATTACAACCACAGAAATTTATACGCACCTTGATCGTACATACTTGGCTGAAACGCTGAACAAATTTCATCCCAGAAGCAAGTGATAATTCTGCAATCCAATTAGAAAAGAGAGGTGAATATGTTTGGACCTAATTTTGGTTTAAAATTTTAATTCGTTAAATACTTTTCTGCCTTTTAAAAAGTAATCAAAAACCAAGCTGCTTTTCAGCACAGTATCTATTTCACGCAAGTGTTTTGCGCCTTCTTTTTCTTTTATAGAAACCTTCATTTGGTCAAACGCTTTATGCGCTTTCCAAATTTGAACAATATGTGCAAATTTAAATTGAATTAAAAAAAATACCGCTGCCAATCCATCCAGTAATTTTCGTTTAATTATAACAGCATCTCTTTCATCTCCAGGTAAGTTTTTATAAAGCATAATTAAACTGTTCCTGAAATTGAAAAATGTTTTTCTTGGACTCGAATTACTGAGGGTTCCGCCACCCATATGATAAACTATACTCTGCGGAATTGAATAATTTTTATACCCTAACAATTGCAGCCTCCAACACAAATCAATTTCTTCCATATGTGCAAAAAATCGATCATCCAAACCTTCGGCTTTTTCCCAAGCAGCTCTGCTAACAAAAAATGCTGCACCGGTGGCCCAAAAAACTTCCTTTGTTTCATTGTACTGGCCCAAATTATTTTCAACATTTCCAAAGATTCTACCCCTGCAAAATGGATATCCGAAATGATCCAAATACCCACCGGCTGCGCCAGCATATTCAAACTTTTCGCGTTTGTAATAATCCAACAGTTTGGGCTGTGCTGCACCCATTTCCGGATGAGATTTGGCAAATTCTAAGAGTGGATTTAGCCAGTTTGGTGCAGGTTCTGCATCGCTATTCAGTAAAATAAAATAATCGGCTGTGCGGTCTTGCAATGCCAAATTATAACCACCTGCAAAGCCATGGTTTTGCTCCAACTCAATCAATTCTATTTCTGGTTGGTGTTTTTTCATCCAAGCTGCACTGCCATCAGTACTAGCATTGTCGGCAACAACAATATTTACACCTTCCATCTGCGAGTTTTGAACGACAATTGGCAGCAATTGTTCTAATAATTCTCTTGTGTTGTAATTTAAAATTACGATATCTATTGTCACCAATTTTAATTTAAATCTGTAGCTCTGGTTGCAGTAGGGTAAAAAATAAATCCTGCCTGTTCACCAATAATCCAAAATACACAAATATGCTTTTTGGGATCTCCGTAAGCCGCTTTAAATTCATCTTCTTTATCTTCAAAAACAATTTCTTGCTCCTTAAAATCTTCCAGTGTTGCAACATTGAAATTATAGGGTAAGTTGTATTCTTTGGCATCCAACATCAATTGACCCAATTGCAATTCCCCTTCGTACACAATGTAAATGGGAAATGCAGTATAACCTCCTGAGATCACATCCTGACTGATGTCAAGTAGGTCTGCATACATTTTGCCCAAAAGTTTCTCAAGTTCTGTTAATTTCTCTTTTAATTCTGCATCCATTTTTAGTGCTGAATTAAGATTTTATGCGTCGATTGAAGAGATTCTCCATTTAACCTTAAATAGTAACTACCATTGGCTATATAGGCAACTGAAATTTGATTTTTTGCTCCTACAAGGTTGCCTTTTGAGATCAATTTGGCATTCATATCATACAATTCGTACCCAATATTTTGGGTATTTTCAGGTAGATGGATGTTTAAAATATTTTGGCTCGGATTTGGGAATAGGAGAGTATTAGATTTAATTTCATGCGTTTTTTTCCCAACCGATGCACCGCCAGTAAGCCCTAATGAAAATATGCCTCGTCCATGAGTGAATACAAATAGTGAACGGTCTGTACGCATTTTAATATCAAATACTGCGACATTGGGTATACGGTATTCCTTTTGCCATGTAACACCGCTATCGGTAGAAAAGTACAAACCAAAATCCGTACCAGCGAATAAATTTTTATCCGGAAAAGCAGGATCTACTGCCACGCTATTTACGGGTAAACCGATAGGAAGATTTCCTGATATGTTTTTATATGATGGCACCGCGCTGTCCATACCTGTGGCTTTCCATATTTTTCCTTTTGAACTAAAACTACTGAATGATAAGAATAGGGTATATTTGTTATTGGGATGCACGGCAATGCATTTTAAATAATCATCCGTAACCTCTACCGGAATGGTAGAATTGTAATTCACTTCTTTATATCCGCCGGCGATGTCTATGGATCCTGCTTTTTCCAATTTATACAATTGTGCTGCAGTGCCCCCAAAATACAAAATAGGATCTAATTCTGTTGTTGTTGTCAAGGCCTTTATTCCACTGCGTCTTGCTACTTCAGCCCAGTTGTCTCCACCATTTTTTGACCGGTAAATTCTACTGGTAGTGCGATAGTACAATTGCAATTGGTCTGCTGGGTTCATGGTGTAAGCATTGATGAAATCGACTGCATTGGCAAATGCAGGATCATCAATGGCCGTTGAAAAAGTCGGCACAACCGAGGGGTCGAAATCTTCTACCCTCCGAATACCATCGTTTTGGGTAGACAAATAGGCAATGGTGCCGTCTTGCAAGCCTATATGTGCATAGGCTCCATCTCCGCCATAAACTTTGATGGAAGTAAGTTTTCCATTGGTAACGTGGGTTCCATTATCCTGGGTTCCTCCGATAGAAACCAAGCCAGTTGGACCAAAGTTTCCTGCATAAAATTGGGTGACTTTATATCCAGTATTTAAATTAGCTTGTGCAGTCGTAGAAGTCCATTTGTATTTGTAAATTCCACCGTCATTAGAAACCAAATAATTGCCATCTGAAAAGGCAGCAAAGCCTTGCTGGTCAGAGTGTCCCACGGGATAAAGAGGGTTGTTTGACCAACTCGTACCCCCGTTCGTGCTTTTGGCTAAATTAATGGCCCCTGCAGTAACAGCATTGCTGTCGGTTAAGCTGGCGCCTATCATCACGCAATAACCCTGTTGGCCGCTGCCTATGGCTGTAGGGATTGTTCTAGCCGACCAAGTTTTGCCAAAGTTACTGCTCTTGTAAAATCTAGCAGGAACATCGCTATAATCGGAGGCTGAATACCCTTCGAATAGGGCATAAATAACTTGTGGATATTTCCGACAATTGGCCATTTGCACCCTGCGGTATTGTCCAGACCCTGGTGGATTTGGAAAAGTTACCGCTTTAAAAGTTCCAATTTTACCGCTGCTATCACTTGCCGCAATAGAGCTTCCTTGACGTGAAATAATTACACGGTTGTTTGGCAATACCAATATTTCTGAAGTAGCGCCATTGCCACTGTTGTATACTTGTTGCCAGGTTAACCCGGCATCCGTAGATCTAAATAGACCATAGCTTTCCGTGCCAACGAATAATGTGTTTGAATCGTCCAAAGAGTGGGCAATTTTCCACACGGCTTCAAATCCAGTTTTATTTACGGTAGAAGCTATAACAGAAAATGTTTTACCCCCATCTATAGATTTAAAAATACCTCCCCCGTCCACAGTTGTGGAATTTCCCCTACCCTCACCAGTGCTGTAATATACGATATCATGGTTAAAAGGGTTGGAGGCAATAGAAGTAACACTTAAAGAAGATTCATGCTCGTTTACTGGAGTCCATGTTGCGCCTGCGTTCGTGCTGCGCCAAAGCCCGCCAGATACTGAACCGGCAAGTACAATGTTTTCATTGCGCGGATCTATCCAAAGTGCCCTGGTTCTTCCACCGGTGCTTTTTGGACCCAATTCAATTACTGTATCTATAATTTTTTCTCCGCTGCGTCTTGTTAAATTGGCGCGGTCTGCTGCCGCCCATTTAGCGTGCATCCATTTTGGCAGCGTGCCATCGGCAGAAATTTTAGATTCTAGCCATTGCTTGTAAAATCCTTGATTTTCGCCTTCTTCATTGCCGGCAATCCCTTCTTTAAGTTGCCCAAGATGCTTTCCAAAAAGCACTACAAGTGCAAGTGTGAATATCAAGGGGATCAGTTTTTTGACATTTTGTAATTTTGACATAAACATGCAAATTTAATAAAAATCGGCCAATGGTGATTCTGGTTGTAAAAAGTTTACGAATCCATTACATTAAACAATTTCTGCAGGCGTAATATAGCCAATTGTAAAATACGGATATCCCTAAATTTGCAAGGTGAAAGATGCCACCTTTGTTTTGTTTGTCGTTTGCGCTTTGGTTTCGGAAATTTTAGGAACCCTCGGTGGATTTGGCTCATCCATGCTTTTCGTACCAATCGCCAATTTTTTTATGGATTTTCAAGCAGTATTAGGCATCACAGCCGTATTTCATATTTTTAGTAATACTTCAAAATTGTGGCTTTTTCGCAAACATTTGGATTGGAAAACCATCGGAATTATAGGCGTGCCAAGTGTGGTTTTTGTATTAATTGGTGCAGTATTCAGCGCAAAATGGAATTCTTCCGCATTACAGATGGTTTTAGGAATATTCCTTTGTTTGATTGCTGTATTGTTCTTAATCAAACCCAGTTTGAAAGTAAAAAAGAACAATGCAGTACTTTTAAGTTTGGGCGGCTTGGCGGGTTTTGTGGCAGGTTTGCTCGGCACAGGTGGCGCTATACGTGGCATCGCACTGTCTTCCTTGGGTTTTGGGAAAGAACTTTTTATTGGCACATCCGCAGCTATTGATTTTGCCGTAGATTTTGCGCGGGCCGTGGTTTATTGGGAAAGTGGCTTTATTCGTGTTAGCGAGATTAACTATATCATTGCATTGTTCTTCGTTGCAATTATTGGTAGCTATATTGGTAAAAAAATGTTGGAAAAAATGGATCAAAATCAATTCCAAAAAATAGTACTCATTTTTATTTTTATCAGTGGTGGTTTGCTTATCATAAAGCAGTTTAAAATATTCTATTGAATTAATTCAGTCGCAAATAATCCATCACAATTTCAGTGGCTCCAGATTTTTTAACTACATATTCAATAGCTTTATTTGCAGTTTCTTGTCTCCATTCTGCGTTGCCAAGCATGCGGTTTAAATGCATTTCAAATTCAGCGTAATTTTTTGCTGAAAAACAGAACCCAGCTTCAATACCCTCAGCGGCTTCTGGGAATTTTTGATGTTTGGGGCCAAATAAAATGGGCATACCAAATGTGGCGGCTTCTAAAACGTTGTGCAATCCTTTGCCAAATGCTCCCCCTATTATTCCTATATCTGCATATTGGTAAATACGCGACAACAACCCCATATTGTCTATAATCAGAATTTTGTTTTTACCCGTTTCTGGTGTTTTTAACAACTCAGAATACCTAATGGGATAAAAATCAGAGAACCTTTGTTCAATTTCTTGAATATGTTGAGCCTGTATATTGTGAGGGGCAATAATCCATTTCCAGCCCAAAGGCCAACTTTTTATGGATAAATATTCAAACAACAATTTTTCTTCTGCTTGCCAAGAACTGCCGCAAACCAGCAAGGGATTTTCACCTTTAAATTTGGCAATTTCTTCCATAGGTTCAATATGAGAATGGGTGTCAATTACCCTATCAAAACGGGTGTCACCTGCCACTATAATGTTGCCTAATCCTTCCATTTTGCCTATGTATGCCGAACTTTCATTTTGCACAAATATTCTTTTAAATTGAAGCAATTGGTTTTTCCATGAAGCCGCCCAAGGTTCAAAAAAGAATTGCCCTTCTCTAAACAAGGTAGAAATAGCCAGCATTTTTACCCCACGCGCAATGCCTTCATGCATGTAATTGAGCCAAAATTCATATTTGACAAAAACTGCAATGTCTGGCTGTATAATATCATACCATTTTTTTACATTGTTTTTTGTATCAAATGGCAAATAAACCACCCCTGTGCACAGAAAGTGGCTGCACATTTCGTAACCGCTAGGTGAAAAAAAACTCACTATAATTTCCGATTCTGGAAATTCAACCTGTATGCCTTCTATGATGGGTCTTGCCATTTCAAATTCGCCCAATGAAGCACAGTGAAACCAGAAACGCTTCGCCTGCTTCTTCGGAATTGTATCTAAAAATGCTTTTTTCCAACCTTTGCGTCCACGAATTAGTTTGTACGCTTTTGAATTCCAAAGTGCAGCCATTCGCATTGCAAAAACGAATAGATAGATGCCAATATTATAGAAAAAAAGCAAAATTATTTAATCGTAATATTCGGTATTGTTGGAAGATTTAATTTGTATCGGTATTAAGATGCCTGCTGCAAATCCAAAATAATTATCTTTGCGATTCGCATTGTCTTTTCGCATGGTGCCATAATCCCAATTTCGTTGGTTTTTGGTAAAGGATTCTACCATATTAATTCCGCAATAGAAACTTAAACTTTGGGCATTGTTGTATTGATAGTATAATGACTGCGTTATCATAAACCCATTGGTCAGTCTGTCATATCCTTCATAGTAATTGCCTTCCAGTTGTGGTAAAATGCCTTTATCAAATCGCATCTTTATATAGTGTTGCATAATTCCACCCCCTATATTGGCTTGGATTTGACCGTATTTGGATCGAGGGGATATTTTAAATGCTTTTCCAACATAACCTTGAAATGAATAGCCCCGCATGTAATAACGGATTACTGCAGGAAAACCATTTTTATCTAGGATTTGCAAACTTGGCCCCATAATGCCACCATAAAGACTGTCTAATTTGTATTGGTTGCCTAAAAATCGATTGTATTCAATGCCAAAAATGAGATTGCGGGGTGAACGATAAAAAAAACCAGCAGGCAAGGTTGAGAATTGTGGAAACCGCTTTCCCAAATCACCGAGTCCATAATAATAACCCGTGCCAAATTTTAGCACTATGGCTGGCGTGCCAATATTGCTGCTGTCTTTGTATTTGGCTGTTAAAGACAAGTTCCCAAAAAATGCCAGGCAAAGGATAGGAAATTTAATTTTATTGCTCACCGTTGCGAAGTTAAGGAATCAAGATTGAATAAATGTCTGAAATATATCAAGGAATTCAGCAGGATTGTCGGCATGCACCCAATGGCCTGCGCTGCTTACTTTTGCAAAAGTTGATTTCGGAAATTCTGACGTTAGCGAGACTTTGTCACTTTCCTTTATATACTGGCTTTTTTCACCGGAAATAAACAACGTCGGTCCTTTCCAAGTGGGTATTGGAAGGTCGATGGCCCCAATGATTGCATTGTAGTTTCTTTGAATGGCTTCTATATTAAATTTGGGTTTATAACCACCAGCAGGTTTAGGCTCTAAATTTTTGAGTAGAAATTGCCTCACCGCTAAGTCCGATGCATAAGGAATTAAAGCCAAATCTGCCTCAGTTCTGGAACGGATAGTAGAAAAATCTATGTCCTTAAACGCTTGAAAATAAGCCAAATGACTCGGGGCATAAGTCTTGTTTGCAATGTCTATGATTGCCAATTTGTCCAATAGAGTTGGAAAATTTTGTGCAAATTTCATAGCAGTTTTTCCACCCATGCTATGGCCTGCCAGTATTATTTTTTCATGTCCCAAATGTGCCATAAGGTGTTGAATGTCTTCGGCCATGTTGTCGAAAGACATGTTTTCTGTATGGAAACTTTTGCCATGGTTGCGCGCATCGCTGGTTACTACTGTGCAATTTTGACCCAAAATGCCAGCCACATAGTGCCAATTGTCTAACATGCCAAAAATGCCATGCAGTATGTAAATTACTGGATTTCCAGTTCCGTAAATGCGGTGATTGAGGATCTGCATGGGGTTGAAAAAATAAGAAAAAAAAGGGCCACCTTTATGTGACCCTTTTCTTGTTTTTATAAATTTATGCGCTTGCGCTATTTCCCAAGAAGTTTTCTACAGGAGTGTATTCCAAATTAAATGCGTCTGATACGCCTTTATAGACTACTTTTCCACCCACTACATTTAAACCTACTTTAAGTTCAGCGTTTTCGCTGCATGCTTTTTGCCAACCTTTATTCGCAAGTTGAATGGCATACGGCAAAGTTGCATTGGTAAGCGCTAAAGTGGATGTATAAGGCACGGCACCTGGCATATTTGCAACGCAGTAGTGAATCACTCCATCTACTACATAACAAGGTTCAGCGTGTGTAGTGGGCTTGCTGGTTTCAAAACATCCACCTTGGTCAATGGCAACATCCACAATCACAGATCCTTTTTTCATAGTTGGCAACATGTCGTGTGTAATCAATTTGGGTGCTTTAGCACCTGGTATTAAAACACCACCAATCACCAAATCAGCTGTTTTAATGGCTTGGCGCACATTGTATTCGTTGCTATATTCGGTGGCAACATTGGCCGGCATAATATCGTCCAATTGGCGCAATCTGTTTAAGCTAATATCCATAATGGTTACATGTGCACCCATACCCGCTGCCATTTTCGCAGCCTGGGTTCCTACAATACCACCTCCCAAAACCAAAACCTCTGCGGGTTTAACCCCAGGTACGCCACCGAGCAGTATGCCGCGGCCACCCATTGGTTTTTCTAGATATTTAGCACCTTCCTGTACACTCATTCTACCGGCAACCTCACTCATTGGAACAAGCAATGGCAAACTGCGATCTGATTTTTCGACGGTTTCATAAGCCAAACAAACTGCACCGCTGTTTATCATTGCATGGGTAAGCGGCTCATGACTTGCAAAGTGGAAATAGGTAAACAACAATTGATCTTTCTTTATCAAAGGGTATTCAGATTCAATAGGCTCTTTCACTTTTATTATCATTTCAGACATGCTGTATACTTCTTCAATCGTTGCAAGCATCTCTGCGCCAGCCTCGATATATTCTGCATCTGAAAAGCCACTGCCTTCGCCCGCACTTATTTGAATGTACACTTTGTGTCCGTGTCTTTTAAACTCAGAAACACCTGCTGGCGTAAGAGCCACGCGGTTTTCGTTATTCTTGATTTCTTTTGGAACGCCTATGATCATATTATGTAGTTTGCAAAGATACATCCTGCAAATGACTTGCCCATAATGATTTTAAAGTCTATCAGATTTCGAACTATGGTTTGCTTTTGATATATTTTGAAGATATTTGCACCATGTATCGCCACCCAATTGTTAAACCTGCATTTAATTTAAGTTGGTTCCTTCTTATTTTAGGTGGAATTTCTTTGTTTGAAAAACAGGGTTGGGGCATTCTTGGCTCCATAATGTTTTTTGTGGGTGTTGCAGTTTTTGCTTTCACCGTGTTTGCCGCTTATTTAAAAAAGCAATTTATTGAAGAACCAAGTTGGTTGTTGTTGCTCTCTATGGCGCTGCTGGTATTGCTCATATTTGCGCAAGTTGTTTTTGGCAGGTATATTTTGGCTGTGGTTATAGCAGCCCTTTGCACGCCTATTGTTTTTGGCTGGGTAAAAGTAAAATCTAGCACGCCCAAAAAAGGAAATGGCAAGAGGAAAAAGTGAATTTTACCTAAGTAAAGTTAAATTGTTGTTCAATACCAGCCGTTTGCCTGTTAAAAACACAATGTTCACCGAGTAAATATAGGCACCTGGCAATGCCGGTTGGTTTTGATACGTGCCATCCCAACCTTGCATTGGGTTGTTGGTTTCAAAAACCTTTGCACCCCATCTGTTAAAAATAGACATATAATATGTTTTTACAGCAGACAAACCTTCGGGTTTAAACACATCATTACGGCCATTTGCATCGGGTGTAAATGTATTTGGGAACCACACCAACTCATCAGATTTGAGTGTGAAATTTCGCCAAGCACTGTCTTTGCAGCCTGCACTGTTTTCTACAACCAAAAGCGCATTCGCATCCCCTAAAGTGGCGTATAAATAATTCAATTTTTTTGAATTCGAGAAATTGTTCCTATCACTGGAAATAGGGTACCAAGTCCATTTTGTAGCACCTATAGAACTGTCGTTGAAATCAACAGGAACCCCAGTTCCAATAGCGTTAAACATAGTTACACCAAATTTTGCAACGGGTATCGCAAAAACGGTGACATCGGCAGAACTGCTTGTGTCCTTGCAACCCCCAGTGGCGGTAACAATGGCCTTAATTTTAAATTTCCCAATACCTGTTGAAACGTATTTATAGCTATTGCTGGTGGAGGCATACAAATTGTTGATATACCAATCCGTTTTGTTTACGGCAATATTTGCAGGTGTAATAGTGGTATTAAAAATACGCGAATCGCCCAAACACATGGAATCACTGGCAATGTTCACTTTTGGTGAAGGATTTACATAAACACCATAAATTGCAGTGTCTCGGCAACCATTTTTGTCTACAATTCCCAATGAAATATTTTTATTTCCTGTGGTTAAATATTTTAAAATATTTGGTTTGGAAATAGAAGAAACATTGCTCTCTCCCAGAATCCAATTGTAGGAAATCGGCGCTGTTGCATTGGTTAACGTGTTGCTAAATGAGAATGCATTTCCGCCAATGCATTGTGTATCCGTGGTTAAATTTTGTATGGATAAATCTGGGGCTGGCAATGAGGTGAAACTGTCGTAGAGGGTGTAAGAACAGTTGTTTACGTCTGTTACTTTTAGAAGGATTTGGTTTTTACCAGCAAAAAGATATTTAACACCAGTTACTGTTTGTGTTGCATAACCAACACCGCTGCCTGGATCCCAATAATAGTTCCAGTTGACCCCTTGTTTTACATTGGCATTTAAATCAATTGTAGCGCCTATACAAGGGTAAATTACTGTTTTGGAAATACTTACAACATCTCGGGTGTATAAAATATGAACTTTGTAATTTGCAGTATCAGTGCAAACGCCTGCCAAGCCACCAACCAATTGGATGTTTTGGTATCCTGCAGTTTTGAATTTCCTTTGTAAGGTTGATTTCGAAGTGGTGTCTATGGTGTTTATTTTCCACATGCGCCATGGTTTTAAGTTGCCATATTTGGTGCTGTCTGTGAATGTAAATGCAGAAAAAGTGTCGCAAACCAGTGTGTCCGACAATCTACCATCCATTTTTGGAGAGGTTAAAACGGTTACAAATCGATAGGCGGTATCATAGCAACTATACAAAGGATCATTAACAACCAAGCGAATTTTGAATTTGCCATAGGTGAGATAGCTGACTTTGCCAGGCGTTTTGGCCACACTGGTACTCCCATTTCCATAATCCCATGCCCATTTTGCATTTGCTGGTGCAGTGGATGCATTGGCAAGATTGAAGTAGTTGGTTTTGTTGCAAATGTTAGAGTCTGGTATAGCAATTTTGGCTGTAGGGGAGGGGTAAACCACAATGTTTTTCTTGGCGGAGTCTAAACAGCCTTTTCCAGTAGAAAAATAAAGTGTTACTTTAAACGTTCCAGTTTTGGTATACTTTTTCCTGAATTTGAGGCTATCCTTGGTTTGTGTGCCGTCGCCCCATTTCCAAGTTGCATAGCGCACCGTTGAACCTTTGGCATCGCTATTTTCTCTAAATGCAAAATAATTGTTGTTTAAGCAAAAGTTAGAGCTGTCCAAAAGCAAAGCTGCTTTCGGGTTTGGCAATACCCTCACCCAACGGTCAAACGTGTCCGAACAATTGGTAGACAAATAAGCAGCAACCAAACGGATTTTAAATTTGCCTGTATCCGTATAGTTTTTAAAGCCAGGTTCATCAAATGTCTCTCCGCTGCCATCGCCCCACATCCACTCATATCTTGCAGTTTTTCCGTACGTGCTGGATTTGTTTTTTACTGTAAAATAATTTCCAGCTTTACAAACAGAACTATCCGTGATTGCAAATAATGGACTCGGGGCACCGTAAATTTTGAAATATTTTTTGGGAGTGGTATCCGCGCATCCAGCATCGCTATAGGCGGATATTTGATACCAATATAAGCCAGAATCATGGAAAGTGCGCAAGGCTTGTTGCTTTTTATAAGTGGTATCGCCGTCGCTGAATACCCATTGATAACCTGCTATTTTTCCCAATGATAAGGAAGACCGTGAATTGAATTTGTAACTTGCACGGGCATAGCAACTGTCATACGTGTTGTGTCCAGAAATCAAAGTCGGCGCTGCGCCTACCTTGATGGAGCCAAAGGTGCTGTCTGAACAACCCTTTTTACTGGTAACTACCATTCGAATGTTGTAAGTGCCAGGAAATGTGTTCTTTACGGTATCGTGTTTGTATTTGTTATGGTAAATATTGTCTACATACCATTTATATCCATAGGCAGAATCGGTTCCACCAAAGGTTGTAGTGTTCTTTAATATAATAGGATAGCCTGGACATGTTTTTTTCATCGATACCGTAAACCCAGGCGACATTTTTGCATAGAGATTTACTTGTGCCGTATCGTAAAACTTACACCCACTTTGCGTATTGGTAACTATGAGTGAATATTTGCCAGAAGTGGTGATTGTAAGCTTATGGGTGGTATCCCCATTGCTCCATTTGTACCTAAACAATTTGGTTTTTGGCAACGTAATAAGTGCCGTTGTATTGCAAATGTTTAAGTTGCTGCCACTGATAAAATCCATGGCTGTGTTTCCTTTAATTTCCACCGTGGAATAAATAGAATCCCATTGGTTGTTTCTGGCCAATTTGTATTTGAGTTTTATGCCATAAATTCCAGCTTTTGGGACTTGAAAATAGGCGACCAAACCCGTGTCGGTTTTCCCATTAAAAGTCCATTGATAATTGCCGGCAGGGTCTCCTTCTGAGGTTACACGGACAATTTTAGCCGTATCACAACTTTGATAGGTTTTGGAGGTAATATATCGCTTTAAGCTTGCCAGTCCAGCGCTGCCATTGTATGCATACCCACCATATTGGCCTCTGCCATAGAGGTAAGATATAAATCCATAATTGCAGCTAATTCTATGGTTGCCTTTTAACAAGGTATCTCTAAAAAGGTAATATGCACCATTTAAAATGCTCGTAAAGGCGGCAGGGGCAATTCTGGTTCCATCCAGCCAACAACTGTCTTTGCCATACTTTGTGGTGATGATATTTACATAGTTGATTTTATAACTGCTATTCTGGGGAACCGAGACCACCGCATCTGTGATCATTTGCGTTGTGGTGCTTATGGTCATAATGGAAGGTCCGTTAAAAAAGCCCCAAGAACCCGTGTTGCATGTGTCGAGAATTGTTTTTTCCCAGCAATTTATTGGATTGTTTGCAGAAATGAGTACACTTGAATCGCTGTAAATGCGGCCATAATAGGTTTCGCCTACACCCAGTGTCGCCAATGTGGTTGTGTTGTCTTGCTTTACCACTGTGTTAGCAACCGTAGCAGTAACTGTAAAATCGTATCCTTTTTTATGGTAACGAAATGGGGTAAGAATAAAATCTGTACCCAAAATGTTGTCTGGTAAAATCTGCTCGTACATTAAATCGTACGAAAAACAATTGTTTTGGGCATAGTCATAAAAATTTTCTGTAAAAACAGAAATCCTTTTGCCTGTTGATGCAGTCACCGCCAACGTGGGGTCAACCCCTAAAATATAAGTATAGATTCGCACCAGTTGGCCTTTTCGTAAAAGCACTTTATTGCCTGGCGGTAAATTCCACAAGCCGGAGGTGTTGGACGTAAATGATACGGTAACCGAATCGTCGATAGCAACCACTGTAAAGAAAAAAACCTTGTAACTGCTGCCTGGTCCTGCCCAGTAATAGCGGGCTTTATAAGGATAATACACCCCACCCGGGGGTTGTGTAGCCGTCGGGTAAACAGCAGTTGCACCGCAAGAGTAATTTTTGCCACCAGAAAAAGCATAAACCCTTATGGGTAAAGGGGCATATACATGCACTCCGTTGTCTCCAATTTTCTTTGGCGCACTTGAATAGTAATAATAATAAGAGTTTCTTAAAGATGCGGGTATAATGAAGTTTTTGATTTCATTGTACCCCAACTTCATAGAGTCTTTATAATTCAACAAAGGCAATTCCAAATAAACCATGGTAGGTTTTTCGGAAGCCACGGATATTACAAATGTATCATTCGAATAAAACGGATAAGTAGTCCCAATCCAAAAATCTAAACCTTGCGAAGATTGTCCGCTAATTTTTAATATGGAAATGATTGAAAATGTGAAGAGTAGGATTCTTTTCAAAAGTCAAATTTCAATTTGTACATATATAAGACGCATTTTATACCCAAAGGTGGCAAAAACATGAATCAAAAGTACTTTATTTTTCTAGTTTTTCCAACAATTTTTGTGTAGCCTTGTCTAATAGATTGAATACCAACTCAAAACCTTCCTCGCCACCAAACCAAGGATCTGGCACTTCACGGTAATTTATACCCTCCACTTGGTCTAATAGCAGACTGATTTTATCCAATTCGGCCGAATTTTGTGTCAAGCGATGGATATTTCTTAAGTTTTCCTTGTCCATGGCAAAAATGAGGTCAAATTTGGCCAAGTCTGATTTTTGGATTATGCGCGAAATATGCTGGATTTCTATCCCATGTTTCAATGCATTCTCTCTCGTTCGGTGGTCGGCCTGTTCTCCGTCATGGATGCCGTTGGTGCCAGCGCTGTCAATGACAAACCGAGATTCTAAGCCTTTTTTTTTGATTTTGTCGAGAAACAAGGCTTCTGCAAGCGGCGATCTGCAAATGTTGCCAAGGCAAACAAATAGTATTTTTAGGGGTTCGGACACTTTGCAAAAGTATATGGGAATGTTGGGGTTTTATTCGTTCCCGACGAACGGGTATGACATTTTGCGATTTTATTATTAAATGGGCAAAAAAAAGATTATAAATTCGTAAAAATCGCAATTAATTTATCCTCTAAATCCAAAAGATTTTCGGTAATAATCGTCCAAATGATGTTAGAGTCTATTTACATATAATCATGCACAATTCTATTTCTGAAACCGCGAATACGAAGCCATTCAATATTGGGGTATGTGTCTTTAAAATCCTCGGAAAGTCGATTTGCTGCCTCTCCTATTGTTTCAAAATTTCGAATTACAGCATCCAATGTTTTTGAATCATATGTGAAAGTTTCAAATGTGTGGTTTTCAGTATGATCCTTAATTTTTGAAATGGAATCCAAAATGGCGCCGAGCAATAGTTTGGGGTCGCTTTTAGAAATAATTTAGCTCATTTTCAATTTGGTTAAAGTAAGCGGGCTTTATCCCTCTTCTAGATACTAAATCTACTTTTTTATTTAAGACTTTCTCTAATTCCTCTGCAAGATCCATAATTCAATCCCAATAGGTTTGTAGAATTCAACCAAAATGTCAACATCACTGTCTTCTGCTTGTTGCTCCCTTGAGTAACTTCCAAAAACAGCCATTGTAACAAATCCATATTTTTTGGACAAAATATCTTTATGGCTTTTTAGTTTGGACTTTATTTCATGCAGAGAAGTCATGCAGTAAATATAATTGTTATTTACAGAGTTTCTAATTCGCGTACTTGCATTCCGCCGGGCATTCATAATTGGGGCGTTGGTATGGAACAGTTGACTCAGAATGACTCACTCATCAATAAGGAAGCAAATGCTCCGCATTTGGGTATTATCCCGACGAACGGGCATAACATCTTGCGATGTTATTGTTGTCGTGGATAACTGTGGCTAACGCAAAAATGAACAAATGCTTCGCATGGTAATTTATCCCGACGAACGGGCATAACATCTTGCGATGTTATTGTTGTCGTGGATAACTGTGGCTAACGCAAAAATGAACAAATGCTTCGCATTTTTCATTTTTTCGAGCCACAGTTACATCCAACCCATCTCAACACGGGTTTTGTGGCGACCATCGCAGCCCTTTTTAGAGCCGTGGCTGGCGCAACTGCCCATCACTATGCCAATAATGGCAATCAGAATTAGGTAAATTGTTGGCTTTCTCATATTTTTATTAACGCAAATTTAGTGTTAAATATTGTTTATCCAAAATCTGTTATAGGGTCAGAAGTGACGGTTTAATCAATATCTAGCTTTTCTTTCATCTTTTTATCCAAGGCATCTTTATGCACCATAATGCTAATGGTTTTGTATTTTGTATAATTTTCGGATACGTACAAATAGCCTTGTAAATAATTTAAACTGCCCCAAGAGTTTTTTACCACATAATAATACGTGCCGTTTTTCTCTCTTAACAACCCTGTAATATGCATGCCATGGTCATCGGTGGTGGTTTGTTTGTCAAACGCTTCTTGCCTATTTTCAGGGGTGATGGTTTTTTCGGTGATGGGTCTGGTAAAGCCTACGCCACTTTTTGCTCCGCCAGCATCGTTATACCCTTTGTTGTCTTTGCTTTTTTGTTTCACCATGCTGTCTTCTGCAGGCACTATGCCCAGTCCGTCATAGTAGGAAAAGCCTTTTTCGCTTACATCTGCAGCCCAAGCAATGCTATATCCTTTGGTTAATGCGTGGTTCATCATGCCATTGAACTCATCTAAGGGTATATTGTACGCGCTTTGCATGCTCCAATTATCAGCCACCTCTATTACAAACGGTTTGTACATGTCGTGGTGGGTAAATGAAGTCACCATAACATAATCATCCATTTTTAAATCCAAAAACGCGGCAAAACTTTTTGGGGTATATTCTTTTCCTTGGTAGGTAAATTTTTCGGGTATTTTACCCAAATAAGCGTCCACCACACCTTCTACTGCCGCAAGCCACGAGGTTGTGAAAGTGCCCTGTGGGTTGTCTTTTAGTTTGTCCATCATGCCTTGCAGCAGGGCCACCATTTCGTTGTGGTTGTGTTTTTCTTCGCCATAATTGGTGCCTTTGTAGACCTCTTCTGGCACAATTCCGTATTTTTTTATTACCAACGGAATGTCGTGAAATTCTCCTCCTTGGTCAAAGTTGATTTTGCCATTCATGCGGATGTAATTGATGGCCTTTTCTATATAAGCATTGCGCACGATAAACATTTCGCTAAGGTTGTGTTTGCCTTTGCCCCTGCGAATCAATTCCGATTCAAAAAAGGATAATGAACTAAAACTCCAGCATGTGCTGGTGCGGCACTGGTCTTGCACAGACGTGGCTTCTGCACTGGCTATTTTTGTAAACCTATATTGGCTTCCTGGTTTGTTTACCAAGGTATCCTGTGCTTGCAATGCAACAACACCGAGACTTAAAATAATGGCAATCCTTTTCATTTGGGTTGCGAATATAAGTTCTAATTATTCTTTTTTTGCAACTGACTTGTTTTCACGTTTTAGTGCAAATACCAAGCCGATGGAAGCGGTAGGGCCAAACAACCATTTGGTTTGGTTTTTGCCACTTGGAAGCGCAGGGTCAATCCCCTATTCATAAGCAGCAGCCATACCTATGGAGTAATCCATTGAAAAAATACTGGCCACAGGGGAACGCATGCGGAATTGGGCGGTTTGCTCCAAAATATGCATGGGCTTAAAGTTTTTTAATTCTAAATATTTATATGTAATATCGCGTTTTTGCAAAGTGTCATATATTACTGCGTATAAGTTTAATTGCTGACTTCGAAGTCTGGCGTGTGTATATTGACTGCCAAATGACAACATAGAAGTAGCATTTATTCCTTTTATTTTTATAATTCTAGAACATACAGCACCCAAGCCAAAAAATTCAGCATCGTATGCATATACTTGCTTCCAATAATCCCTTGTATCCCACTGCCGATATTGCCTATTCTGATGAATTCTTAAGTGCATTTCTAGCAGATTGTTTGCATTTAATTTTTTTTCAATGCCCAATGTGCCATTCTTGCCAATGGTGGTAAAATTGTAACTCATGCGTATGGAATAATTGTTTCCTTGGCTTTTTAAATTGCAAATTGAAAATAGTGCGGTGAAAATTAATACTATAATTCGCATGTTATTTTTTATTTAAATTGTAAGTTAAACCAAAACTATAGGTTTGTGATGGGTCTGTATAAACATACTTGTTAATACCATTGCCTGGCCAAAATGAGGGATAACGATACGTGCGATTCCCAATGTGCTTGTTGCACAGAAATGCATGCGTGGGTTAATTTGGTATTTTAATTTTATGCCTGTTGTAAATATATAATAATAATTGTAATCTATATAATTATTATATACTTCAGAAGTATCGCCTGGTACTTTGACTTTCGCCCGTGTTTTGGCCTTTATAAAATTGAATAAAAAAATCTGGCTCAAACTAAATTTAGAATTTAAATAAATTTTATTTTCTTGTTGTAGAAAAAATCCAAAATGGTTAATAAAAATGTCGTTGTAACCTTGCTGATAGGCGCCATTGTTATCATAATATCGTACTTCACGATTGATTAAATATTGTATACCTTAAGCTTAAGTTAAATTTTCCTTTGAATTGATTGGATATATAAATGGTTCTTCCGTGATGTATATTCATGTAACCCAAGGATATTGCCTTTGCTTTTAGGTTAAATAAAAATACAAAAAAGGTAAATATTAGTGTGGTTATTCTTATCATTTATCATTTTTAATTTTATTTTTTGTTAAATTACAAGTTATGCCAAAAGTTACACCAATACTTTTGCCATTTACTTTTAAAAACTGATAGGCAATAGTTTGATTTGGATATGCAATGGTATTGTTTTCTTCAACTAATGTGCGGTTGAAATTAGAATTTAATTGTGAACCAATAAAAACCTTATATTTTTTCGTAATAGCATAATTGTATTCTAAACCAGCACTTAAACTATAAAAAAAACCAATACCATTTCTTGTTTGGGAGTAAAAATCATAAGTATTTGGACCGAATATCCGAGTAATTTCATCATAGGGTGTATCATTATATGCGATATTAAGCATTGTAGTAAGATTTAAACTAGACTTACTGCGTGAAAACAATTGTTGTTTTGAATAGAAGCTAAGCTCTATTATTCTTGACATAAAACTCGAGATTATAACGTTATTTTGTAGTTTATCCATGTATTTGAATTCATTGTTGTAATTTATTTTGAAAAACTTAAATTCAAAACCAAATATATTCCTGTCTTTTTGCCAATGTAATCCCACTAAAGGTGAAATGGTTACTTTTGTGTTTGTTTTGTTCGTAATATTTAAATTGTCAGAAGAGATTTCAAGTTTATTGAAATAGGTACCTAAATTTAATGCCATATTTATTTGAGAAAATAACTGGCCGTTGAAACTCAATGCTACTGTTAGTAAAATAATTTTGGAACAATCAAACCACCCTGAATTCAGGGCGGTTTGATTGTTAAACTTAGAGTTTAATAAATTTCTTGACATAAATTTTGTTATTATTTGTGCTCACTACAAAATAATAATTGCCCGAGCTAAGTTGTAAATTGCTGATTTTAAGTTTATTGTCTGTAAAGGGTTGATTGTTTCTGTAAATTTCTTTTCCAATTTCATTGAAAATAATTACAACTGCATTCGATAAATCTACTTCATTTATTGAGTTCAACTTTACATTAATGCTAGCATCAACTGCAGTTGGATTTATCTCGATAACACCCTCTTCATCTGCAGCAATTATAATTTTATTAGACAACAAACTAGGCAATGAACTCGCTAATGACTCCTCGGCATGAGTAATAATTCTTACAGCAACTCGATTCATATTCACGGTATTCTCAAGTTGAATTGTTTTGTTGAAATTATTTAGCATCATAACATATCCAGAATCTGTTGAGTTAAGTGTGACTTCAGAATTTGAAAAATTGTTGTAAGTAATTACTCCATTTTCAAGTTTAACTTCTGCCGTCCAAAGTGTTTTTCCATTTGTTAATGTAGAATCATTGTCATTATCGGTTAAACAAACAACTATTTTAAAGGAACCCCAATAATCAGAAGTGTTGATTCTTTCATACCCTGATATGCCAGTTAATGTGATTGAATACGCTGTTTTATTGATTGAAACATTACTTACTGCTATTGTGCTTGATTCAGATGCATTGGGTCCTTCTGCAGTATCGTCATTTGTTAATTGTGAGCCTAAAAAGTTGACGATATCAAAACTGCTGCATCCTCTGTAGCATCGTTTTTTAGTTGTGAAACCTGTACTTTTAAAGCCACA
>Ga0105048_10005064_pt1 | contig 21382 bp, 19 predicted proteins | sample MAT05_FD_78382 | JGI IMG/M metagenome (GOLD analysis project Ga0105048, IMG submission 78382) | Freshwater microbial communities from Lake Fryxell liftoff mats and glacier meltwater in Antarctica - MAT-05 | ecosystem: Environmental > Aquatic > Freshwater > Ice > Liftoff microbial mat | place...
CCGCCTCGACAGACGCAGAGTATGCCGTCGGACGGCGCGCCTTGCCAGACGAGCGCCTCGACACCCGCAACCCATCAACTTCACTGTGCAGAGCTACTAGCCCAGGAACAAGCGCAGGATCAGGAACAGCACGCCCGACAGCAGCACCGACACCGGCAGCGTCAGCAGCCACGCCAGGCCGATGTTGCGCACGGTGGACATCTGCAGCCCGGACTTGTGCGCGACCATCGTGCCCGCGACGCCCGACGAGAGGACGTGCGTGGTGCTCACCGGCAGACCGAGGTACGAGGACACGCCGATGGTGGCGGCCGCGACGAGCTCGGCGCTCGCGCCTTGCGCGTAGGTGAGGTGCGACTTTCCGATCTTCTCGCCGACGGTGATCACGATGCGCCGCCAGCCGACCATCGTCCCGAGGCCCAGCGCGATCGCGACGGCGACCAGGACCCAGGACGGCGCGTAGTCGGTCAGCGCGCGGAAGGCCTCGCGATCGGTCTTGAGCTTCTCTTTCTCCACGTCGTCGAGCTTGAAGCCCTTCGACTTGGCGAGCTTCTCGACGATCGAGTCGGCGCCGAGGATCGCCTGGCGCACCGAGAAGCGCTTCTCCGGCGCGATCTCGCCCGGTGAGGCGTGGCCCTGGAGCATCGCCCGCACTTCCTGGAGCTTCACGGCGGCCTTCTCGACCTCCGCCGCGACCGCCGGATCGGCCGCCTTGGCGCGGAGGAGGCTCTCGATGCTGCTGGTGGCGGCGACGGTGGCTTCCAGCGTGGCGACCGGGGCCTTCGCGTCGAGCGCGAACCCGGCGGGGACGATGCCCATCAGGATCAGCATGATCAGGCCGACGCCCTTTTGCCCGTCGTTGCTGCCGTGGCTGAAGCTGACCCCCATGCAGGTCGCGACGAGGAGCGAGCGCACTCCGAGCGGCGGGGGCTGATCGCTGGTCGGCGCCTTGAAGAGCGTGTCGGTCTTCGCCAGCGCGCGCATCGCCTTGTACAGCAGAAACGCGCTCCCGAAGCCGAACAGGGGCGAGACGAGCAGCGAGATGCCGATGTCACCGGCCTTCGACCAGTTCACGCCGTGGCCGAACATGTGGCCGGGGAGCAGCGAGTTGGCGATGCCCACGCCGAGGATCGCGCCGATCAGCGTGTGCGACGACGAGGACGGGAGGCCGAAGTACCACGTCCCGAGGTTCCAGATGATGGCCGCGAGCAAGAGCGCGAGCACCATCGCGATGCCCGCGCCGGTCCCGCCGGCGACCAGCAGCTCGACGGGCAATAGCTTGATGATGCCGATCGCGACCGCGATCCCACCGAGGAACACGCCGAAGAAGTTGCAGGCGCCGGACAGCATCACGGCGTACTGCGGGCGCAGCGCATTCGTGTAGATGACCGTGGCGACCGCGTTGGCGGTGTCGTGGAAGCCGTTCACGAACTCGAAGGCCAGCGCGCAGAACAGGCAGAAGCCCAGCAGCACGGCCGCGCCGGTCCCCACGTTTGAGCTGAACAGCAGGTCCATTGGGGGCCACCTTGGGGATAGTCGAGATCGCGCTGCATTGTCGATGGGGACCTGCCTTCGCAGGCGAATTGGCGGAAGGCCCCGCGTCCTTTGTGACAATGCTGTGACGGACGATTTGGGCCACACGCGTCAGCGTGTTATGAGCCCTTCGTGCGCGCGGCTCTCGTGGTGCTCTGTTGCGCACCCGCGCTCGCGTGGGCGCAGGGCAGCCCGGTGACCTTGACCAATACGCTGGTCCTGGAGGCGCACGGCGACAACGGCAACGCCGACCCCTCCGACGACGACTACCAGGTCCTGATCGACCGCCTGAACTTGCAGGCGAGCATGAGCGAGCTGGTGCTGTCTTTGCGCCTCGACGCGGTGGGCTTCCTGAACGTGCCGCCGGGCGCGCGCTACGAGAGCGACGTGCGCCCCGAGCGGGTGAGCTTGCGTTACAACGCCGGCAGCTTCGAGCTCACCGCGGGTGACTTCCAGCGCCAGCTCGGCCGCGGGATCCTGCTCTCGATCCGCAAGGTCGACGAGGTCGGCCTCGATCTGTCCCTGCGCGGCGCCGACGTCCGCTGGACCCCCGAAGGCCATGCGTTCGGCGTGTTCGCGGGGGTCCTGAACCCGTCGAACCTCGACGCGGTGTCGCTCGATCCGCTCGACGATCCGGGCGATCTGGTGGCCGGTCTCTCCTACGAGCTCGGCGCGATCGATCAGCTCGTGATCGGCGCCCACGGGCTCTATCTGCAGCCGAGCGATCGCCTGCTCGACACGCTCGACTACACCGTCAGCGGCGGCGGCTACGTCGAGCTCCACGAGCTGCTCCCCGGCCTCTCGCTCTACGGCGAAGGCGATGTGCAGTCGCGCCGGCTGGCCGGGACCGACGAGCTCGGATACGCCGCGTACGTCACCGCCGACGCGTCGTTCGGTGATCTGGCGATCCTGCTCGAGGGCCTCTGGCTGGCTGATTTCCAGCAGAAAGGCAGCCAGAACGGCGCGTTGCTATCGTCCTTCGACCTGAACCAGGTGCCGACGCTCGAGCGCATCGACCAGGAGGTGCTCAACAACCGCGACGTGCGCGGCGTGCGCGCGCGGGCCGAGTACTCGCTGAGGGAGGGCGACTGGATCGCCTACCTGAACGGCGTCCTGCGCTTCAACGATCTCGATCTCGACACCGAGATCCGCCAGATCCACGCCTACGCGGGCGCCGAGCACCACTTCGACGAGGACGCCAGCAAGGCGATCCTGAGCGCCGGATTCCGCACCGAGACGCGATCGATGGACGGCGCGTCGGTGAAGCAGATCATCCACGGCGAGCTGGACGTGGTGAAGTCGATCGGAGAGGCGCTGGCCGTGCACCTCGACGCTCTGGTCGAAGTGCGATCGAGCGAGGCGCTGCGACCGGGCGAGCACTGGCTCCGCGGCAGCACGTTCATCGGCGGCGAGTGGGCCCGCGTCGGCGGCCTCACCGTGGAGATCGGCTACGACACCGAGAAGGCCGGGCAGCGGCACTTCTTCTTCGCGGCGCTGCTGGCGATGGATCTGACCGACGCGATCCGCCTGCGGGCCGTGGCCGGGACCCAGCGGGGCGGCCTGAAGTGCGCCAACGGTGTTTGCCGCGATTTTCCCGAGTTTGCTGGGGCGCGCGCCGAGCTGGTTGCCCGCCTGTGAGCGCTCGTGACAGGGGTACGGCATGATCCGGCGCGCGTGGGTGCTCCTGCCCCTGATTTGGTCCTGTAGCTCCACCGTGGAGGGCTCCCCGGACGCGGCCGCCGTGGTCGCGTTCGGCGACGCAGCTCCGTCCGCCGACGCGTCTTCTGTTCGGGCCGACGCCGCCGAGATGCGCGACGACGCCGCGGAGCCCATCCCCGATGGCGGCATCGACGTCACGCGCGATCCCGCCTGTCCGCCGACCGCCGCCTGGGTGGTCATCCTGAACGGCATCCTGCGCGATCAAGCCGGCGCCGCGCTCCCCAACGCCAAGGCCCAGATGTGCATCCGCACCGCGGTGCGCGACATGTTCTTTTGCATCAACCCGGCCGACACGCGCGCCGACGGCACGTTCACCATCGAGGTGCCGCCCACCGTCCGCTGCATGCGGAGCGCCGCGATGCGCTTCCTCGCACCGCGTACGCCGCGCGGCGCCACGTACTGCAAGATCGATCTGGCGACCGTCGACGGCACGATCACCGTCCCCGATCCCTACGCGCTGTTCGACACCCGCCCCCCGCGCACCCTCCCGCCCGAAGGCAACATCGACGCGCAGCGCACGGTGGTGTTCGACGATGGCCTCGAGCTCGACATCACCCCGTCGAAGTTCTTCGCCGAGTACACCCAGCTCACGGGCTCGCGCGTCCCGCTGAACCACGCCGGCCTGTGTTTCCTCGAAGGCCAGGCCCCGTTCGACGGCCTCTACACCTTCGCCCCCGAGGCCGACATCGACGGCCGCGCCGCGCTGCGCGTACCCAACACGACGATGCTCGCCGCCGGCAAGACCGTGCACGTCTTCGTCCTCGGTAGCCTCGGCTGCATGCTCGACGACATGTCGCTGGTGCCCGAAGCGGAGTGGGTCGAGGTCGGGACCGGCCAGGTCAGCATGGACGCGACGACGATCGAGATCCCGTCCGGGCTGCCCTGCCTCAGCTGGTTCGCGTACCGCGCCGATCCCTGAAGCTCAGCCCTCGGCTCGTCGCCGCGGGATCGCGTAGGTGACGGTCGATCGCGCGACCAGCGAGCTCGATCCTTCGTTCATCATCTCGACGTCGACGATCGCGGTCCGCATCGAGTCGCTCAGCACCCGCGCCCGCGCGATGAGCGGGGTGGCGGCGGGCTTGCGCAAGAAGTGGATGTCGAGGTGCGACGTCACCGCATGCGTCAGCGGTCCGTTCATCGCGAGCACCAGATAGAACGCGGCCGCGTCGGCGAGCGTCATCATCGTCGGCCCGGAGATCGTCCCCCCCGGCCGCAGGTACTCGGTCTTGTACGGCAAGCGCACCACGATCGAGTCCGTCCCGAGATCGACGATCTCCACGTGCACGAGCGCTTCGGGGAAGGTCTTTTGGAGGGTCGCCTCGATCTCGGCGATGGTCATCACGGCCATGGCGCTCCTTAGCGGGTCTTGCGCAGGGACGCCACGATCGACACTGCGAGGATCCCCGCGATGAGGGCAAGGACGCCGCCCGTCACGAGCTCTTCGCTCTCGAAAAGAAGCGGCTGCCACGAGTTCGCCACAACCTCTCCTCGCGTGCGCCGTGACCCACGGGCCACTTCGCCACCGCGCCACCGCAAGCTGATTCCCATGGTCGCCGGACGGTTCGCGCTCGCTGCCCTCGTGGCGGTCCTGTTCGCGCCCGCGCTCGGCTGGCTCGCCCGTACGTTCTCGGACGTGTACTTCCGCGCCAACGCGGGACTGTTCGTCGCCGCGCTGGTCCTCGTCCTCGCCCGCGTGCGGCGCGAAGATCTGACCGCGCCCGTCACGGCGCGCCGCGGCCCGATCGCGCTCTTCGTGCTGGCCCAGCTGCTCTTCCTCGCGAACGAGCGCTTCCTCGGGATCAACACGTTCGCGGCGATCTTGCTGATGGTCGAGGTCTACGCGCTGGTCGGGCTCTCGGTGTCCGCCGAGACGTGGCGCCGCGGATTCGCCGCGCTGCTGCTCCTGATCGCGGTGCTGCCGTTCGGTGATCACGTCGACGCGCACCTCGGCTTCCGCGCGCGCAAGCTGACCGCGCACGTCGTCGAGCGGATGCTCGGGGTGTGGAACGTCGCCGCGATCCCGTCCGAGACCGTGCTCTTTCTGGAGAGCGGCGTGGTCTACGTCGAGGCGCCGTGCAGCGGCCTGCGCAGCCTCTGGTCGGGGATGATCTTCTGGAGCGCGCTGAGCTGGATCCTCCGCGCGCGCATCGATCTCGGCTGGCTCCTGCGCGGCATCGGGTTCGCCGTCGCGCTCCTCGTCGCGAACATCGCCCGAGTCTTCATGATCGTGACTCTGGCGGTCGTGCTCCAGGTGCCGCGCGCCGCCGAGCTCGTCCACCAGCCGATCGGCGTGATCGGCTTCATCCTCGCCAGCGTCCTCGCGTACCTGAGCTTGCGCTACCGGAAGCCGGTGCAAACCACGGAAAAGGAAGCGCGGAAGAGCAACCCGATCCCGCTCCTCGCCGCGGCGACGGTGCTCTCGATCGTGCTCCTCCCGTCGCGCCCGGCGCCCGTCCCGGCGATCGGCGCGCCCGCGCTCACCCACCTCACCGGCGGCGACGCGCTCCCGCTCACCGACGCCGAGACCAAGCTCTTCGCCAGCGTCGGCCAGACCCGCGCCGACAAGCAGACGTTCGAGTTCGCCGGGCACCCCGGCACGCTGATCACCGTCTACAGCACGTCCTGGCACGCCCACCACGCGCCCGAGATCTGCCTCGCCGCGAGCGGCCGGAAGGTCGACACGCTCGAGACGCTGGTCCTCGCGCCCGGCCTCGAGCTGCGCATCGCCTCGCTCGATAGCGGCGCGCGCACGGCGCTGTACTGGTTCCAGTCCGCCTCGCGCACGACCGCCGACGTCCTCACCCGCATGCTCGCCGACGAGCGCGAGTGGGTGCTCGTCTCGATCGTCGTCGACGGCCGCTTCGACGCCGAAAACGCCCGCGCCCTCTTCGATCGGATCCACGGTGAAGTGGATCAACGCCTGAAAGAACGAACATGAAACGCACCGATATCGTGAAACACCTGATTTTCTGGCCGTGGAACCTGCTGTTCCTCTGCACGATGTTCGCCGGCTTCCTGCCGCTGATCTTCGTCGAGCTGGTGCGCGACGCGAGCGAGGGCTTCTTGCCGCTCGAGTACTTGGTCACCGCGCTCGCGCTGCTGCTCATCCCGCTCGTCGCGACGCTCCTCGGCATGGTCAACTTGCGCAACGATCCGCAGAAGCTGCTCGCGCTCTTCTTCGGCGTCGAGGCGCCGCTCTTCTGGCTCGGCCTGGTGCGGATGTTCTTGCTGCGCGAGCTCACGCCGGCCACGACCTACGTGCTCGCGCTGATGATCGCCGGCACCATCGTCTTCGCGGTGGGCATTTTCCGCGAGAAAACGAGCCACGGAACGCTCAGCTTGATCGCCCACGCCGCGTGCCTCCTGAACGGCCTCTACCTGGCCATCCTCATCGGCTTCTACGCCGTCCCGGCCGGCGCATCGTTCCTCACCAGCGTCGCGAGCCTCGACTGGCTGCGGAGCTGGAGCTTCCCCAGCCTCCGGGACATCGGCACGTTCATGCTCGTGTCCGGCTTCGCGCTGCTGTTTCTACTCAGCGCCGCGCTCTTCGCGGCGATGCCTTTCGCGCTCGTCGCGCTGCACATCGGCCGCTGGCGCCAGGTCTTCCGCGCCTACGGATCACCGATCAAAGGCGCCATCATCACCGGGCTCGTCCTGGTCGCTGCGATCGCCGGCTTCGAGAAGACCAACGTCCAGCCGCAGCAGGCGGTGCTCGCGCGCCTGGCTCATCCGCCCGCGACCGACGCCGAGCGCCGCGCGCTGATCGCCGATCAGGAGGCGATCCGCGCCGGCCTGCTCAACGCGTACCTCGCGCCGTATCGCTACGCCGGCTCGATCGGCAACGATCACCACATCTCCGGCATGTACCGTGATTCGCTCGGCATCGGCACCGACGGCGCGAGCGCGATCGAGGCGCTGTTCCACGTCTTCGCCCGCCCGATGCTCTACGACGGCGAGAGCCTCCAGAGCGACGAGAAGGCCGCCGCGCTCTACGAGGCCTTCTTCGATGCGCCCATCCAGAAGGGCGAAAAGGACGCTATTTTGAGGGCCCTCCAGACCACCTACGAGCGCGACTCGCGCGAGGCCGGCCTTTTGAACGAGGGCGGCCGCAAGGTCCTGCTCGAGCGCCAGACCATCGACCTCGTCGAGCGCGACACCGACGCCACGATCGAGATCCACGAGGTCTACGCCAACCAGACGCGCGAGCAGCAGGAGGTCCTTTACTATTTCAGCCTCCCGCCTTCGGCGGTGATCACCGGGCTCTGGCTCGGCGACACCGACGATCGCGAGAAGCGCTTCCCGTTCGCCGTCGCGACGCGCGGCGCTGCGCAGGCGGTCTACAAGGCCGAGGTCCAGCGCCGCGTCGATCCCGCGCTCCTCGAGCAGGTCGGGCCGCGCCAGTACCGCCTGCGCGCCTTCCCGATCCCGGAGAAGATCCGGGCCTACGAGGAGGCCTCGACGCGGCCGACGCGCATGCACCTCTGGCTGCGCTACACCGTGCTCCCTGACGACGGCACCTGGCCGCTGCCGATCGCCGCCGAGCGCCGCAACATCTACGCCGACAGCAGCACGGAGCGAACGATCAACGGCCGCGTCCTGCGCGTGGAGAACGCGGAAGACTGGCTCCCGCGCTCGATCCCGGCCTCGGCGAAGGTCGAGACGAAGGCGCGGAAGATCGCCATCGCCCCGGGGAAGATCCTGCGCGCCGATCCGATCGACGACACCACCCCGCGCCTCCCCGCGCCCGGCAAGAAGTACGCGATCGTGCTCGATCGGTCGTTCAGCATGAGCCGCCACGTCCCCGCGCTGGAGCGCGCGTTCGCCTGGCTCGACGCCGAGATCGCGCCGCACCACGATCTCGATCTCTACCTCACCTCATCGAAGCAGCGCGGCGAGTCGCCGATCCGGATCGATCAGCCCCGCGGCTTCGACCCTCGAAACGCCGTATATTTTGGCACCACCAACCCCGGCGAGATGATCGCCCAGTACGCGCGCCTGAAGAGCGACACCGTCTACGATGCGATCCTCCTGGTCACCGACGAGGGCACCTTCGAGCTCGCGACCGATGACAGCGCGCCGAAGGTGCTCGATGCGCCGCTGTGGATGGTGCACGCCGGCGGCGAGCTCCCGCGCGGCTACGACGACGCGACCCTCGCGCTGCTCGCGACCGGAGGCGTCACCACCACGCTCGCCCGCGCGTTCGCCGGGATCGCCAGCGGGGGCGCGATCGAGGACGGGTACCGCTGGACGATCGAGGACGGCGAAGGGGCAGAAGACTGGGCGCAGATCGGCGCCCATCAGTTCGTGCGCAAGACGAAGGGCACCGATCTCGGCGCGCTCGATCGCCTCCACGGCATCGCGCTCGCGCACGGCATCGTCACCCCGATCTCCTCGATGATCGTGCTCGTGAACGACGACCAGCGCCGCCGCCTCGCGGAGGCCGAGACCGCGGACGATCGCTACGATCGAGAGGTCGAGACGGGGAAGGAACAGCTGACCAAGCCGCACGGTGGGCTGGACTCGATCACCGCGACGCCGGAGCCCGAGGAATGGGTGCTCCTGATCTGCGTCGCAGCGTTCTTGCTCTACGTGAAGCGAACCAAGAACCGCGAAGACGCGTTCAGCGCGGCGTGATGGTGAGCGTGTACGGCGCCTGCGCGCCCTGGTAGCCATCGACGCGGATGATCGAGGGACCGTGATAGTCGAACGTCTCGACGCCGGTGGAGCCGTTCGATCCGACGATCACGCCGATCTCTTTGTACGGGGCGTTCGCGAAGGTGTCCCAGACGTAGATGTCGAGGTCGCCGACCGCGTTGTTGAACTCGAGCTTGGCGTTCCAGGCGCCGACGATGTTCACGGAGAAGTAGTCGGGCTCCGCGGCGCAGATGCCGCCGCTGAACGAGCCGGCGCCGATCTGAGCCGCCTGATCGGACGTGTCGTTCGGCTCGAACGTCTCCTCGGTTCCGGCCGCGCACATCACGGCGGGCGCGGTGGTGTCGTACATATCCGGGTTGGTCGCGATGCTCACGAACGGGAACGCGGTCTGGAACTGCGCGTCGTCGGTGATGTACTTCATGTCGCTCTTCCGCACCGCGATCACGAACGGCACCGCCCTGATCTCGGGCGAGCGGTTGAACGGGAGGTTGAGCGGAGCCGCGATGTCCGTGTCACCGACGCGGATGCCCTTGCCGGTCGCGCCGAGGAGGCGGCGGATATAGGCCTGCGCGTGGACGCTGTCGGTCGGGTCGTAGTTCTCGTCCTGCATCTCGACGAACACGAGGAGGCCGCCGGCCGCCTGGATGTCGTTCGCCATTCCGTTCACCGCGCGGATGTACGCGGGGCAGTTGGGGCACCAGCCGGTGCCGATGACGAAGAAGATGACCTTGGCCTCGGGGAACTGGTCGCCGCAGTACACGTCCTCGAGGTCGAGCTCGAAGGTCGATCCATCGGGGTTGAAGGCGGCGGGCCACTTGGCGTGGGGCATCGTGTTGCCGCGCGTGATGGTCCGCTGGCTCTCGTTCGGATACGCGCAGGCGACGCTGATGTCGATCGAGGCCTGGACGCCGCCGGCGCCGGTGATGGTGAGGGTGATCGGGCCGCCGGTGGCGAGGGTGGTGATGACGCCGTTCTCGATCTTGGCGATCGACGCGTCGCTCGACGCGAACGTCAGGCTCGCGAGGTCGAGCGCGCGCTCGACGTCGTCGCTGAAGGCGCCCTTGATGACCAGCGTCCGGGTGGCGCCGCGGGGCAGCGTCTCGCCATGGTTGGCGCCCTCGATGATGATCGCGCGCAGCTCGGCCGGCTGGACCTTGCCCTCGCGCTGGACCTCGACGCCGTCCTTCGACGCTTTGATCGTCACGGTGCCTTCGGCCAGGCCGCGCAGGAGGCCCTTGGTGTCGCTCGAGATCACCGCGATGGCGGGATCGCTCGACGACCAGCTGACCTCACCCGTGAGGTCCTTCTCGGTCTTGTCGCTGAACGTGCCGATCGCCTTCAGCTGCACGGTCAGGCCCGCGTGGACCTCGACCTGCTCGGGGGTGACGGCCAGGCTCTTCAGCGTCACCGCGACGTTGTGATCGATGCTGTTGTCGATCGGCGCTTCCGGGGGCGCGCTCGGTGAGCCGCCTCCACAACCCGCCAGGGCGATACAGAGCGACGCGCGGAGCAGCCGTTGGATCATCGCGCGCACTCCATGCCTCGATTGCCCTTTAGTCAAACGCGAATGTCGGAGGGGGCGGAACGCCACAACTCCCCAGGCTCGGGCAGTTGTCGCTTGCTCGATCGTCATCCCCTGGGGCACCCAGACCGCGTGCGTGAATCTTGGCTCGTCCTGGCGGTCCTGACTCTGAGCGCGTCATCCGTGGCGTGCGAAGACGACTCCCTCGCCGTCGCGCCCAAGTACGACGGGGGCGAGATGCCGGACGCCGAGGCGCCGGACGCCGAGGCGATCGACGCGGGATTTGCCCCCGACGCGGCCGCCGCGCGACCGGACGCGATGCCCCCGCCGCCCGCACCCGAGCCGATCTACATCCACACCGGATCGACGCTCTATTCGTACGACACGATCAACAACCTCGCGGTGCCGATCGGTGACTTCAAGGCGGGCCGTACCGCGGTCGGCGACATGGCGGACATCGCGATCGATCGCGCCGGCCGCATGTTCGGCGGCACCGTCGCGAAGAAGATCTACCAGATCAACCCGCTCACCGCGGCCTGCACGTTCGTCTTCGCCCTCGACGATCGCGTCCACGGCATGACGTTCCTCGGGAACGGCGACCTGGTGGTGGCGGGCGACTTCGTCCGCGTCATCAACCCGACCACCGGCGACGTGATCGAGGAGCTGGTCGACGACTCGATGTACCAGACCTCGGGCGACATCGTCGGCCTCCCCGACGGCTTCCTCTACTGGACCGTTCGCAACGAGCAGAACGGCGGCGACGTCGTGGTCCGCATCGATCCCAGCAACGGCAACTTGCGGCGCCTGGGCGTGACCAACGCCGAGCACATCTACGGCCTCGGCTACGCGGACGACGTGCTCTTCGGCTTCTCCGCCGACGGGACAGTGGTCGAGCTCGATCCGAACAACGCGCGCGTGATCCGCGAGCTGCCGCTCGACGCCCGCTGGTGGGGCGCGACCACCAACCCGGTCGTCTGGTAGCCGTCTCGGCGAGCCGCCACGTCGCACCCTGGCGCCAAGCGTCATAGGGGCTCTGCCGGTTACTGGACCCGAGTAGCGAAGGCTGCGAGCATCGTTTCGCCTTGTCCGGTATGGACCACACGGCGGGCCTCCGTGTTGGCCTCGCCATCCTTTGCGTGCTGACGACCGCCTGCCCGTTGAACGGCGGGCCGGGCGTTCAGGGCGCGAACCGGACCCTTTCGTTCGAGGAGACCGAGGCGATGATCGCCCGCCTCGATCGTCAGGAGGCCCACCAGCGCAAGCTCGAGCGCCTCAAGCAGGAGGTGGAGCTCCTCGAGGTGGTCAAGACCTCGAACCTCCTCGAGATGCCGGAAGGCGAGCGCGGCAACGTGCGCGCGGAGGTGCTGGGCGAGATCGCGCAGCTGCGCCTCGAAGGGGCGGACATCGAGGGCGCGCTCGATGCGGTGAAGCTCGCGCTCGAGTCGGCGGCCTACGCCACCGATCGCACGCACATCCTGAAGATGCGCTCGCTCCAGGTCCTCATCCTCCACTACGCCGCGCTCGACGCGGCCCACGCCGGCGACTTCGCGAAGGCCGCCAAGTTCTTCGATCGCGCGATGGAGCTGCCCGGCCTCACCCGCGATCAGCGCACCGCGCTCGGCGGCGATCGCCTGCTGATGATGGAGGCGCGCGGGACCGAGGGCGGCGCGCGCGCGCTCCTGGTGGCGTCTGCGCTCGAGCGCCTGATCGGGCCCAGCGAGCCGGTGGCGCCACCGCCGCCGGTCGCGCCTCCGAAGCCCGTTCCGGGGCTGACCACGCCGACCTTGCCGGATCTGCCGATGGCCAACGCCGATCAGCCGAAGGGCCCCGTCACGCAGCGGACCGGCCCGTCGCCGTTCGAGCTGGACCAGGAGAAGATCCGCGCGGCGATGGCCCGCGACACCGTCAGCGAGGCCGCGCTGCCAAAGCCGAATCGCGAGACGGTCGTCGAGACGGGCAAGTTCGACTCCGCGTCGGTCGTGCGTGTGGTGAGCGCGAACAAGGCGTCGATCACCGCGTGCTACTCGCAGGCGCTGCGCGGCGGCACCAAGGAGAAGGGCAAGCTCGAGCTGATGGTGACGGTGCAGAACACCGGCTCGGTCGAGTCTGCGAAGATCGTCACCGCGCAATTCAAGAGCAGCCCGCTCGGCCGCTGCATCGCAGACACCGTGGCGCGCTGGCGATTTCCGCCGTTCGAAGGCGACCCGCGCGATGTCTCGCTGCCCTTCGTTCTCGAAAATATAAATTAGTTGTCGCGGGGGGAGTTGACCTCCTCGATTTCGATGAGTAGGGTCAGCCGCTCGTCATGTACCTCTGGAACAGCATCGCGCTACGTCCTTCGACCTGTGTCGCATCCCAAAAGGATACGATGCGGGCGGTGCACGCCCGCGGTCCGTTCGGACTCAGAGGGGCCAGGCCAGTCAGCGAATAGCGCCAAAAAGCGCGCTCTCCGCTGAAAAGGCCGGGCCCCCAGACAGGGTGCCCGGCCTTTTTCATTTCTAGCTCCAAGCGCCTTCGGGGCCCTCTTTGGGGGGCACCAAGACAGTGAAGATCTGTCCTGGAAAGGGGGTTCGAATCCCTCAGAAGGCACTTATATTTCGAAAAGGGGTTGTGTCGTGGAGACTTTGCTTCTCACTCGAGGCTACGAGCCGATCGATCGAATCTCCTGGCAGCGGGCCGTCGGCCTCTGGTGGCGGAGCAAGGTCGAGATCGTGGAGCACTACGAGGACCGCGTGATCCGCGCGCCGAGCCTCGAGGTGCAGATGCCGTCCGTCGTCCGCATCCTCCAGGGGATGCGGCCGAAGCGGCTCGTCGCCACGTTCAGCCGCGCCAACGTGTACGCGCGTGACCGCGGGACCTGCCAGTACTGCGCCCTGAAGCTGGCCCGCACCGAGGCCACGTACGATCACGTGGTGCCGCGTCGTCTCGGCGGGAAGACGACGTGGGAGAACATCGTGATCGCGTGCTTCGTGTGCAACCAGAAGAAGGGTGGCCGCACGCCGGATCAGGCCCAGATGCGCCTCCGCTCCATCCCGGCCAAGCCGGGCGCGCGGCCGGCGGTCTGGGCTCTCGAGCCCGGCGCGGTGCCGACATCCTGGCGGCAGTACCTCGTCGATGATCGCTACTGGAACGGGCGACTCGAGGAGGAGAAGTAACGGGACGCTCCGGGTGCCAGTGCCCGGAGCGTCATTTGATCTCCACTTCGAACACGACGTGCGGGTGCTGGGTGCGTGATCGCTCGATCTCCGCGATCGCCTCCGCCGCAGTCATCTCCGGCTCGAGCACCAGCCGTCGCGCCGACGGCGCCACCCACAGCGCATCGGGCCAGTCGCGCACGAACGCGCCGAGATCGCCGTGCGCGACGAACGGGAAGGTCCGCGCGCTCCCGGCGCTCAGCCGCGCCAGCAGCGGAAAGCGGTGGGCCTTCTTGGCGCCGGTGATCGTGACCTCTTCGATCGGGGCGGCGTCCCACAGGATCATGTCGGCGTAGCCCGCCGGGAGATCGTCGCGCCGCGGAACCGTGAGCACGACGCCGTGCACTGGGCTCTGCGGTCGGACCCAGACGTCCTCCGTTCCGCCCCCGGCGCCGAGCCGCACCGAGACATCGGCCAGGCCGGCGATCCGCGGCAGGGAGTCGATCCCTCGTTCGACCTCGAATCCGAGCTTCTTCCAGGCCTCGGATGCGGTGCGCCCGTCGCCCGCGCCGGTGGCGGTGATCGCGATGTTCCAGGACATCGCCTCGTCCTCGGCCAGGCTCGCGCGCGCCGAGAGGAGCGCCGCGAGGGCCTCTTCGAAGCGCGCCTTCTGCTTCAGCCAGACGCCGAAGTCGTAGGCGATCTCGCCGGCCTCCGGGAGGAGCGACCGCGCGCGGGTGTACGCCGCTTCGACCGTGGCGTCGGGGCCGCCATCGATCTCGGCGAGCATCCGATCGACGGCGTGCCGCGCGAGGATCGGGAGCTGGGTGTCACCGCTCGCCAGCGCGTCGGCGATGATGTCCGCGCTGTCGCTCGGGAGAATCGGGAGCCCGAGCAACGCGCCGGCGGTGGCGCGTGCGAGCGCGGGGTTGGCGCGGATCTCCGCACGGAAAGGGCGAAGATCGTCGAATGCGCGCGCGAAGTCTCCGGCCTCCATCGCCGCGAGCGCGCCGGTGATCGCTTCGGTCACGTCCACCGGCGGACCATAGCGGGCGGATGCGGACGGGTCGATCGCATTCGAGCCAGGCTGTGCGCTCCCCGCGCGGGATTGAAGGTGTGGTGTTCGATCGAGGTGCTTTTCGAGGTGGTGGCGGCGGCCTGGGAAGCCGGGGGGCTGGTGGTCGGCAGGATCCCGCGACCGTCGAATCCCCGATCATGCCGGCGGCCGCGATGGAACAGGTCCGTCCACAGCGGATCCAGGATATCCTCCCCATCGGTGCGTCCCTGCGCGCCAGAGTCTCTGAGCCCAACATGAAGACACCGCCGATAAAATGTTTGCTGGTCGACGATCGCGAGGACAACCTCCTCGTGCTCGAGGCCATCTTGCGCCGCGAAGGCGTGGAGCTGTTGAAGGCCCAGTCGGGCACGGAGGCGCTCGAGCTGCTGCTGGAGCACGACGTCGCGCTGGCGCTCCTGGACGTGCAGATGCCGGAGATGGATGGGTTCACGCTGGCCGAAATGATGCGCGGATCGCAGCGCAGCAAGAACGTCCCGATCATCTTCATCACCGCTGGCGTCCGCGAGCCGCATCGCGTGTTCAAGGGGTACGAGGCGGGCGCCGTCGACTTCATGTTCAAGCCGATCGAGCCGAACATCTTGCGGCAGAAGGCGGAGGTGTTCTTCCAGCTCTACGCTCAGCGCCTGCAGCTGGCGGAGACGCTGCGTTGGAGCGAGCTGATGGTGGCGGCGGTGGGCCACGATCTGCGGAACCCGCTGAACGCGGTGCTGATGGGCACCGAGCTCATCGTCGGCAGCACGCAGGATCCCCAGACCAAACGCATCGCCGAGCGCGTCCGCGGCAGCGGCAAGCGCATGGCGCGGATGATCGATCAGCTCTTCGACATGGCGCGCGCCCGCTCCGGCGGCGGCATCGCGATCGAGCGCGAGAAGACCCAGGCCGTGGAGCTCGCGCGCCGCGTGATGGCCGAGCTCGAGCCGATCCGCGGCCAGCGGGTCGTGAACCTGCACCACGACGCCGAGATCGAGGGCCAGTGGGATCGCGGTCGCCTCGAGCAGGTGATGTCGAACCTCCTCGGCAACGCGATGCGCCACGGTGCCCCCGAGGCTCCGGTCGACGTGACGATCGCGGGCGACGACGCCGGGATCCGCATCATCGTCCACAACGCCGGCGCGATCCCGGTCGACGTCATGCCCCACCTGTTCGACCCATTCCGCATGGGCCAAGCCCCTCGCGCGCGCACCGAGGGCCTGGGTCTCGGCCTCTACATCACGCACCAGATCGTGCTCGCCCACAACGGCGAGATCACCGTGAGCTCGACCGAGGCCGAGGGCACGACGTTCGTGGTCACGCTGCCCCGAGCTTGAGCAACCGCTTCGTCACCGCCTCGAAGATCATGCGGTGGTGCGGGAGATCGTCCTCGCCTTCGCGGCATGCGCCGTAGACCTCGATCGAGGGAACGATGTCGAACGGAAAGCGCCGCAGCCGCTTCGCGTGGGGCGCAGCCACCACGTCGGGCAGCACCGTCAGGAAGTGCCCCGACAGCGCCACCTCCAGGTTGGTGAGCAAGAGATCGATGCGAAAGCCCACCTTCCGCTCGAGGTGCACCGGCCAGCCGTCCATCGTGACGTTGCGATCGCCGATGTCGGGGATGGAGAACGGATGCTCGAGCATCTGCGCCTGCGTCACGCGCTTGAGGCCGTAGAGCGGGTGCGTCTTTCCGCAGTAGACCGATGCGCTGAGCGCGCCGAGGCGACCGCAGCAGATGCCGTCCATCGCCAGCGCGTCGTAGTAGAACGCGAGATCCAGGCTGCCGATCACCAGGCGGTGGTTCGCGTCGCGCGGCTTCGCGGTGCGCAGCGCGGGCTGCACCTTCGGATTTCGTGCGGCGACGTCGAGGAGCACCGGTAGCACGATGTGATTGGTGAGGACGCCGATCGTCCCGACGTTGAGATCGCCCTCGAACGCGTCGCCGCTCGCGCGACCCAGGCCGCGCTCGAGCGCGAGGGCGCCTTGCTGCATCGCCTGGAGCAGCGCTCGCCCGCGCGCGTTGAGCACCAGTCGCCGGCCGCGCCGCCCGAACAAAGGAGCGCCCACGGTCTCCTCCATCAAGCGCACCGATCGCGAGAGCGCCGACGGCACCACGTGCAGCTGCGCCGCGGCGGTGGGGAGGTGCTCGGTCTCCGCGACCGCACGGAAAGCCGGCAGGTACGGCCATATCTTGTGCAACTGATTCGAACGATCCATTCGGATCATTCTAATGGAAGCGAGACCGCTTGGGGAGCAGTCTCGTTCTCGTGCGCACCCAGATCGTTTCGGCCGCCATCTCGGCGGTGATCGCGCTGGGCCTCGCCGAGCTGGGCGCCCGCCTGCTGGCGCACGATGCGTTCCCGTACCTCAACGTCTACGTCACGGACGCCCGCTACGGGGTGCGTCTCGCGCCGAGCACCACCACGCGCACCCGGAGCAGGCTCGGGCGTATCACTACCATCACCACGAACTCTCGCGGATTTCGTGGGCCGGAGCCGACCCAAGGCGGGGTCTTCGTGCTGGGCGACTCGCAGATGCTCGGCTACGGCGTCGACCTCGAGGACGCGACGTTCTCCCGCCTCGGCGCCTCCGCGATCGCCACGCCGACGTGGGGCCCGATCGAGTTTGCGCGCGCGGTCGAGGACCTCGCGCCGGAGCTGCACCCTCGCGCGCTGGTCTTCGTGGCGAACCTGGCCAACGACTGGCCCGAGTCGAACGTCGAGAACGTCCGGCGCAACCAGTCCGAGGACGGCTGGGTCGTGGCACGGCGCCCGTTCGATCCGCTGCGCTTTCCCGGGCGTGACTGGCTGATGAGCCGGTCGCAGCTGGTGTTCGCCGCCCGCGCGGTGCACGCGCTCGGCAACCGCCCGATCGAGCCTTCGCCCGCCGATCGTTTGCTGCTCGATCTGCCGATGCTGGCGCGGCCGCGCGGCGATCATCGCTCGCTGGTCACGCCGCACCTCGCGCGGGTGATCGCGGCCTGCGACTGCCTGGTGATCGCGGCGGTGTTGCCGCTCGACGTCGAGGTCGATGCGGAGGCCTGGAAGAAGTACGCGAGCACGCCGCATGATCTCGCGCCGCTCGACGCGCTGCGCGAGGCGTTCCTCACCGATGCGGTCGAGCTCGGCGCGACGCCGCTCGATCTGCGCACCGTCCTCGGACCGGGATCGTTCCTCCCGGACGACGTCCACCTCTCACCGACCGGCCACGCGGCGATCGCGAGCGCGCTGGCAACAGCGCTGGATCGACCGCTCGCGCAAGGAGAGTTACGATGATCCTCTTCGACTCCATCGTCCGCATCGCCGCTCCGGTGGTCTGGCGCAACGACGCCGAGATCGCCAAGAAGCTCGAGGAATTCAGCGCCACCGAGGCCGGCAGCGCGCTCGACATGCTGAAGGCCGCCGAGCTCGAGACCATCCCCCGCCTCCGCCGGCTCTTCTTCCGACACGCGATGGACGAGGCGCGACACGCGCGGATGTTCGAGGCGATGGCGCGCGCGACGCGTCCCGGCCGCATCGCGGTCTCCGAGTACACGCCGATCCACGCGCGCCGTCAGAACCTCTTCGCGAACCTCGGTCGCGCGCGATTTCTCGCGTTCGTTCACCTCGCGGAGAAGGACGGCGAGCAGCACTTCCGCTCGCTCGCGCGCCACTTCGACGATCGCCCCGAGCTCGCCGAGCTGTTCGCCACGCTGGCCGACGAGGAGCGCTTCCACGTCCGGTACGCCATCCAGAACCTGCTGCGCGTCGAGGGCGCGAATGCGCGGAAAGCGTTGCGCGGGGTACGGGTCGCGAGTGCCTGGAGAGCGTGGCGCCGCCAGGGCAGGGCGATCGGCGATCGCCTCGCGCGACTCACGCTCGCCATCGTCTACCTGTTCGTGCTGCCGATCTTCGCGCTCGCCCAGAAGCGTCTCGAGCCGGAGAAAAGCGGCTGGAAAGCGGCTCCGACCGCCACCGTCTCGAGGAGGCAATTCTGATGCGAGCTCTGGGGATCAGCGCGTACTTCCACGACTCCGCCGCCGCGCTCGTCGAGGACGGCGTCATCGTCGCCGCCGCACAGGAGGAGCGTTTCACGCGCATCAAACACGACGCGTCTCTGCCGCTCAACGCGGTGAAGATGTGCCTCGACACCGCCGGCGTAGACATGCGGTCGATCGACACGGTGGTGTTCTACGAGAAGCCGCTGCGCAAGTTCGAGCGGCTGATGGTGACCCACCTGCGCGAGTTCCCGCGCGGCATCGGCCAGTTCTCCCGCGCGATGGGGACGTGGCTTTCGAAGCGCCTCTGGATGAAGGGCGAGATCGCCCGCGAGCTCGGCTGCGACGTGGAGAAGATCGTGTTCTCCGATCACCACCTCTCGCACGCGGCATCGGCGTTCCTGTGCTCGCCGTTCCAGCGCGCCGCGATCCTCACCGTCGACGGCGTCGGCGAGTGGGCCACCACCTCGATCTACCGCGGCATCTCGGACGCGGACGGCTCGCGCATCGAGTCGCTCGGCGAGCTGCACTTCCCGCACTCGATCGGGCTGCTCTACTCGGCGATCACGGCGTACCTCGGCTTCACGGTGAATGAGGGCGAGTACAAGGTGATGGGCCTGGCGGCCTACGGGAAGCCTCGTTTCCTCGACGAATTCTGCAAGATCGCGACGATCGCCGAGGACGCCTCGCTCTCGCTGGACCCGCGCTACTTCGCCTACGCCTGGCACTCCGAAAAGAGCTTCACCTCGCACCTCGAGGCGCTGCTCGGACCGGCGCGCGTGCCGGGCACCGCGTTCGATCTGCCCGCGCCGGAGGGCTCGTCGGCGCAGCGCTGGGCCGACGTCGCCGCGTCGCTCCAGGCATTCACCGAGCGCTACATGCTGGTGCTCGCGCGCCACGCGCAGAAGCTCACCGGCGAGACCTGCCTAGCGATGGCCGGCGGTGTCGCGCTCAACTCGGTCGCGAATCGCCGGCTGATGGACGAGGGCCCGTTCACCGAGCTGTTCGTGCAGCCGGCGGCGGGCGACGCGGGCGGCGCGCTCGGTGCGGCGCTGCTCGCCTGCCACGTGGTCGACAAGCAGCCGCGCGGCGCCCCGATGACCAGCGCATTCCTCGGCGAGGAGCACACCGGCGCGAGCGTGCGGCGGTTCCTCGATGATTGCCGGGTGAAACACACCTCGTTCGCCGATCGCAGCGCGCTCTACAAGGAGGTCGCGAATCGCCTGGCGAGCGGCGAGATCGGCGGCTGGTTCCAGGGCCGGTTCGAGTGGGGCCCGCGCGCGCTCGGTGGCCGCTCGATCCTCGCAGATCCGCGCGACTCGGCGGCCCGCGAGCGGGTGAACCGCAAGATCAAGTTCCGCGAGCCGTTCCGCCCGTTCGCGCCGGCGGTGCTCGCGGAGGAGCACGATCGCTGGTTCGTTCCGGTATCACAGGGCGGTGATCACACCACGCGTTTCATGTGCTCGGTCGCGCCGGCGACGGAGGAAGCGCGCCTGAAGATCCCGGCGGTGGTGCACGTCGACGGCACCTCGCGCGTTGGTGTGGTGGAGAGCGGGCCGCTGCACGAGCTCTTGCTCGAGTTCCGCGCCCGCACCGGGATCGGCGTGCTGCTCAACACCTCGATGAACCTGAAGGACGAGCCGATCTGCGGGTCACCGGCGGAAGCGTACGGGACGTTCCTGCGATCGGACCTCGATTTTCTGGTGCTGGAAGACTGCCTGATCGAACGGAGGCCGAAATGGAACTGAAGCAGAAGCTCGGGACTCTGGGGGAGCTGGTGGAGCTGCTGATCGCGAACGGGCGGTGGTGGCTGGTGCCGATGCTCGCGATCCTGATCGGCGCAGCGCTGTTGTTGATGGTGCTGCACGCGGCCGAGTACGTGGCGCCGTTCGTGTACTCGATTTTCTGAGAAATGAAGTGGAGACCAAAATTATGAATCACTCGAGAATGATGATGGCGCTGGCGTTGCTGGCGGGATGCAGCCAGACGGCGAACGTACAGCCGCTGGTCAGGCACGAGCCGGACGCGGCAACGATGATGATGTCGGTGGCCGATGACGCGGCGGTCGCGCCGTCGAATCCGGATGCCGCGGCGCCGGTCGGGACGCCCGACGCAGGGTCGATCTGCGCTGCGATCACCGAGGCGTGTGCGCCGAATGGCTGTTGCACGGGCACCTATTGCGTCGTCAATGTTTACACGCTCGAAGGCGGCACGTGCCGCGCCCAGGTCGCGGACGGCGAGGCGTGCCACGGCCCCGAGCAGTGCCTCACCGGCGCGTGCACCGACAACGTGTGCGGCGCGCCGGTCTGCCACGCACAGGGCGAGCCCTGTTACGGCCTCGCGAACCCGTGCTGCGCGGGCTTCTTCTGCGATGTCGATCCGAACACCTACGGCATGGGCTTCTGCGTGCCGCCGAAGGCGATCGGCGAGGCGTGCCGTGATCACGTCGACTGCGCGAGCGGTAACTGCTTCGACAACGCCTGCGTCGAACGCTCGGCGGTCTCGTTCGCCCGCGTGTACTCCGAGATCCTGGTCTCGGCGGGCTGCACCAACGGCTACTGCCACGGCACCTCGGCCGGGGACCTCTCGATGCGCACAGTCGACGTCGCGTATCAGGCGCTGGTCCGCGGCGCCGGATGTGGCGACGGCATCCGCGTGTGGCCCGGCAACCCGACCGAGAGCCTCATCTGGCAGAAGGTTGCGCCGAACGTGGCGGTGTGCGGCAACAAGATGCCGCCGAACGGCGCGCTGACGAGCGCTCAGCTCGAGCTGCTCGCCGCCTGGATCGCCGCAGGCGC
>Ga0105048_10005065_pt1 | contig 21377 bp, 20 predicted proteins | sample MAT05_FD_78382 | JGI IMG/M metagenome (GOLD analysis project Ga0105048, IMG submission 78382) | Freshwater microbial communities from Lake Fryxell liftoff mats and glacier meltwater in Antarctica - MAT-05 | ecosystem: Environmental > Aquatic > Freshwater > Ice > Liftoff microbial mat | place...
ATTGCCGGATATAACCAGTTTGGTTTTAAAACCTATACTGATAAAGCGGTTGGGACAAACTCTGATCCTGATAAATACTTCCAACTGAATCTGACAACTAAGGCTGGATATTTTTAAACTCCTTTAATCGAATAACTTAATATCATAATATGCGAAACCTAACAATTGCCATAATATTCCTTATGCTAAATTTATCCTGTTCCTCTCAGCCACCTTTAGAAACTGTTAGTAAAGTTGATTTGAAAAAATATTCTGGAACGTGGTATGAAATGTGCCATCTCCCTGCCCGTTTTCTTGATGGATGCGAGTGTATTACTGCAACATACACGGTTGATCCAAAAGGATTCGTGAATGTTTTTAATAAGTGTAAAAAAAGTAATGGAAAATGGACATCAATTTCCGGCAAAGCTTTTTCTGTTGAAGGAACTGGGAATTCAAAACTTAAGGTTCAGTTTTTCTGGCCTTTTCGTGCAAATTACTACATTATTGACCTAGCTGATGATTATAGCTATGCTGTTGTTGGAGAGCCAGGAAGGAACTACTTGTGGATTCTTAGCCGCACCCCGGAAATGGATCCGGAATTGTACCAAAGGCTTGTTAAGAAATGTGGAAATAAAGGCTTTCCAGTGGAATTCCTCGTTGTTACAAGTCAGAAGAATTGCCAATAATCATCTGTTTAAATTTTTGCTAGCAACCGAGATTTCCATTAACATAAAATTACCTGAGGATAAGGATAAAAAAGTTAAATTTGCAGCTATCAAACAATTTCAATGGCACAAAGGGTAGTTGTAGGTTTATCAGGAGGCGTGGATTCGAGCGTTGCAGCATATCTGCTTAAAGAACAGGGATATGATGTAGTTGCTGTTTTTATGATAAACTGGCATGATAAAGTTGGTTTACTCAAAGCCGATTGTCCCTGGGATGAAGATGTTTTGTTTGCCGAAATGGTTGCCAAAAAAATAGGAATCCCCTTTCATGTTGTTGATCTCAGTGAAAAATATCGTGCCCGAGTAGTTGAATATATGTTTGCTGAATACGAAAATGGTCGCACTCCAAACCCGGATGTACTCTGCAACCGGGAAATAAAATTCGATGAGTTCTTTACTGCCTGCGAGCAGTTTCATCCTGATTTTATTGCAACAGGTCATTATTGTAAAAAAGAGGAGTTTTTGTCGGAAAACGGCATGGTTTATCGACTCCTTGCCGGCGACGATCCTGGTAAAGAACAAAGTTATTTCCTTTGTCAACTATCTCAGAAACAACTTGCGAAGGCACTCTTCCCTATCGGACATCTTTACAAATCGGATCTTCGCGATATTGCTCGCAAGGCAAAACTGCCTTCTGCTGAAAAGAAGGATTCACAGGGAATTTGTTTCGTGGGTAAAGTAAGTCTGCCGGAATTTCTGCAGCAACAACTCAAGGCAAAAGAAGGCCAAATCATTGAAATCCCGGAAGAATCCCCTATCTATAAAAATACTATACCTAATCCCTCTGTTGAAGATTATTCAAAAGCCATTGTTTATAATGAAACCAATGGTATAGTCGTTGGTAAACATCAGGGAGCTCACTTTTATACTGTTGGGCAGCGGAAAGGATTAAATGTTGGAGGAAAAGCCAAACCATTGTTCATACTCTCAACGGATACCAAGGAAAATATTATTTATGTTGGTCAAGGTCAGGAGCATCCGGGCTTATACCGTAAAGGCTTATTTGTTCCAACTGCTGATATTCACTGGATACGACCCGACCTTGAAATGAAAACGGGTGACGAAAAAGATTTTATGGTCAGAATACGCTACAGACAGCCATTACAGAAGGCTACTCTCTACCGGAAAGAAGAAGGAATGTATTTTGTTTTTGAAGAATTGCAAAGGGGAGTTACACCTGGACAGTTTGCGGCATGGTATAAGGATGGTGAGCTTTTGGGATCTGGCGTAATTGCATGAAACGCTGAGTTGTTGAGCATCCAGATTTGCTTAAAAAAATTTTATTTAGTGGAATAATATTTTCGTAAAATAAAAATAGCGCCCTAAAAAGTCAAAAGACAGATATAATGGATATTAAGGTTTTAAAAGAACTATTCAAAAATAAATTCTCTGTTGAATGCAGTGAAATTAAGCTTCTGGTTCCTGCCGGATCTGCCCGTCAATATTATCGACTAAAAAATGGAAATCATATAGCTGTGGGAGCCTATAACAAGGACATACGGGAGAACATGGCATTTCTAAGTTTCAGCAGGCACTTTCTTTCGAAAGGACTTCCTGTACCTGAAATTTTTCTGGTATCGGATGATGAAAAGTATTACCTGCTGGAAGATCTGGGGGATATTACCTTGAAGCACATGAGTGATTCCCTCAAAAAAGGTTGGGATTTTCCTTTGGAAATGATCCCCTGGTATAAAAAAGTTATTGATGCACTTATTCAATTTCAGATCGAAGGTCATAAAGGACTAGATTACAGTGTTTGTATTCCAAGGGACTCTTTTGACAGCCGTTCTATTCTCTGGGATTTGAACCATTTCAAATACTTTTTCCTGAAGCTTTCAGGGATACCATTTGATGAGGAAAAGCTAGAAAATGATTTTCAGAATCTTGCAAAAAAGCTTGATGCCGTTGAGCGGGATAGTTTTTTGTTTCGTGATTTTCAGTCAAGAAACATTATGATCAAAGACAATTCCCTCTATTTTATTGATTATCAGGGAGGTAGAAAAGGAGCCTTGCAATATGATATTGCCACTTTACTCTTCGAAGCGAGGACAAATATCAGCACTGAAATCAGGGATGAACTGTTATCGTATTATTTAGAGGGAATTGTAAAGGTTATGAATACAGATTTTAACAAAGAATTGTTTTTATCCACATATCTTCTTTTTGCCCTTGTTAGGCAACTTCAGGCCATGGGAGCTTATGGTTTAAGGGGATGGGTTGAGAAAAAGCCTCTTTTTCTACAATCAGTTCCTTTTGCAATGCAGAATTTAAAGTATTTCCTGAAAGCCGGTGGAAAGGAATTTCGTCAGTTCCCGGAGCTTTTCCGCCTTATGGAAATCATGGTAGATGATGAAGCGCTTAATAAACCTATGCCTGAGTCGGGCGATAAACTTTGTGTAAGAATTAACAGCTTTTCATACCACAAGGCTATTCCAAACGACCTGACAGGTGAAGGTGGAGGGTTTGTATTTGATTGCCGGGGGATTCATAATCCCGGTAGATACTCTGAATTTAAGAGTCTGACAGGTAAAGATACCGAAGTGCAAAAGTTTTTTGAAGGGAAAACAGATATGGAAAGCTTCTTAAAGGATGTCTTTTCAATAATTGACCGAACAACGAAAAACTATATAGAACGCGAGTTCCGTAACCTCCAGGTTTGTTTCGGATGCACCGGCGGGCAACATCGATCTGTTTATGCTGCTGAAAAACTTGCAGAGCATCTTGAACATAATCGCTCTTTAACTGTCTTACTAGAGCACCGTGAACTAAAAGGGTTTAATTCTGAAAAATGAGTAAAAAACTTTGCAAAAAGGGAGAAAGTCTGAATAAGAAAGGCAAAAAGCTTACATTCGAATGTAAAAAGTGCGGAATGAAAACCTATAAAGAAAATTTCTGTTGCAAACCATTTAAAATAATCAAAGCAGCCTGAGATATGAAAAAAAGAGCGATGGTTCTTGCCGCAGGACTAGGAACACGGCTGATGCCACTGACAGAGAATAAGCCAAAAGCTCTTGTCGAATACAGGGGTAAGAGTTTACTGGAGATTATCCTTCGCAGGTTGATACATCATGGTTTTAGGGATGTAATTATTAACCTGCATCATTACCCCGAGCAAATCATTTCTTTTCTGGAATCGAAGAAGAATTTCGGTGCAAATATCATTTATTCCGACGAATCAGATGATCTTCTGGATACCGGAGGTGGAATTAAAAAGGCCTCTCCCCTGTTCGAAAACGAGCCAATTCTAATTCATAATGTTGATGTTTACACTGATCTGAATCTCGACGATATCTATAATTTCCACAACGATTATGAGCATCTTGCCTCCCTTGCTATAAAAGACCGTACAACAACACGTCCTTTTTTGACTAATGAAAATGGGATTTTGTGTGGCTGGGAGAATCTTGTAAGCGGTGAAAAAAGAATTGTTAGAAACGATATTCCCTTACACCCGATTGCTTATAGCGGAATTGCTGTATTGAGTCCGCAGTTTATTGAGTTAATGCCAGTTACCGGGTGTTATTCTTTAACGCCGGTAATACTGAATATTGCCGGTAAACATGATATTCATCTATTTCCACATACGGGAGCATGGAAGGATATGGGGCGACCTGAGGCTTTTGAGATTTCTTAGTTTAAAATTTCGCCGTTCCTACAACTCTTCGAAATAATTCAAAATTGATTTAATATCAATTTCAGTGCTGAACCATTTTCATTTTGAAGTGTTTTTGGGTAAACAAAAAACTTGATTATGGCTAAATATAACAAAAACATTATTGTAGCTTTATTTTCATCACTCTTTTTAATCATAGCATTTACCGGGATTAATGCGCAGGAGTCTCACCTTAAAAATATTAAACAGCTTACTTTCGGGGGAGATAATGCTGAGGCCTACTTCAGCTTTAATGGCAAATACCTAACCATGCAGAGCAATAACAAAGCCTGGGGATTAAACTGCGATCAAATCTTTCAGGTAGCAATTAATGAAGCAGCAGGGGATTCTACTTATCAGCCAAAATTAATAAGCACAGGAAAAGGTCGTACGACATGCAGTTATTTTTTAAAAGATGATAAACATATACTTTTCGCATCTACACACAAGAGTAACGACAATTGTCCGGTAGTTCCTGAAGTGCCTGGGAAATATCTGTGGTCGGTTTATGACAGCTACGACATTTATGTTTCTGATCTGACTGGAAAAATCGTCAAACAACTTACAAATTCTCCGGGGTATGATGCAGAAGCGACAGTATCGCCTTCTGGGGATAAAATAGTATTTACAAGCACAAGGGGCGGCGATCTGGATTTATGGACAATGAATATTGATGGAAGCGATCAAAAGCAAATTACATTCGGACTTGGATATGATGGTGGAGCATTTTTCTCCCCCGATAGTAAAAAGCTTGTTTTCAGAGCTTCTCGTCCCAAAACCGATGAGGATGTAAGGGAATATAAGGATCTCCTTTCAAAAGGACTGGTGGCACCTGCAAACATGGAGATTTATAGTTGCAATGTAGATGGTAGTGAGTTAACTCAGATTACCAAACTCGGAAAAGCCAATTGGGCACCATTTTTTCTTCCTTCAGGGGATAAAATAATATTCTCTAGCAATCACCATTCACAGAAAGGATATGATTTTCAATTATATATGGTAAATCTAAAAGGCGAAGAGCTCGAACAGGTAACCAATGCGAGTATCTTCAATGCTTTTCCTATGTTCTCCCCCGATGGCAAAAAGCTGGTTTTTTCCTCTAACCGTGATAATAATGGAACAAGGGATACTAATGTGTTCATTGCTGATTGGGTGGAATAAGATTTATTGCAAGAATTATTGATTTCCGGATTGGGTGAACAGGCTGGACTAAAGTTTTAAAAATAGCTTTGCATGGGATTTTATGTAGTGTAAAAATAACTATTTTTGGGCAAAGAAAATTGGAAGAATATGTCAGGAAAAGAAGAATTATTAAAGCAAATTGAGAAATGGAATGCTGAATTCAGGAACAAGTCAGCTGAAGATATTTTAACTTTTTTTCTTGAGAAATTTAAAGGTCGGATTGCACTGGCGTCAAGTCTTGGTGCAGAAGATCAGGTGCTAACACAATTGATAGCCTCTATTGATCAGCATACAGAAATATTTACTCTGGATACAGGAAGAGTTTTCCCGGAGACTTATGATCTAATGTCACGCACGAATGAAAAATATGGTATAAAGCTTAGAGTTTATTTCCCGGATGCTGAAAAAGTTGAAGGAATGGTCAATGAAAAAGGTATTAACCTTTTCTATGAATCTGTTGAAAACCGCAAACTATGTTGTGGTATCAGGAAGGTTGAACCCTTAAAAAGGGCGTTTAAAGGCCTTGATGCATGGATTTGTGGATTAAGGAAAGAACAGTCCGTAACCCGGTTTTTTACCAATGCAGTTGAATGGGATGAAGGAAATGGACTCATTAAAATAAACCCTCTACTTAACTGGACTGAAAAACAAGTCTGGGAATATATCAAAACGCATGACATTCCCTATAACATTTTGCATGACAAAGGTTTTCCCAGTATTGGGTGTCAGCCATGTACACGTTCGATTGAACCAGGGGAAGATGTGAGGTCAGGCAGATGGTGGTGGGAAAGTCCCGAACAAAAAGAGTGCGGTTTACATAAACCATCTGCAAAGTAAGTAATAGTTTTCCTGTAGATTGTAACTATCCATTATTCCAGAAACATATACTTTTCTTCAACTTTTGCTTCTTCCTCGAAACATTTTATAGTAAAACTGAAGGTTGAGCCTACACCTACTTCAGAATCGACCCATATTTCACCCCCAAGTTTATTGACGTAATTACCAGAAATAGTAAGTCCTAAACCCAAGCCATATTGTTCGTTAATATCTATTTCACTGGCTTTGCTGAAAACATCAAATATTGTTTTCATTTTCATATTCTCAATTCCAATGCCGCTATCTTTAACATAGAATTTTAATTCATCTTCAGCAGATTTTGAAACACCCATTTCAATTTTACCTTCTTTTGTAAACTTCACTGAATTGTGAACAAGATTTAAAAGTACCTGTTTGAGCATGATCTTATCTGAAAAAACATAGCTGTCATCTACTGAAAGTCGGCTTGAGATTTCGATTTTAAGGTTTCTTCCAATAAAAATCAGTTCATTCTTTATTAACCCATGAATTTCATCAAGAATGGAATTAACTTCAAATCTGGATTTATGCATTTCATTTTTATTATTAACGATAGATGACATTTCCAGGAGTTTTTCAATAAGCGCCAGAAGTAGGTTTCCGCCCTTGGAAATAGTTGCATTGTATTCTTTAATCTTATCTATGCTGGTTTCACGGGAAATAAGTTCAGAAAACCCAAGTATCCAGTTTAAAGGTGTTCTTAATTCATGAGAAACATTTCTCAATAAGGAATAAGCCATGTCATTTTCAAAGTTCCTTTTTTCTAATTCTTCCTTTTGATTTTCTTCTTTTTGATTTTTAAGCTGGATGTGAACTATTGCAAAATAAATAACTGCCTTTCCGTCTTCTCTCACTGGGAACATTGTTAATTCATATATACAATCCGATTCATACCAGGGAAAAAACTCTGAAAAACTTGATGCACTGCGAATTACGAACATTTCACCTTTGCACACATCGGTTAATAATGGATAAATTTCCGTATCGATAATTTTCGTATCTCTAAGAATATTATATTCACTTTGATCATCTGGCCTGTCATACTGAAATTGCAGATTCCGGTTCGTATAAACTCGATTTCCGGAACTGTCATATAGTTCGATGATATGAGGATAATTTTGAAAAAGTGTACTAAAATCGGAAAATATCGATTTATCTTTTATCCTTTTTATCAAGAAACTATTTTTTGATGAAGTTGCATTTAGCATATTATAATATTTTTTATTTCACATTTCCAGAGGCCTGTTTTCTTTGCGCTTTACAAAAGCTTACATAAATCATTTCAGACTTTCAATCCTCTTCTTGCAGGTCTCAGGGCAATCTTTTTTTCTCTTAGTTCATATACTATATTTTTCAGATAATCGTCACGGAATGGTTTCATCAAGGTACTTTCGACTCCAAATTGTCTCATAGTGTTTAGGTATTCATTCGCTTTAATATACCCTCCGGAAGTCATAGCAATTACTTGAATATCAGAATGGTATTTTTTCAAGTAAATTATTACTTCAAATCCATCCATAACTGGCATCAGGATATCTGTAATTACGAGATCGGGAGGGATAGCTTTGATAACTTTTAACCCTTCATAACCATTGGAGGCAATAAAAACTGTGTATCCCTCTTGCTGAAGGATAAGCTGAAGTCTTTCAGCAAGTGCTCTACTATCTTCAATAATTAGAATTTTATACATAATCTTGTTTCATTTATCCTATCTAAAAGTACTACATGAGCGATGATTATACCACAGTATCCACACTTAAAAATTCCTGATAAATACTTGATTTTTACCGAGTATAATTACTGTAAAAAGTACCGTACTTTATGCAGTTTAGTTATAATTGAGTATGTTTTAGGGTAATTGTTTTTAGTAAGTTGTTCATTTTCAATAATTACTAAAATTTATGTATTTAATCAGAGATCCAGAATGAAGTTATATAGTGCTCTCTAGAGAAAAAACCTTTCATGATTTTGCGAGGGTATCTTTTATTCCATAACTAATACAAAAACCCACTTTCAGAGAAGTATTATGTTGTGGAACAAAAATAATTTATGGTTCAGATAATTTACCAAAATAATCAAAGGGACTTGAAACCCTAATCCAAAAGGTTATGTTTTAAGGCAAACAGCGCCAGATTTACTGAATCTTTTGCTCCTGTTTTATTTAAAAGACTATAGCGATTCCCTTCAATCGTTCTCTGACTGATAGATAGTTTTTCAGCAATTTCCTTATTGGAATACCCATCGCAGATCAGTCGTACTAATTCGATTTCTTTCTTTGAGAATTTCAGTGGTACGTCTTCGATAGTTCTTGTTTTATTTAAAACTGCCTGAGATTTAATAATACTTTTAAGAATGCTATTTGAAAAATAATTGTCACCTCGTAACACTTTTGTAATTGCCGTGACAAGTTCGTCACAACCGGATTCTTTGAGTACAAATCCTCTGGCACCGGCCTGTAACATGCTATAGCAATAGTTTTCGTCGCCAAACATTGTCAGAGCAATAATTTTTAAATTTGGATATTGTTTTATTGCCTTTGTAGTTGCTTCTATTCCATTCATCCTTGGCATAGAAATATCCATAAGTACAATATCCGGTAAAGTTTCCTGAATAATATCAAGAAACTCAAGACCATTTGAAGCCTCAGCAATAACCCTTAAATTATCCGTTTGTCCAAGCACATACTTCAGGCCATCACGGAAAAGATTATGGTCATCAACTAAAACTATTTTACAAAGATTATCCATTTTGTATATTTTTTCATACTGCATTTCTAACCACTCACTTACTGAGTTTCCTTAAAAACCTTCCCAGAATATCGAAATAAAGCACTATATATAGAACTATTGAAAACAGCCAGATTACACTCAGATTATAGTATAATGTATCTACTTTTTTATTTAAGAAATACTTAAAAGGAGCATAAAAATGGGTTCTGAATGAAGTGAACTTAGTCATTTCCGGCTCAAGGAACACCGGGTCAACTACCTGAATAAGACTGCCATCGCCACGAAGAATTTTGTTCTGACTAATGGTTTTCCTGAGCAGATTGGAAAGAAATTCGTTATGGTTTTCTTTGTTAAGCTTTATGTAATATGCTTTGCCCTTATCTGCCTCTATACTTTTAATCAGTTCATTTTTCTTTCTATTAATGATATTGAATAATAGTACATATTTTGCTTTCAGTTCATCAAGTGAATTATATACCACCTGAGATGCTTCCGGGGAAAAATTCTCTTTTAACAAGATATTTACATCAACCTCAGCAAGATCGTTGAATTGTGAGCGCTCATTTTGAATTTCAGTTCTAAGGATAGACATGTTACTGGAGATGATCTTGCTAGATTTTCCAGGATCTTGGTTAACTAGTTCTTCGGATTCCTTAAGAATTTTTTCCAGCTCCGGGATAAAGTAAACCTGTTTATAATTTGAAATACTTTCGAGTTTTTCAAGTTCATAAAAATAACTTTCGTAGGGATTGTCTTTAAACTGGCTTACAGCAAGAGCTTCGTAAGCCCATCGGGAAGTCATTATATCTGCAATTAACGGGGAGTTCCTCTCTCCTGCTCCTATTAGACTGTTTAATTTATCAAAGCTGAACATAGCTCCACCGAGAACCATTTGCGGAATAACCAATAGAGGAATTAGAATATAAATGGTTACTGCAGAGTTAAAAGCTGAGGATATATTCAAACCCAGAATATTGGCAAAACAGGAAACTCCAAATAAAACAATCCAATATTGAAAGAACATACCGTGTATTCCTAAAATCAGATTACCAACCAAAACAAATGTTAGTGTCTGGAAGGCCGACAGTATAAACAGTATCGTGATTTTTGAAGATAAATAACTTGATCGGCTTAGATTCAGAAATGATTCTCTCTTCAGGATTTTCCTGTCCCTGAATATTTCCTCAGCACTTACTGAAAGTCCAATGAACAAGGCAATTACAATGCTCATAAAGATGTAAGGCGGAATGTTGTCATTATCCTTGAATACGTAGCTGCCATCGGCACCGGAGGAATACTTAATGATAACAGTGAGTATTACCGCCAATAATGGAGCCTCAAGAAGATTGATCAGCAAATACTGCATGTTGCTGATTTTAGACAATACATCCCTCTTAATGAAGATAAATAGCTGTTTGAACCAAGAAGGGATTTTGAGTGTCATTTCACCAATATCCTTGACTTCTTTAACCACACGTTTCTGGAAGTTTGCAAGAAACAATTCATTCCATTCCTGTGGGCGTTTTATACGAGTGTGAGTAAATTTGCCGAAATCGTCAACCTCTTTTGCTTCAATAATATTAAAAAGCATTTCAGGATTTACATTTCCGCAATAGCCACATTCTCCGCTATCGGCATTGATTTGATTTGTGATTGTCTTGAAATATATGATCGATTGTATAGGATTTCCATAATAAATCGGGTAGCCGCCGGTATCAAGGTTTAAAAGTCTGTCGAACATCTTGAATATATCAGACGAAGGCTGATGAATTACAACAAAGATCAGCTTCATGTTAAGCGACAATTCCTTGAGTAAGTCCATCACATTTTCAGAATCTTTGGATGACAAGCCTGATGTGGGTTCGTCAACAAAAAGTACAGAAGGTTCACGAATTAACTCGAGGGCAATATTCAAGCGCTTCCTTTGTCCACCGCTGATTTTTTTGTTTAGCGGACTACCAACTTTTATCCCTCTAATTTCAAAAAGCCCAAGGTTTGCTAAGGTTGAATCTACCTTCGCAATTATTTCAACTTCAGATAAATCTTTAAAGCATAAGCTTGCATTAAAAAAGAGGTTTTCGTATACGGTAAGGTCTTCAAACAAGAAATCGTCCTGAGCAATATATCCGATCATTCCTTTCGACTGGCCTGGATTCTCATGGATGTTAATCCCGTTTATAGTAACTTTTCCTGAAGATGGTTTTTCAATTCCTGAAAGGATATTAAGCAATGTTGTTTTACCAGATCCGCTTGCTCCCATTATCCCAATAAGACCGAATTCCTCGGCAATATTGACATCATGAAGTGCCTGATTTCCATTTGGAAACTTAAACGAGATATTTTCCGCATTAAAAGAAATCTGTTTGACATTTCCGTCGGTAAGAAACCGGGATACAACATCGCTGTAATAAACAGTTCCTTTGGGAAGCCTGAGGGTACTGCCATGTGGGAATAAATAAACATTATGCAGATTGAAGGCCATTCCATTCAGGGTAATCTCATTACTCCCTTTATATTTAACAAAGTAAATATCTACGCTTTTAACTCTGAGAATATAAATTTCCCCATCGAGACCGCTTGTATAGAGAAATTTTGATTTTACTGCATTGCTCTTTTCATTACCATTTTCATTCATGATCACCAGAATATCCTCTGAATCAATTTGATCCAGATGGTCGTATCTGCTGAAATTGCTGATAACTTCAAGTTCTTCAGGCGCAATATTAAAAACAGTGGCAATAGTTTCAATAATACCCATTCTCTGCTCGGTATACAATTGCTCAGCTTTCAAGAGCTCGAATATTCTGATCAGAACAATAACTTTTTGCTTTTGAGAAAGGGTTTTATTAATCTTTCGGCAAATAGCGAGTGTTCTAACCGAATCGCCCATTGAAGTGAGTTTACCACTTCTTATCTGTGTGGCATTCTGAGGGTCAGTGTAGCTTCCTTTAGATTTTTCATCATAAAAAAGCAAATATTCATTTACTTTTTCTTTATTCATTTGGGAAGACAGAAATGACTGAACATACTCCCTCTGATTCTCGGTTGTACCCTCATCTTGCTTTGAAATAATTGCAAAAAGCTGCATTAACGCTTTTAATATTTCTTCACTCATAGTGCTATCAAATTACAATACAGTTTATATAAGCCTTTACCTCCCAATAAAACTAAAGGTCAAAGGAATTAAGCATTATAAAGGCTATAGTATATGCAGAACTCGGAGGTAATTGTGCGATATGCATTAGATTACCTGTGTACCCTGCATATACTTATGTATACTTAGTATCCTATCAGTTCAAATGGGATTTCCACAAGTTCCGAAAACTCTTCACCAGCCTCTTCAAGATCTCTGTCCATTTTAAGGAAATACCATTTCACTTTCATTGGAGTTCCTTCATTGAAAATGTCGTTTACTTCCAGTAAAATATCAAGAATCAGTTTTGATGAGGCTGTGTTAAAATAATCGAGTTTAAAAGAGAACTCAAGATTAGCAACTGGAGTTTTCGCCAATTCACCAAGCCATTCTATCACAGGTTTATAAAAGCTAACTACATCTTCAGGAAGTGATCGCCCTACTAATTCGAATACATTTTTCTGACGGTCAAATTTAATTCCCGGAGTATCTTCGGTTCCTACAATGTTTAAATCGTTAAGCATAAGGTTGTATTTTAAAGTTATAGTATTGAATTATTATTGATTATTAATTTTCCTGAGGCACGTCAATGTTTCTGGAAATTTTTATAAAGAGAGAAAACATTGAAAATTGATCATTCAATGGGCTGAAGTCATAAACAAGTTTATTTTCAGATTTTCTGGCCATATCAATTACACCAATTCCGGCTCCACCAACTTTTGAAAAAGTTCCGCTAATTCTGACCTCTTTATAGAGTTGTTTAAGACCTTCGGCGTCGAGTAGATTTACTTCATCTATTCTGCTTTTTAGGGTTGGGATATTCTCATTTCCTATTTTGTTGCTTGAAATCAGGAAATAGCTACTGTCATTTTCACCAATCATGAAAACAGGTGAATTCCGAGTAACAACATGAGCGTTATCCAATGCGTTTTTGCTGATATTCTGAAGCATTTCCACCATAATATTGTATATTTTTCGTCTAACAGTGTCTTCAATTTTTTCGACATTAAACTTCCTTTCAGTAAATGATAAGAGAGTTTTTGTGAGGGTTTGCGAAAATTCCCCGGCATAAACCATGATAATATCATATTGCTCCATCAGCTGATGGAAGTCGAAACAATATTTTAACGACTTGGGATTTGCCGCAACTTTATTTAAAGATTCTTCCATTTTTTTATGCGTTAAAGAGTTAATTTCACAATAGTTCTCAATGAAAAGTAGTTATATTCGGCATCCATATTTTCGAAATCGAATTCGAGGGCATTGCCAGTTTTTCTAGCAATATCAATAAGTCCAAGGCCTATTCCGTTTTTGCTTGACAATTCTCTGGTAGTGAGCCAGGATTTATAGAATTCAGCCAGTTCTTCGGCCGACATATCATTTATCGACATCAGTTTGGATTTGAGATCTTCAACCTTGTCTTTACTTATTGCATTACCACTGTATATAGCGTATCCGCTATCCACTCTACCGATCAAAAACATACTTGCTTTAGCATATTTGTTTTTATCGCTGTGGTATGTAACATTCTGTAGGCAGCCCACCATAACATTAAATATTTTTGATTTAATGCCCAGATCGGTGTTTGAAGAGTCAAGCTTCTTCTCCGTCAAATCCAGCAGACCCAGCATAATATCCTGAGAGATTTCTCCCTTGTAGGAAAGCATGATTTGATTGTCAAACATGCTATTTCTAAACTTACTTACAAATTGTAAGTTGTTTGGTGCAGCTTCATTCATCGTTTAAGTAATTAAAATTTTAAACCAATTATTAATATATCGTCTACCTGATCAACAGATCCTTTCCAGTTGTCATGGGTACATTTAAATAAGTTCCCCATTTGAAAAATACTTAGGTTACTATTTTCACTAATCAATAGACTGACGTTTCCGCTCATATACTTTTGCTTGCGTGTTTCTCCCCCGAGTTGATCTGCGTAGCCATCTGTCATGAGGTAAAATGCATCCCCCGGTAAAATATTGATTGTATGGTTAGTGAAATTCTTTCTTTTGCTGTATTGTGTGCTACCAACCGGAAATCTGTCGCCACGAATCTCGGTTAATTCCTTCTTGCTTACATAATATAATCCCCTGTGAGCACCAGCATAGTTCAATACCTTATTTTTAAGATCAATTTTACACATGGCCGCATCCATTCCATCATTAATCTTGCTATGCTCTTCTTCTTGACGAAGCGTTTTTACAAGGTTTGTGTGGAGTTTGTCAAGGACTTGACCAGCGTCGTTCTCCTCATTCTTATGAATAATCTCATTTTGAAGAAGGTATCCGATAATTGACATCAATGCACCAGGTACTCCGTGTCCGGTGCAATCCATAACTCCAATATAAACGATATTCCCATCCTGATATATCCACGGATAATCTCCACTTACAATATCCTTTGGCTTATAAAGCATGAATGACTGCGGGATAATTGATTGCAGTGTCTCCTCAGTGGGCATCAAAGCGTTCTGAATATTATATGCGTAGTTGATACTATCACTGATGCTTTTATTTTTCTTTTGAATCAATTCTTCTCTGTTTTTGGCTTCGGTGATATCATGACAAACAAAAAGCACCGATTCAACTTCGCCATTTTCCTGAAATTCGGGAATAGCATTTACCTGCATTATTTTATTTCCTAAAGTCGTTGGGAAAAGAATTTCATCGATTCTCTTTTCTTTTTTAAGAGCGACTTCTTCCAGCATATTTTTCCAGAAAGAAATCACTGTCTCCTGAATCCCTATGTTCATAATAGGTTTATCAATAATGTCTAAAATTTTCATTCCTGTATAGGTTTCAATTACAGGATTGATATAGGTACAGCGACTGAAAATATCGATTCGCAGAATTAAGTCAAGACTGTTTTCCGACAATGCCTGCATCTTAGCGCGGATCCTTTGTTCTTTTGCTGCGAGGCGCTGCTCGGAAATATCACGTGCATTAATTAAAATTCCTTTGATAACATCGCCCAATGAACTTTTTCCGATTGCTTCGAGCCAGATAATTTCGCCACTTTTGGTAAAATAGCGGTATTGAATACTATGCGATTTTTCAGGATACGAGACGATATCTTTTAGAAATTTTGTAAAACCTTCAGTATCAAGAGGATGGATATTATCAATGTCCTTTTTGCCAATAATTTCATCGGGGAAGTATCCCAGCACTGATCTTACAGATGGACTAACATATAATGTCATTCCTGTATCAGAAAAGATAAAAATTATTTCCAGAGAATTTTCAAGCAGCATGTGAGTTTTCTTATTGCTGTTATGAACTTCCTGCATCTGTTCTTCCAGTTTCAGATTAGTTTTTTCAAGGATTTCTTTTGAAAAAATCATGTCTTTTGCATTCTGAATAAGCTTGCCTTTTTGCTCTACGAGTTCAGAACTCATTTTTTCTGATTCCTTAAGCAAAATGCGGGTTCTTTCATTTACCATCACATTATTGATGGTACGGGCAATTATTTCGCTTATTTCAGATAACACTTTCACCTGAAGTCCCGAGAATTTTTTAATCGATGCCAGCTCAAGAACTCCATGAACTGTTTCATTGGCAATTAGTGGCACAATGATTATACTTCCCGGCTTTTTATCTCCCATTAAACCGGAAGAAACAGTTACATAATCATCTGGAATTTCGGTTCTGAGAATAATATCTTTTTCAACTGCAGCCTGACCGATCAGACCTTCGGCAAATTCGAATTCAGCTTTAAGATATTTTTTTCGGTTATACGCAAAACTGGATTTAAGGCGAATAATTCTTCTTTGATTTTCTTCCTCATTTACAATGTAGAATGCACCTTGCACAACGTTATCAAGGCGTTTAACAAGATATGTAGTTACCTCTTCACCGAGTTTATCAATTTCATTAATCGAACGAAGAATATTGTTTATATCGCTAACTATTTTGGTGATGGTATTTCGTTCCTCTTCAATCTGATTTACGCTAATCAGGCTTCTACGCATATTTTCAAGTGCATCGGAAAGTTCCATCTCACCATTTACAAGTGAATAACTCTTATCAAGATCTCCTTTTTCAATCCTTCTGGCGAAGCTTATTGTATTTTCAATTGTGTTTTTATAGAGGGAGATATTTTTTTCAATTTCAACTTTCCTCTTTAAAAGAATACTTGCAATAAAATAGCCGGCAATACCAGAAAACAGAGGAATCAAATAAAGCAGGTAGAAAAAATTATGCTCCAGATATAATGAATTAAGCGATTCCCCTGAAACTGACAAGTCTGCTGCTGCCAAAGAAAACAACAGAACTGCAAAGCAAATCAAAAGACCAAGCAATGCAAATCCTGCGATGAAGATTCCAGTGAATACTATGTTTTTTGAGTTATTCAATTTTATTTACTATGTTTTCATTATCGTTAATAAATACAAGCATTTGATCGACTATCAAATCTGCGAGTGTTGAAAAAAACTTCTCATCTTCTTCGGTAAATTCATGAAATGATGCGAGTTCAATTACACCCAGTATCCGATCTCCTGTTTTGACTGGGAATATTATAAGGGAATTTGGGGAAGCCTGTCCGAGTCCGGTTCTAACTGTTATGTAACCTTCAGGAACTGCCTTCAGGTTCAAAATTTTACCTTCCTTTGCAACTTGCCCCGGTAGTCCTTCACCAATGAGGAATTCATGCTCTTCAGTCTCAAGTTTAATACAAGCATAACCAGCCAGAAACTTAAGTTTCTCAACCCCTCCATCAACTTCACATCTAAGAAAAACACCCTGAAGGATTTCTTTTTCCTTAGCAATATGAGAAAGGACTTTCTGTCCGAATTCCGACAAAGTACTTCCTGCATCGCCAAACTTCCTAACGAATCTTTTTGCAGACGAACCTTTTTCAAGAAGAAAAGGGTCTTCAGAAATATTAAGATTTTCAAAAGCTCGGGTCATATAATTTATGTTTCTCAGTTTAAACATTAATCGTGTAACAATAAATAAAACTCATATTATCTGCGTCTTTAATTTTTCAAAGTTTCAAATCCTTCTGAAAACCTTATCTTCAACACTTACGTTAGTTAAAAACCTTGCTCCTTTGCACCAGGTAATCGACTCCTTTGATCCTATTCCAAGGAAAGAATTTTTGGAAAGACTTTGGTTAAAAAGCCCCAGTACTTTTTCCTGAAGATTGAAGTTAAAGTATATGAATACATTTCGACAAATGATCAGGTCAAACACGCCAAAATACCCATCCGCAGTGAGGTCATGTTTTTTAAATTCCACTTTCCGGATAAGTTCCTTATCATAAAACACTTTATTTTCCATAACCTTATAATAATCTGAAAGAGAAGCTTTTCCACCAAAGTTCTGATAATTCTTTGCGTTTAGGATCTGATTTTTAAGCATCGATATACCACTTTGTGCAAGTTTAAGTGCTTCGTTATTCAAATCAGTAGCAATAATTCTTGTTTTGCTTAACATTCCTGACTCTTTCAGAAGAATTGCCATTGAGAATACTTCTTCTCCAATGGAGCATCCTGCATGCCAGATGTTGATAATTGATCTCTTATTCAATTCAGGCAATACGGTATCTCTAAGTACAATCCAAAAAGAAGGATCCCGAAACATTTCTGTAACGTTTACAGTTACTTCATTAATAAATCTGTCGGCAAAGCCATTTCCGAATCGAATTTTATGTATTAGTTCGTTAACATTTTCCAGTTTTTCCATTTCACTAAACCTGATGATGCGTCTTTGCAGGGATGATTGTGCATAATCAATAAAATCGATTCCTCTGGCATCTTTAACAGCAACAAACAGAGACTGCATCTCAGTTTCGTCTAACTTTGTTACCTTACTCCAATTGATCATCAGGCGGATATTTGAAACATAAAAATGAAATACTCGGAATCCTCTACAACATTTCAAATTTATAGCCTTATAGAAGAAATGGAAACAGAGAAACACCTGTTTACTTCCGATTTTACACTCATTCGGTAGTGAGTGTTTTCACGTGTTAATTCAAGTAGTTTTACGTGGAGAAAAAAATATTTTTAAAGGCGAATACTAAGCACTAATTCGGGGATTTTTTTAGAGGGATTATGAATTATTATAATTTCCCGCTATGAAATTAAATTCGTTGGTATAGTTCTGAGTTATTATTTGGACATATTCAGATTATTTAAGCAGAAGGTCGTCAGGTTTTGAGTCATTGAATTTTACTAGAAATGAAAAACCCCAGCAAAACAGCCAGGGTTGATCTAAATGAAAAAGGATTTATTATGTAAAATAATTAACTCTACTTCACACCGTTCTGAATAAAAAACATTGTGTATTTTTTGTCTGTAACGTTAATATGATTTTTTAACCAATCCTTCAGAAAAGTTGTAATCTCTAATGAAATAACAAGCTTTCCGCTTTTTGTTCTTTCTTCAACTTCCAAAACTTTTGCCACGAACAAGTCATGTTCTTTTTTATGATCAGGAAAGCCCGGATAACTGAGCTGTTTCATGAGTTTTTCTTCATGAGCAAAATGAACTACTGTATAGTTCTTCATTGCAGCAATTAAGTTCAAAATACCTTCATTATTTGTGCGGTTAATGATGCTATCGTAAAATTCATTGATCATATCAACGAGTTTTTTGTGCTGATCATCTATTGAATTGATCTTAACACTTAGGGAATCATCCCAGTTAATAAATGCCATAATTTAATATATTAGTGGATTAATAATTACATAAATAGTTCCATTGAAAATGTATCGCATAAATCTATCTAGCTCAATTTCAGATTTTTGCAATTACATTCAAGGAAAATATATTCTATTTTATTCCATTTTTAATAAAATAATCAGAATATTTTTTATCGGTAACGTTAATGTGATTTTTCAACCAGTCTTTAAGGAAATTTGTAATTTCTACAGAAAGGACAAGTTTACCACTTTTTGTTTTTTCTTCAACTTCAGCAACCTTTGCAACAAATAATTCATGTTGTTTTTTGTGAGCCGGGAAATCGGGGTAGTTTATTTTTTTCATCACTCCTTCTTCGTGAGTGAAATGTTCAACAGTATAATTTTTCATTGCGGCAATAAGTTTTACAAGACCTTCTGTGCTTGAACCTTTAACAATTCCCTCATAGAAATCGTTAATCATAGCAATTAATTTTTTGTGTTGGTTATCAATAGAAGTGACCCTTACGCTTAGGGAATCATCCCAATTTAAAAATGCCATATTGATTTGTTTTTAGTTAAAATTATTAAATATTGCCACCGGTTAAAACGGTGGCAAAAGGAGTGCTATTCATTTTATTGAATCTTCTGAGTTTGATGCATTTAATACTTTTATACCATAAGGACTATGTTTTGCACTGTACTGAACTGTTGTTATTCTAGTAGCAACATTATCAGAATTTATAGTCATAAAATATTTTTCACTAATAGTTCTGTTTCTTAAAAATAATAGGCCTATATTAAGAAATAGATTAACTTCAATTATTACCTATCAGAATGTCCAACTAAAAGAAATTCTGGGTGTAATTGAGCTCTTAATCTCAGTACTTCCAACCTTTTCATAAGTTTCCATAATTATGTTCGGGGTAAGAATTACTTTTTCAGTTGGCTTATAGCTCAAGCCAAAAATATACCAGTTACGTTTATCATCGGAAACATCTGCATTTGGCTCAAAATAATCGTATCGTCCAAAAACAGAAGTCTTTGGTGCTAGATTAACTGATCCGAACACTGAAAGTCCCATTCCTGATTTATCTAAATACACAGAGTCTAACTTATTGTCGAATCCATTAGTAATTTTATTATAAATTGCTTCTACTCCCCCTGAATATTTATTTTTTACTTTGTAACCCACAAAAAAAGCAGTTGTTAAAATATCATTAGCAATTTCTGCATTAGAATTGTACTTATCCTTTATGTCGGCTTTGGTCTGATAATCGGCATAAGCAGTAATGCTCAGGTTTTTTATTGGAGTAAGTTCAATGTTTCCATAAAATCTTTTGTATTTATCGCTTTCTGGTTTTGAAGGCGAGTTATTTCCGTACATAAGCCAGTATTTCACTATTCCGGTAGAATCGAGTTTCCCTTTTAGAGAAATAGCCATATCGCGGGATGCAACATATCCCCTTAGATCAAGAATTGTTCTTTCCAGAAAACGGTTACCCCAGATCCCTTCAGAAACTTCAAAAGCATTTGTAGGTTGCAAGCCAACTATCAATTCATGATTTGCAGAGAAATTCCATTTTACCCAGGCATCTTTAATATATACACTTGTTTTACTTGACTTATCACTACTATTGACTGTGAAATTGGCTTCATCAGATTCCAATCGGATTCTGGAAGAGAATTTTGATGAAAACTTATAATCGTATGTCAGGTTTATTCTTCTGAACTGCAGTCCATGAGCATCTTTAGCACCCGTTACCGCGGCGTTTTTAATATTTGCAAAGCCGGTGTCTCTGACAGCATTGTAATAATAATCGCCAAAAATTAAACCACTTACTTTTCCTGAAGGTTCTTCTGTTTTTTGTGCAGACAGATTCAAAAAAGAAGCGGAAATCAGTGTAAGAAACAATAGTTTTCTCATAATCAGAATTTTGAATTTATAATAAAATCATGCTGGCAAAATTAATCATCTAAATCACTTTTCCGATTACAACGCATAGTCTAATCGCATAGTGACATAGATTTATGTGAAATCAAATTATCCTTTTTAAGATAACAAAATTTAAAAATTCAAATTTATTAACTCGCTCATATAAATTTTGCAGTGATACTACTTGTTTTTTGAAGTAAAACACTCATTTATAACTCGGTAGAAATACGTGATTTTGGTACTATTAAAATGAGTTTCAGAATAAATAATTTTAAAAACTTCCATGTTCAATGAAATTGGGATGTTTACTTTAAAACAATCCCAGCTTCGATTAATAAGCTTGTATTAATCGGAAGCCGGGAAATATTCTAGGACAAAAATGTTTTATACTCCATTTTCTATGAGAAAAGGGCTAAAACTTCTCGTAACTACTATCTAAATGATCTTTACCCATACTCAGGTGTACTCCATTTGTACTTGCATGAGCAATTTTCTTGTTGGGGCTCATATCACGTGAAGCTGAGTGAAGTGTTTCACTGATTCTGCTTCCATTGCGGGTCTC
>Ga0105048_10005066_pt1 | contig 21376 bp, 16 predicted proteins | sample MAT05_FD_78382 | JGI IMG/M metagenome (GOLD analysis project Ga0105048, IMG submission 78382) | Freshwater microbial communities from Lake Fryxell liftoff mats and glacier meltwater in Antarctica - MAT-05 | ecosystem: Environmental > Aquatic > Freshwater > Ice > Liftoff microbial mat | place...
ACTTTCTTTCCATAAGGCATAGGTGTATGCATCGGTTTTCTAATCGCCCAGCTATCGCCTTTGGTTTGGGTTACTAAAACTTTTTCCCGTTTCCCGTTTTTCATTTCCCACTTTTGGTATTTGTTTACCGTTTTATTTATTACTCTGAGATTTTGTTTAAAACTGATTATCGTTTTTTCAAGGACATCTTTGGAATCTTTTGTAAAATCAGGCCAGGGCTTTTTAAATGTCCATTTATAACTACTACCAGAACCACCATTGTATTTTTTATCGCAAAGAAGAAAGCGTAGATCTTCTCTCGATTTTTGCTTTTGTTCCTTGTTTTTACCTTTTTCTATTGCATTTTGATTATTCAAATAGTTAATATGATTTCTTGTAAGACAAGCAATTACGAGGGCATCCATCGCATGATGTCGGTGGTCAATCCTTTTTTTACTAAACCCTTTTTGTAAATTCAATGGAACAGTTGGTAGAAATTTATTTGTATTTATATTTACTTCACCAAATTTCCCGTCATTGCCTGACATTTGATTTAGACGTTCAAATCGTGATGCAATAATTTCATTCCAGATATCATTTAAACCCCAATCTGTTTTTAGAGAATTTGTAATTTGTCCATTGCTGCTTAGTACATTATTTGATGTGGTACCTTCATCATTTTTTTCTTGCCGAACTATTTTTGACAATAAATTTTTCACTTCTTTACTAATATACCGGGTATCATTCATTTGCCGCTCAATCATTTTTTCGGGTAAATCGAGCATTAAAAGTTTCTTCATTTTGCCATAGCTTTTTGCATAATATGTTTTTACAAAATCTTCGTATTGGACTTCATTAAAAAGTGTTATGAATTTTCCTCCGCTCAATTCAATTTTACTTCCTTTTTTGTTTTGTATATATTCAAAGGAAGTCTGGTTGTCTTTATCTTTGTTTACCTCTATTTCGCAAATTACTTTGTTACTAAAGGAATCATCAAAATACCTACTTTGAGGTATAATATGTTCTATTTCATATTGTGGCGTAAAGAGTTTATTTAAAGGGATCATTGCTCCTGTATAAGGAGAACGATACTTCTGTTCCAACCAGAGTTTATATCTAATTAAATCATTTTGGGATGGCTGTGCTGTGTTACTGATTTTTGAAATGTCTTCGGGCACCTCAATTGAGGAATTTAAAACGCCTTCTTCATAAATCTTTAAAATTTCTTGCTGGCTCGGTGAATACGGTCTTACATTTTCCACCCTGCTATCATTCATTAGTTCAGCTAATAAGGCTTTTATTCTCAAGTTAGTATTTTCATTTTCCGTATTTTTTACTGTCATTGATTTCCGCTTATCTGCAGGATTTTTCATTTCTCGCCCAAGCTCAATATGAATTTCATCAAAGTAATTTTCAGTGCCGTTACCAAACCTAACCCAGATATCTTTGACTACTCTTAGTGTTTCGGTAATTACCTGCTCAACTATTGGGTTTCGAAGGCTATGCTGTTTAAAACTACCTTCCATCTTAGGATTTAAAAAGTTTGATAAATCATCTGCGGTTTTCCATTTCTGAATATTTCCTTCTTCTGAATGTCGATTGTACACAATATAGCTTGTAAGCCAAATTGGCAATCCTTTAAAATTATTTATCTCTTTTAAATTAATCGTTTTTTCACGAACTCTATCTTTAATTCTCACATCATACTCACCATCGAGTATTTTATTAATTCTTTCTTTTGTTTGCTGATGAATAGCATCTTCGTTCCAATATTTCCCCATTCTCATTAATGGGAGTAGTTTTTTTATTGCCTTGGCAGAATAGCTACCGTATTCATTTTTAAATGGCGGGAACTTTTTAAATTGTTCTGTGAAATCTGAACCCAAATTGTTTTTCTTAGCAAAACTTTCTAAAGCCTTTGGCAATTCTAATTTGTCATTTACCGAGTATAAGATATGCCAAAGTGCTTCTTCTTTTTCTTTCGATAAAAAACCTTCCGGAACGTTTTCGCATTTTGCCAACCTGATTAAAATCTGACTTCGAGTTTCGTTACACGGATAACTTTTATCTTCAACGAAGTTCCAACGATGTGTTTTTTCTGTGATATTAAAATGTTTCAGAATGGCTTTTTGGTCAACTTCTTTTCTTTTGTTCAAAAACTCAAATAGTTTGATAAAATCATCTTCGTTTCGCAAAAAATCATTAATAATCGGAGTATCCTTTTCTTTTTCAAAAACATTTAAGTTCTGTATCCATTGCCATAATCTAAATTCCTGAAATAAAGGATGTGATTTGGCAATGCATTTCAATGGCTCAGTTTTCTTTACACCTTCCAATAAATAGCTGCGACTTTCATATTTACATTCACTTATTAACGATTTTTTGCTTTTTAAGGGACGTTGGTAAAAAATAATATCATTTAAAAATAAATACGCGAAATCTCGGCTTAAAATATTGCCTTTGTGAGCTTCATTATTCTCATATAATTCCCCTAAGCATTTATTATATAACTCCTTATCATTTAATTCAGGGTGAAACTTTTGTTGTGTTTCAAGTATTTGTTTCAGTTCTTCTTTATAAAATTTTCGCTCAATAACTCTAACTAATTTTCCATTTATTTTTTGTTTCGGGTTAAGTAAAAGCAAATCATAAATGTATTGTCCAACCATTTTACCTGACTTTTCGATGGTTTGTTCAGTTTTAGTTTTTACTAAAGTCCAATCTTCTTCTGATGGTGATCTAAAACTTCGATCTTCGGTTCCATCTTTTTTTAATTTAACTGTTTTATCATCATTTAAATTCGTAGTTACAACGAATTCTTTGGTTTTGCCCTTCCAATCAGATAGTGAGATTTTGCTCTTTCTTTTATAAACCCATCCATTTTTTAAAATCACATTGTACCAAATTTCATCCTTTCCTTTTTGAGGTTCGTCCGGAACTACATCAATAACTGCTAATGAATAATACTCTGTCAATTTATTTGAGTTTGCTTCTTCTTCCTCCCCACGTAATTGATAATACCCCCTTTTTTGATTGAAATTTAATAGCAACCATGCCAATTCTTCTTTTTCAATTCTCCTTGTTAAAGCCTTTTTGCGCAGATAATATATAGTCCAATCATAAGGTACTAAAGCGGATTCTCCCTTTTGATTTATTAATAACTTGGGTTGATATTGTGCGAAATCAGACAGCATTTCTTCAAATGATTTTTTAAAAATAAAATTATTTGAGTTATCATATACCAATTTTGGTTCTGAGTTAACAAGAAACTGGCCTAATCTTTTTTCAAAATCAATCTGTTCAGAATAGTGCTTTGGCAGAAAACCAAGAATATTTAAAACTCTGTGAAGTCTTTCCCTTCTAAGTAAGTGCCGCTCTCTTAATCTTCTGACGCCCCTAAATGAAGTGCGTTCTGAGGTTTGTGAATGGGAAACTCCTTTATCAAAATTCCCAAGTACATCCTGACTCATAGGGATTATTCTACTTCCTAAGTCGATAATTTTACCACTTTTGAGATCAATAATTCGGTTTTCTTTGCTTTCAAAGTTTTGTTCAATCAAAGCCCAACCAATCGAATTAGTCCCCAAATCCAAACCTAAAATTTTTCTTGACATATCTATTATTATTTATTACCTTTACACCACATTTTGAAGCAAATCACAATAAGGATTATTCCGTTGTGAAAACATTTAAGGCGGTCCGCTTAGGCGGATCGCTTTTTTTATTAAAGTTAATTGAATTAACCAAAACTGCAAAAAACAGCGTGCCAATGTGAAAATTTTTAATCCCGAATTTTTTAAAACAAATATTTCAACTTTCTACACCGATAAAAAACATAAATCGTATCTTTAGAATCGAAAAAGCAGAATTTATTTATGGATAATTTTATCGTTTCAGCCCGAAAATACAGACCAGAGACATTTGCCAGTGTGGTTGGCCAGAATAGCATTACCGGCACACTTAAAAATGCAATAAAAAATAGTCACCTCGGACATGCATATCTATTCTGTGGCCCTAGGGGAGTAGGAAAAACAACCTGCGCCCGTATTTTTGCGAAAACTATAAACTGCAAAAACCCTAATGCAGATACAGAACCATGCAATGAATGCGAATCCTGTATGTCATTCAATGAAAGCCGTTCCTATAACATTCATGAACTCGATGCTGCATCAAATAATTCCGTTGAAGATATCCGTTCTCTTACTGAACAGGTAAGAATACCTCCACAACTCGGTAAATACAGCGTATATATCATTGATGAGGTTCACATGCTCTCCCAGAATGCTTTTAATGCCTTCTTGAAAACGCTTGAGGAACCACCAGCACATGCCGTATTTATTCTGGCTACCACAGAAAAACATAAGATCATTCCTACTATTCTTTCACGTTGCCAGATTTTCGATTTCAACCGCATTAAAGTCGATGATGCTATTAAATATCTTGAATTTATAGCAAAAGCTGAAAACATCAGCTATGAAATTGAGGCATTGCATATCATCGCACAAAAAGCCGACGGTGCAATGCGCGATGCATTATCCATCTTCGACCAGGTCGTGTCTTTTAGTGGTAAAGAAATTACGTTCCAGTCTGTAATCGATAATCTTAACATCCTCGATTATGACTATTATTTTAAAATGACCGATTATCTTCTCAAAGGAGATGTAACCAATTGTCTTTTAGGATTAGATGAAATCATTAATAAAGGCTTTGATGGTCACAATTTTATAAATGGTTTAGCCAATCATCTTAGAGATCTTTTAGTATCAAAAAATCCGGAGACAATTAAATTGCTTGAAGTTTCAGAAAACCTTAAAAAATTATATGCAAATCAGGCTGCTAACTGTCCTGTTGATTTTTTATATTCTGCATTGGACATCTGCAACGACACCGATAATCACTATAAAGCAAGTAGAAACCAACGAATGATCGTTGAACTTGCACTCCTAAAAATGTCCGACTCTACCGGCTTAAAAAAAAAGCCCTGAAGTCTGAGGACAATTCAAATGTCATAAATATTGTACTAAATTCTAAACCGGGCGCAGTTAGTCAACAGAATCCAATTCTTGCAGAGAAGCATTTACCAGAAACCAAGGCCGAAGCAAGAACTGAAGCCATGGTTCATATAATTATCCCCGAAGCTGCCCCAAAAGAGGAAAATATCCGTCATGCCCAGAAAAATATTATTCCCCGTCATAATATTTCCATACGTGATGCTTTATCAGGAAAACCTGAAGCAGTTGAAGTACCAGTTAAACTTACTGAGCAGGATGCTGAACCTTTAACAGAAGAAGAAAGCACTCAAGGACTTGAGCAAGAATTTGGTCAGGGTAAGCTTGAGGAAAAATGGGCTGAATTTGCCAAAAGTATTCAGTCAGAACGTCCAAGAATGGCCATCGCACTTCGCAGCAGGGAACCAATCCTTAAACCGGAATACCAGGTTGAAGTATATCTCGAAAACTCAACTCTTCAGGATGATTTTAGCTCAAACTTTAAATCTCATCTGCAATCTTTTCTTAGAAAAGAGCTATTCAATGATTCAATTAAAGTTTACGTTAAACTCGATGAACCCGTTGATGACGGAAAAAGGAAAATGTACACAACTGAAGAAAAATTACAATACCTTATTAATAAAAATCCCGCAGTTGCTCGGCTAAAACAACAATTTAATCTTGAACTGGAATAACAAAATACACCTATACAGTTACATAATTCCATTTATGTATATATTTGCACCTTTCATACTTAAATGGAAATAATAACAGAATCTCACTTATTTTAAAAGAAAAAGAGCTATGGACGGACAAAAAATTTCAATCCAGAATGGAAAAATAAGTATTCCTGATCAACCAATTATTCCTTTTATCGAGGGAGATGGCACAGGGCCGGATATTTGGGCAGCTTCTGTCAGAGTTCTCGATGCAGCTGTCGAAAAGGCTTATGGAGGAAAACGTAAAATTATCTGGAAAGAGGTTTATGCAGGGGAAAAAGCATTTAAATTAACAGGCAAATGGCTACCTGAAGAAACCCTTGATGCGATTCATGAATACATGGTTGCGATTAAAGGGCCACTTACTACTCCGGTTGGAGGTGGAATTCGTTCACTCAATGTAGCCCTCAGACAAATTCTTGATTTGTATGTTTGCCAGCGTCCGGTTCGTTGGTATGAAGGTGTGCCGTCTCCTGTGAAAGACCCGTCTACAACTGATATGGTTATTTTTAGAGAAAATACTGAAGATATTTATGCCGGCATCGAATGGATGGCTGGTACTCCTGAAGTTTCAAAAATTATTAAGTTTTTACTTGAGGAAATGAAGGTGAAAAACATTCGTTTCCCTGAAACTTCCTCAATTGGAATAAAACCTGTGTCAAAAGAAGGTACTACACGTCTTGTCAGAGCAGCAATTCAGTTTGCCATTCGTGAAAAGAAGCCATCAGTAACCCTTGTTCATAAAGGAAACATTATGAAATTTACTGAAGGCCAGTTTAAGCAATGGGGATATGAACTGGCAGAAAATGAGTTTGGCGATTACACCTTCTCATGGATGCAATATGATAGAATAGCCGCAAAAGACGGAAAGGAAAAAGCTGAGGAAGCAATGAAGTCAGCCGTTAAAAATGGTAAAATTATTATTAAAGATGTTATTGCAGATGCATTCCTTCAACAAATACTAACCCGACCTGCCGAATATTCAGTAATTGCTACCTTAAACCTAAATGGCGATTATATTAGTGATGCATTAGCTGCTATTGTTGGTGGAATAGGAATTGCCCCTGGTGCCAATATTAATTATGAAAGCGGACATGCAATTTTTGAAGCTACACACGGTACAGCACCAAAATATGCAGATTTGGATAAAGTAAATCCGGGATCAGTAATTCTCTCCGGTGTTATGATGTTTGACTACATGGGATGGAAAGAAGCTGCTGATCTTATTGTTGCAGGAATTCAGAAAACTATTAGCTCTAAAAAAGTTACATACGACTTTGCACGTCTTATGGATGGCGCAAAAGAGCTGAAGTGTTCTGAGTTTGGAACTGAAATAATTAAAAACTTATAGGAGTTTAGCATTTTTGATGTTCTAAGATTTGATCCTTATTAATTAACCAAATATTTAAAAGATGTTATCTCAAAAGATTTTGGATGTTCTAAATAAGCAGATTGAAAAAGAAGGGTATTCTTCCAATCTTTATTTAGCAATGGCTTCGTGGGCTGAAAACGAAGGCCTTAAAGGAATCGCTGATTGGCTATACGCTCAGTCTGAAGAAGAAAGGTTGCATTTGAAGAAATTTATTGCTTATATAAATGAAAGAGGTGGAAAAGCAATCATTCCCGCATTTGAAAAACCTGTTTTTAAAAGTAAAACAGCTAAGGGTCTTTTTGAAGAGGTTCTTAAGCATGAATACTTTATTACAGATTCAATCAACGAGATAGTTGCACTCACCATGAAAGAAAAAGATTTTTCGAGCTATAACTGGATTCAATGGTTTGTAAATGAGCAAATTGAAGAAGAATCTAATGTGAAAACAATACTCGATAAACTAAAACTTGTAGGTGAGTCAAATTTGTACTTATTCGATAGGGATATTATGAGCCTAAGAACACCTCCATCTGCATCACCTGCTGTATAAGTTTTTAATATCGCTAAAATAAAATGCCTGGAGCCAATTATGTGCTCCAAGCATTTTTTATAAAAAATCAATTGATCAGATTTTATTGAATCACCAGATTCTTTCGAATTACGCCACTACCCGAAGTCATTTCAAAAATGTACATTCCTGGACTGATTCTTCCTGGATTTAGTTCCTTTTTCAAAAGCGTTCCTGTATGCCTTATCTTTTCTGAATAAACTTCTTGTCCTTGTGAATTTATAAGACTTATTTTCAGGTCTTCATTCTTAAGTGAAAAATATTCATAATTGAATATGCCTTTACTTGGATTTGGATAAACTTTAAGTTCAGACGGTAAAGTAATATCTTTAACAGAAACCGGTGATTCCCAGTAGATCAGCCAGAATTCGCCTTCGTCTCCACCGGCTGATCCATCAACCTGAACAAAGTATTTTTCACCAGGGATTACGCTGACGGTATCTAACGCTGCAGCAAAGAAATTGGCTTCATCGAAATAATCATCGTTTGCAGCTATCAATTCATACCCTCCAAGAAGAATACTGTCGCAGTTTTCAGCTTTATATAAGGCGATTTGAGTATCCATGCCTTTTGTAGTAAGAGATACTTTTCCGCCCGTAGGAGCAGTAAACCAGAACCAGACACTGTTTTGCAAGCCTCCTTCAACACACCATTCAAGTGGCGTATTGCAATCTCCTTCAGGTGGTGCCGGTTCTCCATCTTCAATAGTTGCATAGATATTATTAAAGATTTTACCTGAATGAAAAATTTCTATTGCATCACAAACATCATCATTGGGAGGGTTTTCAACAACATTCAAAGTTATACTGGCTTGACCCGTACAGGTACCCATTGTTCCGGTAACAGTATAAGTTGTTGTATCAGTTGGAGATGCGATAACTATGGAACCCGTAGTAGTATTTAGTCCGGTTGATGGAGACCAGAAATAGCTGTCTGCACCATATGCAGTGATAGGTAATGATTTCCCGTTAACTAAAAGTTTTTTAGAATAAGGGAGGAAAATTTCTAGTTCGGTCACAGCCTCTATATATGATTTTTTCATCAAGGTTTTAGTGCCAGAAGGACCACTGATAGTTAGAGAAATATCTTTAAGCCCTGAACTTGAATAACTAACTGTATGAGGGCCAGCTGTGTTAGCTGTTGCGGGACTTGCTCCGGCTCCGAAATTCCATGCATAAGAATTTACAGTACCATTCGAAGCATCCTGAAAAGTTATATCTCCACCAACACAAGCAATATCCTTATTTGAAGTAAAAAACGGATTCAAGGTAGTGCTGCGGTTTGCATAGACCCTTATAGATAAGTCGGCTTCATAATCCTTTATATCACTTCCAAGTGGTTTCCATTTTTCCTCATCTGGGCTGATCCAAAAACGACCTGAAGGCTCAAGAGTTGGTAATGCGTATGATTTTCCCTGATAAGTAATGGTAGCTTCAACAGGGATTGGGTAATTATATCCGGGTGTATAATATTTTACCTTGACATAATATGTGCCTTGAACAAGTGCAGGAATATCAAATGTGTAATAGCCCGGAAACTTACAAAAGTTGTCGTTAGATGAAGCAATCAATCCATTTAATATCGAATCTCCCGTAAATTCGCTATAAATCTCAACATCTATAACACTTCCGGAAGCATTTACGAATGTTCCGATTTTATTAATAAACATATCCTGAGTGGCTTCAAACTTTGCAACAGCACTGGCATTTTCATCTCTGAAGCCAAAGGATTGCGTTGCTCCAAGCCAGTCGTACATTATCATAGTATCAATTTCAGATTTTTCAACACGCTCAGGATAATAGGAGCAAGAAGATAAAAATTTCGAATCTTCATAAGAGACATAAAAATATCCTTTGTCACCAAAACTGGTACCCCAGCTATTTTTCACAATCCATGCACCTTTATTTGCGGGTTTATATAGTTTCCCCGTAACCACAAGGTTGTCATTCCATCCTACAACCAGAACGCCGTGATCTACCGGGGCAGTCCCTTTGTATAAAAATGTTTTATTAATAGTGTTGTAATACTGAGTATAAACGCCAACATAAATTGAAGCAGTTACAGCACCATAATCCATAATAGCTTTCTTTATTATATTAATATCTTTTGGTAACCATATAGTCTGTGGTGAATATGCTGGTTTAATGAGCCCGGTTTTCTTACAGGTTGCAGTGATAATAGGGGTATATGGGTCACTTGTTTCTGTATTTGGACCTGATAAGCGACTAAGATAGGCAGCAGCAATGTAATCAGAACCACCGTCGTTTATACCCGCTTGAAAACCATGGCATGTAGCCATATTTTGTTCAGAAAGATTTAATGTTTGGTCGCCATACCCCAATTTTAACCAGCTTGATTCAATTGCGCCCATTGTTGAAAATGACCAGCATGCCCCAACGGGACCCTGATCTCTAACAGGAGTAACCCATCCGGAATCTTTTAAATCAAATCGTGCTGGGAGAGCCTGCATGCTTTTTTTACTTTCAGTTTGCACATCTACATTATTAAAATGGATATGCATTGGCGAAGGAACATATCCCTTTGAATATTCTAAGGTACTTTTTTTCTGACCTGCTTCTGTATGTGAGTAGTTTACATAATCAATAAATTGCTCATCCAGAGGAGATCTTTCAGGTTTTGACTGTGCCGAAATTTTAAACATGAATAGTGTAAAAAACAACAGAAATAATACTTTTTTCATAGCCATTTTATTTATACAGTTTGTACATCATTTTGTAAAATTACAATAATAATTAAACCCTCAAACTTTGTATTTTGTTCACTCGCTTTTTTTTGATGTTTTTAATGCCTTAAACACAACGAAACTTCGTTATAAATAGCTAATTTTGCAAATTGTTTAAAACAGCATTTAAGAACTAACAGATATATAAAATGGGCTTTTTAAATTCTATACTTTCAGGCTTTCTGGGAAATAAATCTGACCGTGACCTGAAAGAGATCAATCCAATGGTTGCTAATGTACTTGAAATATATCCTTCTATCAAGGCTTTATCCCATGATGAACTTAGAGACAGGGCTTCTGTAATAAAGAAAAAAGTCAGGGATTTTGTTCAGAATGAAGAAAATGAAATTCTGGAGCTGAAGGAAAAAGTCGAAGTTGCGGAACTTGGCGTGGAAGAAAAGGAGAGAATGTACGATCGTATTGATAAACTGGGCAAAGAGATAGAATCAAGATACGAAGTGGTGTTAAATGAGGTGTTGCCAGAAGTCTTCGCAATTGTAAAAGATACTGCAAGGAGGTTTACTGAAAATGCTGTTATTGAGGTTACTGCAAATGATAATGACAGAGATCTTTCTGCAGACAGGAATCATATCGTTATTAATGGTGAAAAAGCATTGTGGCATAATCATTGGATTGCAGGAGGAAATGAAATCACATGGAACATGGTGCATTACGATGTTCAGCTTATCGGGGGAGTTGCATTGCATTCGGGGAGAATTGCTGAAATGGGAACCGGTGAAGGAAAAACCCTGGTAGCAACTTTACCTGTATTCTTAAATGCTCTTACAGGAAAAGGTGTCCACCTGGTAACTGTAAATGATTATTTGTCAAAGAGGGATTCAGAATGGATGGGCCCAATATATCAGTTTCATGGACTGAGTGTTGACTGCATCGATAAGCATCAGCCAAACTCCGATGAAAGAAGAAAAGCATATTTGTCAGATATTACATTCGGAACGAACAACGAATTTGGTTTCGATTATCTCAGGGATAATATGGCTCTTAATCCCAACGACCTCGTTCAAAGAAAACATAATTATGCCATTGTTGATGAGGTCGATTCAGTACTTATTGATGATGCAAGAACCCCTTTAATTATTTCCGGCCCGGTTCCTAAAGGAGAGAATCAGGAGTTTCTTTCTCTGAAACCTCGGGTAGAAATGATTGTAAATGCGCAAAAGAAACTTGTAAATCAGTTTCTAGCTGATGCAAAAAAATACCTGGCCGAAGGTAACAGTGAAAAAGCCGGATTAATGCTTCTCCAGTCCTTCAAAGGCTTGCCAAAAAATAAAGCTCTAATAAAACTTCTTAGTGAGGAAGGAAACCGCACCCTCCTTCATAAAACTGAAAATTTCTATATGGCGGAAAATAACAAAAACATGCCCAAAGTTACTGAGGAACTGTTTTTTGTTATTGATGAGAAACAAAATGCCATTGAACTTTCTGATAAGGGTATTGACATGCTGAGCCCATCTGATGATTCTACATTTTTTATCCTCCCCGATATTGGCACAGAACTCTCGGAAATTGAAAAATCCAGCATAAATGATAATGAGAAATTACTTGTTAAAGATAAACTCTTGCAGGATTATGCTGTAAAATCGGAACGGGTGCATACTGTAAACCAGTTACTCAAGGCGTATGCTTTGTTTGAATTGGATATTGAATATGTGGTAATCGACAATAAAGTAAAAATTGTTGATGAGCAAACAGGCCGAGTCATGGAAGGCCGAAGATATTCCGATGGCCTTCATCAGGCAATTGAAGCGAAAGAAAATGTTAAGGTGGAAGCTGCTACTCAAACCTGGGCAACTATTACATTGCAGAATTATTTCAGGATGTATCATAAGCTATCCGGTATGACCGGTACGGCTGAAACTGAAGCAGGTGAACTTTGGGATATTTATAAACTGGATGTAGTTGTAATTCCTACTAACCGGCCAGTTGTTAGAAAGGATCATGAAGATTTGGTATACAAAACAAAAAGGGAAAAATATAATGCAGTCATTGATGAAATTGTAAGCCTTGTTAATTTAGGCCGACCTGTGTTGGTTGGTACTACCTCAGTTGAAATTTCGGAGCTCCTGAGCAGAATGCTTAAAATGAAACAGATTCCTCACAATGTCTTGAATGCAAAACTGCATCAACGTGAGGCTGATATCGTTGCCGAAGCAGGAAGAAAAGGAGTTGTTACTATCGCTACGAATATGGCAGGTAGGGGTACCGACATTAAACTTTCTAAAGAGGTTATTGATGCTGGTGGTTTAGCAATTATTGGTACTGAAAGGCATGAATCACGAAGGGTTGACAGGCAGCTGCGCGGTCGTTCAGGCCGTCAGGGTGATCCCGGATCTTCGCAATTCTTTGTGTCACTTGAGGATGAACTAATGCGACTCTTTGGCTCAGAAAGAATCTCAAGTATTATGGACCGTCTTGGACTTAAAGAGGGAGAAGTGATTCAGCATTCCATGATTTCAAAATCAATTGAAAGAGCTCAGAAAAAAGTAGAAGAAAACAACTTCGGTATTCGTAAGCGACTACTTGAGTATGATGATGTTATGAACTCTCAACGTGAAGTGATCTATAAACGTCGCAGACATGCACTTTTCGGGGAACGCATCAGTGTAGATATTTCAAATATGATGGATGACATTGTTAGTAACCTTGTCAATACATATCCGAGTCAGTCTGATTTTGAAGAATTTAGATACGAATTGATTCGCTCACTTTCTGTTGAATCTCCTTTTAATGCAGAGCAGTTTAGTAAAGTTCCTGCTGAAGAAAAGTCAGATGTTATTTATAAACTTGTTCGCGAAACTTATAAACGTAAAGAGGATGTTATCGCCAGACAGGCTTATCCTGTAATAAAAGATGTTTATGAAAAGCAATCGGCTGTTTATGAGAATATTGTGGTACCAATGTCTGATGGACAGAAGCTTTTCAGAATTATTACTAATCTGTCCAAAGCCTATAAAACCGAAGCCCGTGAATTAGTTCGTTCTTTTGAGAAAACAGTAATTCTTGCAAGTATTGATGATGCCTGGAAAGAGCACCTTCGTGAGTTAGATGACCTTAAACAGTCTGTCCAAAACGCCAGCTATGAGCAAAAAGATCCATTATTAATTTACAAATTTGAATCGTTTGAATTGTTCAGAACAATGATCGATGTTGTCAATCGTTCAGTAGTTTCAACACTTATGAAAGCTCATATTCCTTCTAACGAACCTGAAGCAGTTCAAAAAGCACAGGCACCGAAAAAACTTGATCTTAGTAAATTCGAAACTAATAAGTCTGAAGCACCTAATTTTAGCGACCCCAGCGGTTCATCCCCTGATAAAAAACAGGTACAACCTGTAAGAGTTGATAAAAAAGTAGGCAGAAATGATCCATGTCCATGTGGCAGCGGGAAAAAATATAAAAACTGCCATGGAGTTGGAGTTGTCTGATATCAGGTATTAGGACTAATCGTTAGATTCAGAAATTCTTAACTGTAAGTTCGATCTTTTTATACAATTCTTTACTTGCAGTAACTAATGGCAATCTCAGGTAATTCGGTACTATTCCGAGTACATCAAGGAATGCCTTTATTCCTGTGGGGCTGCCTTCGGCAAAAACCAAATCGATAACGGGTAGCATTTTGAAATGAATTTTTCGGGCATCAACTATTTCCCCATTCAATATATGCCTCACCATGGTAGAAAACTCTTTTGGAAAAGCATTTGCCACTACTGAAATTACTCCAGAACCTCCCATGCAAATCAAAGGGAATGCTAGCGCATCATCACCAGAAATTAGTTTGAATCCGGCAGGTTTGTCTTTCAGAATATCCATGACCTGAGCCATATTAGCACTTGCTTCTTTAGTGCCAATAATTTGTTTTCCAAAGTCTTTTGCAAGCCTGAGTGTTGTTTCTGCGGTCAAATTTATACCGGTTCTTCCAGGAACGTTATACAAAATTATAGGTAAATGGCTATGCTGTGCTATTGCTTTGAAATGTTGATAAAGTCCTTCCTGACCAGGTTTGTTATAGTATGGTGTAACACTTAGCAGCGCGTCCACACCTTCGAAACTGCTGTTTTGCAACTGATTTACAAGTTCCATAGTATTGTTTCCACCTAAACCCTGAACAATAGGAACACGCTTATTATTAATTTCAATGACCTGATTTACAATTGCTTGCTTTTCATCTTTTGTCAATACAGGTGTTTCACCAGTAGTTCCTAGTACCACAAGATAATCAACTCCACTGTTGATAAGGAAGTTAACTAATTTTTCAAGGGATTTAAAGTCTACACTACCATCTTTTCTGAAAGGCGTAACTATGGCGACCCCTGTTCCTGTGATTTTTTTTTCAGGCATAAAAAAGAAATTATGGGATTAAGCTTGTGGGTTATTTAGTAAAGAAACGTAATTCTTAATTTGTTCAATTAAAAATTCCAGATTTGGCTTGCTGTGAATATCAATCATAAGATCGAGCATTGAATCGCCCTCTTTATATTGACCAACTTTAAAAGTTGAAGGCGAAAGGCTGGCAAGAAATCTTAAAGGATATGTCCTTTTTAAACTTAGGTCAAAGAGAATATCAAATTTCTTTGACATAAAATTTAATGCATCAGGATTAGAAGGACGGAAGAAATAATCCAGATCTTTTTGACAGAAAATAGTTATATTTCCTAAAAAAAGAAGATCATCGCTGATTATTTCTGAATCAAGATATCCTACAACGGAAAACTCAATACCCAGATTTGCAAGGTATTTGCCGAACTCCTTAACTTGTTTAAGGTCATCAGAAACACCAGCATCAAAAAGAATTCCAACAGTTTTGGCTGTATTAAAATTCTGTATTTTTGTCTGTCTAACTAGCCATTTAGCTTTTTTCGACAGAAATTTCTCCCCTTGGGAAGCCCGCAATTTCCTGAATATTTTCACAATACAATAATACAAAAAAGAATAAGGCTGTGTTTATTCTCCAATATTTTTTTTATTTGAGCAATTCAGTAAAATCATCCTCTGAAATTACTGGTATTCCAAATGCTTCAGCTTTTTTTATTTTATCAGGACCCGGCTTAATTCCGGCTAAAAGATAATTGGTTCCCGAACTAACCGTCGATAGATTTTTTCCACCATTTTGTTCAATTGAAGCTTTCAATTCATCCCTCGAAATCTTCTCAAAACTTCCTGTTACCACAAAGCTTTTTCCTAATAATTTCTGACTCAAACTTAACGTTTCATTTTCTCTCATCGTAAATTGTAATCCAGATGATTTCAGTCCTTCAACAATTACTTTATTCAAGGGATGGTTAAAATATTCTACTACGCTACCTGCAATTCGTTCACCAACTTCATCAACATTCATCAGTTCTTCTGCACTTGCAAGCATTATTTTCTCAAGACTACCGAAATGTCTGGCTAACTTTTTTGCAACAGTTTCTCCTACAAAACGAATCCCAAGAGCATACAAAACTCTTGTAAAAGGAACATTTTTGGAATTCTCAATGCTCTCAATGAGATTATTCGCAGATTTCTCAGCAAATCGTTCTAACATAACTAATTGCATATATTCTACCTTATAAAGATCAGCGATGTTTGCAATAATTTTATGTCTGAATAATTGATCGATTGTTGCTTCAGCAATGCTTATATCCATTGCTTTTCGAGTAACAAAATGCTCGATTCTGCCTTTTATCTGAGGCGGGCATCCATATGTATTTGGACAGTAATGGGCTGCTTCTTCAGGATTCTTCATTAGGGGTGTGTTACACTCAGGGCAGTTTTGCAGGAAGTTAAAGGAAACACTGGTTGCATCCCGTGAATTAAGATCGACCGCAATAATTTTAGGAATGATCTCACCACCTTTTTCAACATAAACCCAATCTCCAATTCTTACGTCAAGAGATTGAATCTGATCTGAATTGTGTAAAGTAGCCCTTTTTACAACTGTTCCAGAAAGACTAACTGGTTCAAGATTTGCTACTGGAGTAACTGCACCTGTTCTTCCAACCTGAAATGAAATACTGTTAAGTCTTGTTCTAGCTTGTTCGGCTTTAAACTTATATGCTATAGCCCACCTGGGAATTTTCGCAGTATACCCTAGTTGTTTTTGAAACCCATAGGAATTTACTTTAATCACTACTCCATCCGTTTCAAAAGGGAGAGTTTTCCTTCCGGTATCCCAGTACTCAATAAATTTTAATACTTCTTCAATGTTTTCAGCCTTTTTCATGTATTTCAACGGGATTTTAAATCCCCACTCTGCTGCTTTTACAAGACTCTCATAATGATATGGCGAGGGGAGAGCATTTCCGGCAAGGTAATAAAGGAAGCAATCCAGAGGTCGTTTTGCAACCATAGCTGAATTCTGAAGTTTAAGTGTTCCAGCTGCTGCATTACGTGGATTAGCAAACACTTGTTCCCCAGATTCTTCCCTCTGTCGGTTCATCTTATCAAAGCCTTCCCTTGGTAGAAATATTTCTCCCCTGATATCAAATTCTGAAGGAAAGGACCCAGTTAGTTTTAAAGGAATACTTTTGATTGTCTTGACATTTCGGGTAACATCATCGCCTCGTTCACCATCTCCTCTGGTTACAGCTCTTACAAGTTTTCCATTAATGTACGTTAGACTTATTGCAATTCCATCGTATTTCAACTCACAAACATATTCAAATTCGCCAGTAACAACCTTTCTAACTCTTAAGTCGAAATCCTCAAGTTCTTCCCGTGAATAAGTATTTCCTAATGACATCATAGGATAATTATGCTTTACCTGTGCAAATTCAAGGTTAAGATCGCTGCCAACTCTTTGTGACGGGCTGTTCAGATCAATAAATTCAGGAAAACCTTTTTCCAGATTTATTAATTCTCGCATCATTTGATCAAATTCAAAATCAGTTATAAGAGGCTGATTAAGAACATAATATAAGTGATTATGACGATTTAAGTCCTCTCTTAGCTTCAATATTCTATCTTGCGCCTTACTCTGATCCATAATATTTAATTGTAGAAGGGTAAATTTATGTATTTTTTAGGAATGTGGACGGAATGAAAAATGTTAATTGCTTTGTTAGGATAAAAAATAATTCACGTTCATAAGATTTGCAAACTGTTACGAAATTTTAAGTTGGATTTATTACCTGAGAAAGCATTATATTTGATTCAGCCACTGATGCTAGATAAATCAAAATTTGTGCAAAAAGGAATAGGTACTTTGCTGCGGGGATTATGGAAAAAATATCCAAAAATTATTGAAGAGTTTTTGATGAAATGGAAAAATGATTGTGGCAGGTTAATCGTGCAATATTCCTTGGGAAAAATGGAAGTTGAAAAGAGGAGAAAATTCAGACGTGATAAATAAGTACCCAATCCGGAAATAGTAAATGATTTAAATTCATTAACGTTATATATTATGAAAAAGAACATTTTTTTGTCGTGTATTTTAGCTATTACTCTCACTGTATCCACTGCCTTTTCTCAAAAGAAAATTATTTTCGACACTGATTTTGGAGGTGATGTTGACGACCTCGGCGCACTGGTAATGCTTCATAATTTTATGAGCAAAGGTGAATGTGAACTCCTTGCCATAATGTGTTGGACAACTGAGCAATATGCCATTCCTGCAATGGATGCGGTTAATCGCTATTACAAACATCCTAATATTCCAATGGGCGCCAGAAAAGGTGAATCTCACTTGCAGGCATGGAATTATAGCAAACCGATTGCTGATAATTTTGAACATGTTTTGAGTCAGAATGATGTTCCTGATGCAACAGCCCTTTACCGTAAAATTTTAGCCGAAAGTTTGGATAAAAGCATTGTAATTGTAACGGTTGGTCCATTAATGAATATTCAGAATTTAATTAATTCTCAGGCAGATTCTTATTCAGCGCTTTCCGGAAAAGAGTTAATTGAAAAAAAAGTGAAGGAATTTGTAATCATGGGAGGTCAGTTCACTGAAGGAACAAATGAATGGAATTTTAATGGAGATATGCCCGGGGTTACGCGATATGTACTTCATAATTTAACTGTACCTGTTATATTTTCAGGATTTGAAGTTGGTTCAGCAATAAAAAGTGGGGAAATTTTTAATACAATCTCCCCAAAAACTCCTCTCTATATAGGCTTTATGCACTTTAGCCAAAATGCTTCATGGATTAAAGACAATTTCAAAGGGAAAATTCTGGATAATGCCAGTTTCGATCAAACAGCAGTGCTTTATGCAGTGAGAAATGGAGCAGGAATATACTGGGATAGGATAGAAGGCGGATATTGCGACGCAGATGAAACCGGAGGAAATAAATGGGTTTCTAGTGTAAATTCAAATCATTCATACCTTAAGTTAACAATGGATAAAGAAGAAATGGGAAATCTGATCGAATCTTTTATGTTAAATAAGTTCTGATGTATAAATGAAATTTATTTCTATTTTTGATATTTAACATAGTGGAGTCCAGGAACCAATAAAAACGGGGCGTCTCCGAAAAGCCATAAGAGTAGGACAGTTTAAGAATTTTACAGAATGGAAGCTCAAAAAGTAGACATGTTCATCATGACAAATGCAAAGTTTTTTGAAAGTCATCACATTGGAATAATCCGAGATAAACTAATTGCTATGGATGAATCAAGATGGATTTTTGTTTCAACTATTCAATTTGTTGACCCCACAACAAGTATTATTGTCTCAATCCTTGCCGGTTCATTTGGTATTGATCGCTTTATTATCGGTGATACTGGACTTGGAATTGCAAAACTCTTAACATGCGGCGGCATTGGAATTTGGACTATAATTGACTGGTTCCTGATTATGGGCGCAACCCGTGAAAAAAACATGGAAAAACTTCAAAGAGTTCTCTATTAATGGTTGCAAGCAAACAAAAGTTTTACATTTTTATTCTAATATCCTGTCTGGTAGGGTATATTTGGCTACTTTTTTCATTTTATCATACAAACAAAAGTCACAATGATTTTGAAGTATGCCTGATTAAGCATGTAACAAATATTCCGTGCCCATCATGCGGATCAACGAGATCAGTTTTATCGATTTTTCAGGGGCGGGTATTGGAAGCTTTTTTTATAAATCCCATCGGACTAATACTCGCTTTAACCATAGTAATCACTCCCGTTTGGGCTATTGTAGATTTATTTATAAAAGCAGAAAGCTTGTTTTTGTTTTATAAAAAGGCTGAAGTTTTTTTTCGGAGAAAAAGTGTTGCAATACCTGCAGTTATTCTAATTCTATCTAACTGGATATGGAACATATACAAAGAAATATGATTAAAGTAGGCAGATTTTCCTATGAACCAGGAGAACATGAGGCTGAAAAAGCATCAAATTCTTACATAATGTCTCTTTTGGCCGTCACAGCAGGATTACCACTACCTATAATTAATCTTCTAGCCACCATTGGTTTTTACATTGGTAATAGAAAGGGTAGCTATTTTGTACGTTGGCATTGCATGCAGGCATTGTTATCACAATTCTCTCTCTTTTTAATGAACAGCTTTGGTTTTTGGTGGACCATTTCCATAATCTTTGGTTCAGAAACTGTGAACAATAATTATATAGCCTACCTCTTAACAATTTTCTTTTTTAATGTTACTGAATTTGTAGGAACAATTTATACTGCAATTCAGACACGAAAAGGAGGGCATGTGCAATGGTGGTTCTACGGTGATCTAACAAACTTAATCTGTAAACCCTGAAATGAAAAAAATCGTAATAGAGGGCATTGGTATAATTGTTCTGTTCTTTTTTACCTGGTTTGCATTAAGCGAGGTAGACTGGATGACTTTGCTAAAGTTTGAAAAACTGTCGAAAATTAGCGAGAAAAAATTAGGGGAGTTATTCTGGGATGTATTTCAACATTCAGATAATGTGGTTAGTGATTATGAAATTTTGAGCCCGATCGATAGTCTGGTAAATCGTATCTGTGATGCAAATGATTTCGATAAGGAATCATTGAAAATTCATATTGTAACCAAGGATGAAGTTAATGCATTTGCCTTACCAGATGAACATTTGATAATATATACAGGTCTTATTGAAAATTGTGAAAACCCATCAGAACTTGTTGGTGTAATTTGTCACGAAATTGCCCATATGAAATCCAATCATATAATGAAAAAACTAGGGAAAGAAATTGGTCTTACTGCCCTAATTTCAATTTCTTCGGGTAACAGTGGTTCTGAAATTGCAAAACAAGCCGCAAAAATCTTATCTTCAACAGCTTACGATAGAAAGCTTGAAAAAGAAGCTGATATTAAAGCTGCAGATTATTTAATAAATGCAAAAATTAGTTCGGTGCCTTTTGCTAATTTTCTCTTCAGGCTTTCAAATGCAGAACCAGAGATTAACTCACAATTCTCTTGGATTAGTACTCATCCTGATTCAAAAACGAGAGCCGAATATTTAATGCAATATAGAAAAGGGGAGCCCACGGATATTATCCCTGTATTATCGAATATTACTTGGGAAAAAATTCAGAAAACTCTCCAAGAGCAATAAATATTACCATCCAAAAAATCATCAATTCTCCATTATCCTTGCAATAGCAAATATCCCCTGCACCTCATTCTTCTGATTCTTATAGAGGGATGCATTAAACGACACTTTTGTTATAACACCTGTTTTTGAAATCATTGAGAGCGTATAATTCTTAACCTGAGTTTGTGAAAAGGCTAATTCTACTCCCTTTTTTGCCTGACCAGGGTTTTGAAAAAATTTCGAAAATTCTGAATTTATGATTGTTGCTCTATCCAGACCTAAGAGAGAAACTACTGCTTCATTTATATCAGTTATAATTCCATTAATGTCAATAGTAAACATCATATCTATGCTACTTTCAATTAATCCCCTTGAATAAAGCTTTGCAGCCTCAATTTTGGAAATTAATTTTTGTGAGTATCCCTAAAATCGCCGGATCAGAAACATTTATACCAAGTTCAACAAGCTTTTCTGCTTTTAATTTGGGATCGGTGGAATTATATTCTTCAAAAGGCTTCCAATTGCTTACAA
>Ga0105048_10005067_pt1 | contig 21374 bp, 10 predicted proteins | sample MAT05_FD_78382 | JGI IMG/M metagenome (GOLD analysis project Ga0105048, IMG submission 78382) | Freshwater microbial communities from Lake Fryxell liftoff mats and glacier meltwater in Antarctica - MAT-05 | ecosystem: Environmental > Aquatic > Freshwater > Ice > Liftoff microbial mat | place...
TTGCAGTAGTAGAAGAAAGAGTGAGCTTAAAAAAGGAAGATGCCGAAGTTACCTTGCAGGTAAAAATGACCCGGTTGGGAGGCAAAGTGTTGGAAATGATTAAGGTAAACAAAGCCTATGGTGAAAATGTATTAATTAAAGGGTTTGACTATACGTTTAAAAGAGGAGAGCGAATTGGTATTGTTGGCAAAAATGGAGCAGGTAAATCTACTTTTTTAAAAATTGCCTTGCAGCAAGAGTTACCAGATAGTGGTAAAATTAACCATGGTGATACGGTGGTATTTGGCAACTTTAATCAAGAGGGATTAAAGTACAAAGAAGATAAAAGAGCCATTGAATATGTAAAGGATTTTGCAGAATTTTTTCCTCTGGCAGATGGCAGTAAAATAAGTGCAAGCCAGTTTATGGAAAAATTTGGCTTTAATGCTGAGCAGCAATACACGCCGTTAAGTAAGTTGAGCGGGGGTGAAAAACGCAGGCTGCATTTGCTAAGCGTACTATTTGAAAATCCTAATTTTTTAATACTGGATGAGCCTACCAACGACCTTGACTTGCAAACATTAAGAACGCTGGAAGAATTTTTATTAGATTTTCCGGGGTGTATTTTAATAGTAAGCCACGATCGTTATTTTATGGACAGGCTTGTAGATCATTTGTTTGCATTTGAGGGTGATGGGGCTATCAGAGATTTTCCTGGTAACTACACACAATATAGAGAACAGTTAAAGGCAAATACCCTTACCGGATCAATGATGCAGAAAAATCCGGAACCTGAGCCTAAGCCGGTTGTAGCTGCAGCAGTAAGTACCAATAATAAACTTTCCTTTAAAGAAAAAACTGAATTGGAGGCCCTCGATAAAGAGATGCCATTGCTATTAAAAGAAAAAGAGTTATTAGAGCTTAAGATGGGCGAAGGCAATCCTGGCTTTGAAGAATTGCAACAATCTGCCGAAAGAATTAGTAGTATTCTTCAATTGTTGGATGCAAAGGAAATGCGTTGGCTTGAGTTAAGTGACCGGTTATAATTAAGCCCATAAGCAAAAGGGAATAAAAAACAGGTTTAAAATAAGTATTGGCATTTGGGGTAATTAGCCACAATACAGTTTAACGCAAATTTTGCCTTTCAGCACTTTATCAATACTATGTTTGCAGCACTCCTTATAAACGTTAAAGAAGCAGCAGGGTGCATTTCAAATTGTATTTCCCAATTTCGGTAGGTGGGTACACTGATTGAGGCTAGGCCGTAGTTGGTTTACTCACTTACAAATAAGCGCTGTGTCAATTTAGGCCGTAATTAATGCCCTCACCAACCACCAGGTACCACGTCAATTTGAAATGCACCTGGCAGCAGCCAACCATGAAAATCAATATTCTTTATACCATACACGTAAGCCAACAACAACCCTTTCAATAAAGCCAAATGAACCAACGCTTCTACTCTCTTGATGTATTTCGTGGCGCTACTGTAGCGCTCATGATATTGGTTAATAATCCGGGTAGCTGGGCACATATTTACCCCCCGCTACAACATGCCGGCTGGCATGGCGTTACGCCTACAGACCTGGTATTTCCTTTCTTTTTATTTGCTGTGGGCAATGCAATGGCATTTGTAATTCCAAAACTGGAGGAGAAGCAAATTTTTTGGCAAAAAGTAATTAAGCGCACCTTACTTATTTTCATTATCGGTCTATTACTCAATTGGTTTCCCTTTATAAAGTATAATGATGAGGGTGCATTTGTGATAAAACCGCTCGAAAATCTTCGCATAATGGGTGTATTGCAGCGTATAGCACTTTGTTACTTTTTTGCGTCCGTTATTATCCATTTATTAAAAACCCGTGGTGCATTTGTAGCAAGTTCAATTATTTTGCTAACCTATTGGTTTGTATGCGTAGCGGGCAATACTGCAGATCCTTTTAGCCTAACTGGTTGGTTTGGCACCAAAATAGACATGGCCATTTTGGGTGAAAAGCATTTGTACCACGGTGAGGGGGTAGCTTTTGATACGGAAGGATTAATGAGCACTTTTGCGGCCATTGTACAAGTAATATTTGGCTACCTGGCAAGCAATTACATTTTGCAAAAAGGTAAAACTGCCGAAATGTTAAATGGCTTATTTGTTGCAGCCTGTGTACTTATTTTTACAGGCTTTGCATGGGATATTGTTTTCCCTATTAACAAAAAAATATGGACGAGCAGTTATACCATTTATACTACCGGCCTGGCCCTGCTCATTTTAAGCGTACTGATTTACATGATTGAGTTTAAAAAGCAAACAGGTTTTTGGAATCGCTTTTTTGATGTATTCGGAAAAAATGCGCTCTTCATATTTGTATTAAGCGGTGCTTTGCCAAGGCTACTGGCTTTAATAAGAATAAGCAATGGTATAAACGAAACTACCGGCAAACCTACATATACTTCACCTTTTGGCTGGCTATATCAGCATGTATGCAAACTCGTTTTCCCTTCGGACCCAAGGATAGGTTCTTTACTATATGCAATTTTATTTATAGGTATGATGTGGTTTTTTGCGTGGGTACTTGATAAAAAGAAAATTTACATAAAAGTGTAGTTCGCATACAGTAGAAAAATTGCCATTGAACCTACAGTGATATTTTTAGACCCAGATTTTGCAGTTGAAAAACTTATTATGATTTCAACTGCAAAATCTGGGATAAACATCAAGGGTGCATCCCAAATTGTTGTAGCAACAAGCGGTCGGTGAGGACGCCGACCACGGCTGGGCCTCGGTCGGTGTCCTCACCGACCGAAATCAGGAGCGACAATTTGGAATGCACCCAACATCAAAGTATCAACTTTGCAACCTTTCTACTCCATTGCTAATATCTAAAATATAAGCTTCGGGTTGTATAGCAAACTGTTGAAAATATGCTGCACTTACAGCCTCAATAAAAGAAGCTGCATTTTCTTTTGGTACAATATTTATACTACAACCGCCAAAGCCGCCGCCCATAAGCCTGCTGCCAACTACGTAATTGGTAGCTGCTGCAAAGGCTACTAAAAAATCTAATTCAGGGCAGCTTACTTTATACAGTTTACTTAATCCTTCATGCGTAGCATACATAAGTTTACCAAATGCTTTTAAATCATTATCAGAGAGCAACTGTACCGCTTTTTTTGTTCGGGCAATTTCTTCTATCACATATTTGCAACAATTGTACACTTCCGTATCTAGCTGGCTTTTGCAGGCTTGCAAATTTTCTGCAATACCTTCATCTCTAAACGATTGCACGCCTGTAGTGGCTAAAATTTTCATACCAGCTTCGCAGCGTTGCCTGCGAATGTTGTATTCGCCCGATGCAAGGCTGTGCTGTACTTTACTATTAACCATTACTATGCAATACCCATCTAAAGGCAGAGGGAAATATTCATGCTCCACCACTTTACAATCCAGCAAAATCACATGCCCTTTTTTACCAAGCAAATTGGCATACATATCCATAATGCCACAATGCACATTTGGGAAATTGTGCTCTGCACGCTGACAAAGCAAGGCAAGGTCTCTTCTGGTTAAACCAGTTTCAAAAATATCATTTAGCGCAAAAGCAAGCCCACCCTCTACTGCGGCAGATGAGCTCATACCAGAGCCCATTGGTATATCGCCTCCAAAAACACAATCGAAGCCACCAATATTTTTATTAAGGAGCAAAAATTCGTTTACTACACTCAATACATAATTTCGCCAGCCGGTTGATATTTGTACTGTTGTAATTTCTGTAGAGAATTTTTCATCAAAATCGGCTGCGTAAAAATTAATATCATTTGTATAGTTGGCAGCAATGGCATAATACATGCCTTTGTTGATGGCTGCCGGCAATACAAACCCATCGTTATAATCTACATGCTCACCAATAAGATTAATGCGGCCAGGCGAAAAATACAAAGTTGGCGTAGTACTAAATTGAAGGGAAAATGTTTTAGCTACTATTGCTGCAATTTGGTTCATCAGTTTATTTTGTATGGGTGATGGTATAAGATGTAGTAAAATTAATTACCTCACCCGGGTTTAATATAATAAGATTAATACCATTGTTAAAACTATCTGGCGGGGCACTAAGGTTTTCAATAGCAATACTTTGGCGGTGTGGCGGTGTATATATTTGTAAATAAGGATAGCTTTTATCCGGCCTTATTTCTACTCCAATATTTTTTACCGGATCTTTTAAAACACACATTGGCTGGCAGGTTTCAAAATTGAGCTGGTAACAATCATCAAATGAAGCGGTCCCAATTTTTTTTATGGAAGAAAAATCATCGTAAGCTTCCATTTCACCCGTTGGTATTAGTGTTTCATCAAAAACTACATGAGTTGTACTTTGAAATTCCAGCAACAAGTCATCTACTTTTCCCCCAAAACAAAAGTAAGGATGCCAGCCATCCTGCAAGGGTAAAGCTTGCTCATCATCATTGGTGACAGTTGTAGTAATTACCAGTTCGTTATTGGGTTTTAACTGGTACGTAACGGCACAGGTGTAATTAAATGGATAGCCTTTATCTGTACCAATGTATTGGTGTTGTAAGGTAATGCTGGCATGGTTTTCATCGGCTGTACTATTTACCAGAATAAAGGGTGCATCGTATAGTAAACCGTGTATAGCGCTACTGCCCAACAAAAATTTTTCAATAGTATAGCTGTTGCCATTATACTGGTACGCTGCATTTTTTATACGGCAGGCAAAAGGAGACATTTTGCAGCTTTTAAAACCCTTTGCAGTAACGTTCTCTGCAAAGTCTGCAGCATTTTCATAGTGGTCAATTATATTAAGCATCCCCTGGTTGTGTACTACTGAAAACGTATGTAAAGTAGCGCCGCATAAGGGCAAAATGGCGGCAGTGGTTTTGGTAGCAGTATCAGTTAAATGAATCATTTCAAAACCATTACTGCTGCTGTTGCTTATGGTAAACATGCTCGTTAAAATTTTAATAAAAGTATAAATAATAATTGTATAGTTGACACTAATTTATTTTTAATGCTCACTATTCGTTATTGTAGGTGCAGTTGAATGCAATGAGTAAGATGTAAAATACAATAAAGACATTGACATTGAGTAATTTTTGCTAAGCTATACCGATGTTGTGCAATTTTGCAATAGCTATTAATTCACTTAAATTATTTACATCCAATTTTTGAAAAATATGTGCTTTGTGAGAGGCAAGCGTAGAGCTATTGATAGTTAATTGGTTGGCTATTGCGGCTGTCGAACTGCCTTTTATCAACTCGTGCGTAACCTCCATTTCTCTTGCACTTAGTTTACTAAATGGATTTTGAAAACGTGAAAAAGTATCTCCCTGAGCCAAATGCTCTAAAAAAGACTCACTAAAATATTTTCGGTTGTTTAAAACAAGGTCAATGGCTTTGCAAAGTTCATTTAAACCTGCACTTTTTGATACAAACCCCATCACGCCTTCATTATAAAATTTATTAGCGTAAATTTTTTCCTGCGTCATAGAAAACATCAGCAATTTTGCATCCGGATAGTTAGCCACAATATAAGATACCAAACCTATAGTATCTGTATTGGGCATTTGTACATCCATTATTATCAACTGATACTTTTTTTTAGTTAGCAAGTCCTTCGTTGTAGATTCATTATAAGCCTCATCAATTTCATCTGGCTTAAATGTAATCCGCAATACATTTTTTACGCCTGCCCTAACTATTTCATGATCGTCAACAATTAAAAAATTTAACATGGCAATTATAATAAGTTGTAAAAAATAGATTGTAGTGTTTTAACTACAAACGGTTAGTACTTTTAGCTATTGTACGCATAATAAATTTAAAGGAAATTTACAATATTAAAGATTTGTTTTTATCCAATATCAAAGTTGCGCTTTTATCCAATATCAAAGTTTTGTTTTTATCCAATATCCTTCTAAACACTGGTTGCATTTTTTAATAAGGTGCATTATTCAAAAAATATTACCAATACAATCAAAATCTGTATTGGTAGTGTACAAAACCAGTTACAACATTAAAAAGCCTCTTCTAAGAAGAGGCTTTTTTTAACTTAGGTTTTGCAGTTGGAATTATTGTAAGGGTTTTAATAATAAAGAGAAGATTTATAGGTTAACGCTTATTGTTAGATGGATAGCTTTTCAGCAGTTTAAAGCATTAATAAATTGCCAGGGAAAAAGCCATCGCAAATAATTGCAAATAAAATGTATTTAAAAACTTAGTAAGAGCGTTTATAGTAAGTATGTTTCTGATTTTTTAAAACTATTAAACCCATATTTTGATACTATTTTTCTATTAAACTATAATAAAATAGCAATATTTTTAACATTGCTAATATTAATATTCCATGCCAGCCAATAATAATCAAATTACTATCCCATCAGATAAACTGCTCAACCGTATTATGCAATTAGAGCAGGAAAATGAAGCCTTAAAGTATAAACTAAACGCATCTATCCCTGATCCATTGGCAGAAAGCAGTACTAGCCATCACTACAATCTGATTGCTTTTTTAGAGCAAACCAATCAGATTGCCCATGTAGGTGGCTGGGAGATTGACTTGATCAATAATAAAGTTTATTGGACAGCCGTTACCCGGCAAATTCACGAAGTAAAGGAGCCTTATGAACCAACAATAGCAAGTGCCATATCCTTTTATAAAGAGGGAATTAGCAGGGATACTATAACCATCGTGGTAAATAATGCCTTAAAAAAAGGATCCCCCTTTGATGAAGAACTTCAAATTATTACTGCAAAAGGCAACGAGCGTTGGGTAAGGGCTAAAGGAAGAGCTGAGTTTTTTAAGGAAACACCTATTAGAATTGTAGGTACTTTTCAAGATATAAACGAAGAGAAATTAAAAGAAAAAGCATTTATTAACCTGCAGCAAACACTGCAGCAAAATGAACAACAGTACAAATCTTTATTTGACCAAAACCCTGCTGGTGTATTTGCGTTAAACAATGAAGGCAACTTTACCAGTGTAAATGATGCAATGACGGAAAAAATGGGTTATAGTAAAGATGTTTTATTGCACACAGCATTTATGGCATTTATAAACGAATCTCAAAGAGAACAAATTGATGCTAAAATAGCTGCTGCACTAATGGGTGTATCGCAAAAAGCAATAATAAATTTAGCATTAGCTAGTGGTAGCAGCATTATTGTATCGCTCATTTTATTGCCGATAGTAGTTAATAAATGCATAACAGGGCTGTATGGCATTGCAATAGACATTACTGCTGGCAGAAAAATGAAGCAAGCGTTGATAGCCTCAGAAGATAGTTTACGTGCCATTTTTGAAAGTACAGATGTAGGCCAAATTATGATGAATAAAGAATTAATTATTCTATCATTTAATACTTCTGCCGCCAACCACACTTTAGTTGAACATAAGAAAAAGCTGGCTGAACAGGAGCATTTTTTAAGCTACTTTCCAGCAGATAAACATGAAAAATTAATGCTTATTATAAGCAGGGTACTTAACGGAGCTGTAGAAAGCTACGAAAAAGAAATGAGCCACGATTTTGGTAAGAATCATTGGTTTAAAATAAAATTTAGCCCCGTTATTAGCAGCCTGCAGGTAGTTGGCTTAGTGATGACTATTGAAGACATAACTCAACAAAAAATAGCGATTGATTTAATAAAAAATGAACGAAACTATTTACGTACACTCTTAGAAAATATACCGGATGCCATTTACATTAAAGATATTAATGCAAGAAAAACGACTACCAACAAAGTAGATTTACAGTTGATAGGCGCATTATCAGAAGAAGCCGTAATTGGCAAAACAGATTTGGAATTATTTGAAGGCGCAGTTGGTGAAATAGGCTATGCAGATGACATGCAAATTATTACAACTGGTGTGCCCGTTATAAATAGAGAGCAAGAATTTACAGATACAGAAGGTAAAAAACAATGGCTGCTAACTACTAAAGTACCATTGCTAAATGAGGAGCATAAAATAAATGGCTTACTGGGAATAGGCCGAATTATAACACAACATAAAAATGATCAGGCAGCCATAAGAAAAAGTAATGAGCGGTTTGAGTATGTTACCAAGGCCACATTTGATGCTATATGGGATTGGGATATTATTACAAATGAACTTTACCGGGGCGAAGGCTTTGAAACCATTTTTGGATACAATCTAAAAACTTTTGACGGCACTATTAAAAACTGGGAAGATCTTGTACACCCTGCAGATAAGGAAAGGGTAATGACAAAATTTAATAAATTTTTAGAGAGCAATAACGATAAATGGCAGGATGAGTACCGCTTTTTAAAGGCAGACGGCACTTACGCTGCTGTAATAGATAAAGCCGTTATTTTAAAAGACGAAAAGGGTAAAAGTATCCGGATGATTGGGGCCATGCAGGATATTACTTTGCAAAAGAAAGAAGAACAACAATTAAGGTTATTTGAATCGGTGGTAAAAAACATAAGCGATGCTGTATTAATTACAGAGGCAGAACAATTTACTGGTGCCGATAGACATAAAATAGTTTTTGTAAATGAAGCGTTTGTTTCAAATACTGGCTACACTAAAGAAGAAGTAATTGGTTTAACACCCCGTATTTTACAAGGCCCTAAAACAGATAGAAAAGAACTGGATAAGTTAAATGTTGCCTTTAAAAAATGGGAGCCGGTAGAAGTAGAATTGATTAATTATAAAAAAAATGGAGAAGAATATTGGGTAAACCTTTCCATGGTACCACTTGCAAATGAACAGGGCTGGTACACCCATTGGATATCTGTACAAAGGGACATTTCCACAAGAAAAAGAGCCGAAGAAGAATTAAACCTGTTTTACGAAATAGCAGGGTTTATTAATACTGAATATCATTTTGATACAGTAGTAGAAAAAGTGATTACCAGCATAGCTACTTACCTAAAATTCGATTTTGCCGAAGCATGGCTGGTGAATTTTGATAACTCAAGAATGACATACCGGGCCAATTTTTTAAGTGGCGATAAAAATACAGCAAGCAGCGGATATAATGCAAAAACTGTTTTAGAAAAAGGACAGGGATTACCAGGCGCTGCATTTCAACAAAAGAAAATGATGTATTGGGATGATCTTAAACAATCTCCCTGCATAAAAAAAGAAAATGCATTAATTGCCGGGCTTACAAGTGGCATGGCATTGCCTGTTTTGTTTAATGGTGAGGTAGTGGCTGTATTTACATTTTTTAGCAAAGTACCCTTTACACCACAGCAATTAAAGGCCGGTATTTTAACAAAAATTACCAACGAATTGGGAGCTGGTATTCAAAAAAACAGAACAGAGGCAGAGCTTAACAGTTTTTTTTCTTTATCGCCTGATATGCTTTGTATAATTGGTACTGATGGCTACTTTAAAAAAGTAAACCCTGCATTTACCCAGATTATTGGCTTTTCTGAAAAAGAATTTTTAACGACTCCCCAAATTAATTTTATACACCCCCACGATAATGAAAAAACAGCAGCGGAAACCAGCCGATTGCTACGTGGCGGGCAAACTGCTTATTTCGAAAACAGGTACATAACTAAAAGCAAGGCCATTGTTTGGCTTGCATGGTCGTTTACCGCAATTTTAGATGAAGGCCTTGTGTTTGCTATAGCAAAAGATATTACCTACAAGAAAAAATTGGAAGAAGAAAGAACCAGGATACTGGAAAGTATATCAGACTTTTTTTATGCTTTAGATGCCAATTTCAATTTTAGCTACATCAATACTGCTGCTAAAAATTTAATGAGTAAGCGTGGTTCTAAATTGGAGGGTAAAAGTATTTGGGAGGTAATGCCGGCATTAAAAAACTCTGAATTTTACAGCAAAGCCATAGAGGCGGTAAACACTAAAAAGCCAGTTCATTTTGAATATTTGTACCAGGCAAACAATACCTGGTACGAAGAAAGTTTTTACCCTACAGAGGATGGCTTATCTGTATTTTTCCGCTCTGTAAACAGCCGTAAGCAATCTGAAGCAAAATTGAAGGAATTAAATAAAGTACTGGCCAAAAACGTAGCTGAAATGGCATCTTCCAACGCTGAGTTAGAACGGTTTGCCTACGTAGCATCTCACGATTTGCAGGAGCCATTACGAATGGTAAGTGGCTTTATGCAATTGCTGCTTAAAAAGTACGATCCGGTATTGGACGAAGATGGAAAAAAGTACATCAATTTTGCAATAGATGGCGCTGCAAGAATGAAAACACTTATTCATGACCTGCTGCATTACTCAAGAGCCGGGGCTGGCGAAATTGTACTGGAAAATGTAAACATGAACCAGGTGATGGCTGATGTAAAAATGATAGTAAAACCATCTATGATGGCTTTAAATGCAACAGTATTTTTTGATACTTTACCTGCTATTACGTCAAATATTTTAATGGTTACCCAACTATTGCAAAATCTTGTAGGCAATGCCATTAAATACCAGGAGGAAGGTAATAAACCAATTATAAATATAAGCTGCATACTAAAATCTACTGAATGGGAATTTGCTGTACAGGATAATGGTATTGGCATAGAAAAAGGTTTTGAAGAAAAAATATTTGAGGTATTTAACCGCCTCCATACCAAACAGCAATATTCTGGTACAGGTATAGGCCTTTCTATTTGTAAAAAAATAGTGGAAAAGCTTGGCGGAAAAATATGGGTTGAGCCAAATATTGGTGCTGGCAGCATATTTAAGTTTACATTACCAGCATAGCTATATTGTAGCTTCAAATGTTTAGGCTGAGGATTTGCAAGTTACAAAATTCAACCTCGTTACGTTTTAGTTAATTGCATTTTGTAATGGCTGCCTCTTTCCTGTTATGATCTTTATCGTTTGTAAGAAATTTTCTACAAGCATACATTACTTCTTACTATACGATAAGCGTATTATTTTTTTAATATTTGCAATATCTTTTTATATCCTTTTGATGTAAAACGTTATTATCAGTTTATAGGTGTTTTGTAACTATATAGTGAACCAATATCTTTTTTTAAAATTAGCAGGGGCTTAAATTTGTTTCTTACAACTAAATGCAAAAAAATCTAAATCAACATAAAGGCTATTTACCAGAATGGCCTTTTGCAGCAAGTAATACTTTTTGTAGTGTAGCTATTGGGTATGCTTCAGGCGGATTCGAAGCTTTAAAAGAATTGATTAATAACTTACCCAACAGCATATATTCAATGTCTTTTTTTGTAGCACAACCAATAGAAAATGAACAGTTTACTGCACTTACTGCCGTATTACCGCCTTGTACCGGCTTATCTATAAAGCGTGCCAATCATTTGGAGTTAATACAACCCGGTATAATTTATACGGTTAATTTGGCTCAAACGATGGAACTTACTGCTGATGGACATATAAAAGTAATGCCCATACAAACAGGTGAAGCAGGCAGTTTTATTGACAACTTGTTTCAGTCTTTGGCCTTATGTAGTGGCCAAAGCAGTGTTGCCATTGTACTTTCGGGTACAGGTAGTGATGGTGCTGCCGGAGTAAAATTTATACGGCATGCTGGTGGTAAAGTGCTGATACAAAGGCCACAAACTGCTAATTACAACAGTATGCCATTGGCTGCTATTGCAACAAAAAGTGTAAATGAAATATTGCCGGTATATGATATGGGCAAAGCATTGCTTAAAATTTATATGCAACACATTGGCAGAAAAAGCCTTTATAATATACCCGAAAAAAGCCTTGGTAAAACGGCTATTAACATAGCAGATAACTCTACTGATAAAGCTATTGCCGCCCAAGTGAAGGTACAACAGCATAAAAAAGAAAAATACGACCTCGCTTTAGCTAAGTCTGGTATTGAAGCAATGGTAAAAGATGCTATTTTTAACAGTTACCATCACACCTACATTGTACTAGATAACGTAAATAATATTATAGAAGTAAATGGGGATACCGCTTTGTACTTTAATACCTCTATAAGCCCCTATATTAATAAAAATATTTGGCAAATATTAAATGAGGCATTTAAGCAAGATGTGCATACAGCTTTTACAAATGCTTTGGTGGCGCAACAATTGGCTGCTGGCCATGTAAAATTTAGTGTAATTAATGGCAGGATATATTTTTTTAAAATCTTAATAAAAATATTGAGTAAACCTGAAAGTATGTATGCACAATACGTTATAATATTAGAAAAAATAGAAACTGATCAATTAATTAATACTAATTCAGTCAATTCAACAGTATTAAATGCAATTATGCCAATGCCCGCTATATAAGTAAAACAGGATAATAAGGTGAATTGAAGATTAAACATTACTAGGAGATTAAATTTAAAAGGATTGCAGCAGATACTATTTGAGTAGCCTATCTTGATAAAATATTAAAACAGTAAAAAACCAGCAGCCACATAGCAAAAACAATCTGTAGTGGCAGTAAGAAAATAACTAAATAATGGTAAAAGATTTTAAAATAGCTGAAAGTGATTTTTTTAATCAATCCTTATGTGGCATTGTATATACAACAGCCGATGGCACCATTATAAAAATAAATCCAACATTGTTAGGCTGGTTATATGATGACAATACACAGGTAGCTGAAGCTACCAATTTTATTAACCTGCTATCACCACAAAACATAGATTGGTATTATGATAAGTATCTTCCAACACTACAAGCTGTAAAAAAAATAACGGCCATACAAATAGACCTCATTAAAAGCGATGGCACCTATTTACCAGTAATTATAGAAGCCATTACGTTACATACCAATACGGGAGAACACTATTATCAGCTAGTTATTATACAAGCCAACCCTATGCAAACTGCATTGATTGCTAATAAAACTACTGCATATAAATCAGTAAAAGCTACTGAACCCAATGATTGGTTTCAAGCAATTTTTAATAATTCGCCGTTGCCACAGGTGTTAGTTATACTCAACACGGGCATTGTAGCAATGGTAAATGAGGCAATGCTAAACTTGTCTGGAGGTATGGCAGCAAATTTTGTTGGTAAGCCTGCTGTAGATTTCTACTCTAATCCAAAAAATCGTACCAGTCTCATTGATGAATTGATAGAAAAAGGTGAATCGATCAACAAAGAAATAAATTTCTTTTTCAAAAATAAGGAGCTGAGCTTTTTAACATCAAGCAAACTTGTGGAATTAGATGCTGTGCAAATGATATTAACCTCTTTTGTAAACATTACACCTCAAAAGAAAAATGAAGAAGATACCCGGCTTGCAGTAGAACAGCGAAACATGTTGTTATCCAGCATTTCTGATGGGTTTTGCATGGTAAACCACCAACTAAAAGTTACCTATTGGAATAGTAAAGCATCAAAAATGCTCAATATACCGGAAGATGCTATGATGGGTGTAGATATCGGTGAAATTTTTGAAGCAATAAAGCAAACTGATACTGTGCTAAATATAGAAGTATATTTTAAACCAATCAATATATGGTTACACCTTAGTGCCTACCCTTCTGCAACAGGGCTATCTATTTATTTAAGAGATATTACCGATAGAAAAAAGGCTGCAAAGCAAATTAGTAAGCTGCATGAAACGCTGGCCGCAGAACGTAAACTGCTGAGAAACATCATTGATTTTTTACCGATAAACGTATTTGTAAATGATGTAAATGCCCGTAAAATTTTAGCCAATAAGGCAGAATACGAATTTTTAGGCGCAACTACAGAAGAGGAAGTATTGGGAGGAAATCAACTAGCGTTTTATGATGAAGCATCTATAAAAACCTTTCTTGCGCATAGCAGGCAGGTAATACAATCGGGTATTCCGTTAATTAATAAAGAAACTACTATCACTAAAATTGATGGCTCACAAAATTGTTTTTTGGTTACTAAAATACCCATGTACAATGATGAGGGCACTGGCATAGGCATGGTTGGCATAAGCATTGATATTACAGAAAGAAAAAAGATGGAAGATGAATTAAAAAATAGCCATCAGCAACTTTTTCTGGCGCATAAAGCTGCCAAACTAGGTCATTGGACATATAATATTAAGGATGACCATTTTACTTTTTCGCCAGAGATATATAAAGTGTATGATATTGATGCGGATACTTTTGTACACAATCATCAATCGCTTATGCAACTGGTACATCCGGATGATATAAGCTTATTGGACGAAAACAAAAAGAAAGTAGAATTAAACAAAGCTGATTTTAATGCCGATCACAGAATTATTGTAAGAGATGGCAGCATTAAATGGATTAATGTACAAGCCCTTGTAAAAAGAAACGAGCAGGATGAAGCCATTATGCTCATTGGTATATCGCAGGATATTACAGACAGAAAGCAGAAAGAATATGAAATAAAACAACTGAATAATGAGCTGGAAGAAAAAGTGCAGCAACGCACCAGCGACTTGCAGCGCACACAGGCAATGTTATATGAGGCACAACACATTGCAAAAGTAGGTAGCTGGGAGCTCAATGTAGGTACTAATAAAGTAATTTGGACACCAGAAATGTTTAAAATATCTGGGTTTGAGCCAGCAAACAATCCACCAGCAACCATTGAGCGGCAACTAAAATATCCGGCTGCCGATTGGGATAAATTACAACATGCCATACAAATGGCAATAAAAAACGGCACCCCGTTTGAGCTTGAGCTTAATATTTACAGAGAGAGAAATACCATGGGGGTTTTAAATGCCAAAGGACAAGCTGTTAAAAATAAAGAGGGTAAAGTAGAACGGATAATTGGTACTGCTGCAGATATTTCTGATAGTAAAAAGGCACAGCAAATAATTACAGCACAGCGGCAGGTTTTTCATACCATTTTAGAGCAATCGCTGGCAGGCTATTGGGATATAAATTTGCAGGAAGACACTTATTACTTTAGCCCTGCATTAAAGGCTTTATTTGGCTACGAAGATGATGAGATAGTCAATAGTATTGAGGCTTTACAAAAAATAGTTTATAAAGAAGACAGGATAAATATGGATCAATTATTTATCCAACATATTCAAAGCAAGGGAGTAATTCCATATTCAGGCGAAGTAAGGTATTATCACAAAAACGGAGGCACCATTTGGGTAATTTGCAGAGGTAATGTTATAGAATGGGATAAAGATGACCAACCCCTAAGAATGATTGGCTGCCATATAGATATTACCAAACAAAAAACTACAGAATTATATCTTGAAAAAAGCCGGCAAGAGCTGGAAGCTTTTTCATATTCTGTATCGCATGATTTAAGAGCACCACTAAGGGGTATAAATGGCTGGAGCCTTGCTTTGCTGGAAGATTATGGCGAGCAACTGAATGAAACTGGTAAAAAATATATTGAGCGGGTAAGAGAAGAATCTCAACGGATGGGCAATTTAATTGATGACCTGCTCAAACTATCGCAAATAAACAGAAAGACTTTTAAACGTACCAAAGTAAACCTATCCTTATTAGCAAATAAAATTGCAAATCGGTTAACAGAATCAAATAAAAACAGGCAAATGGAGTTTACTATACAGCAAGATTTAATTGTATATGGTGATGCACGACTAACAGAAATTTTATTAAATAATCTTTTTGAAAACGCTGTAAAGTTTACAGCTAAAAAACCACTTACTACCATTCAATTCGGCATTACAATTGTTAATAATATAGCTGCTTATTTTATAAAAGACAATGGAGTAGGGTTTGATATGCAGACGGCTGATAAATTATTTGGAGCATTTCAACGGCTACATACCAAGGGTAATTTTGAAGGGAGCGGTATTGGGCTGGCAACAGTGCAGCGTATTATTAACCTGCATAACGGACAGGTATGGGCCAATGCGGCGGTTGAAGAGGGAGCTACTTTTTATTTTATTTTTTAAAAAAATAGCATGTCTAACAAAGAAATTCTTTTAGTAGAAGATAACCCAAGCGATGTGGAACTTACAAAAAGAGCATTTGAAAAATCAGGTATTACCAACCCATTAGTTGTAGCAAACGATGGTAAAGAGGCATTAGATTATTTATTTGCAGCCGGAAAATTTAAAGACCGGTCAATAAACAATTTGCCTGTACTTGTATTGCTCGATCTTCAATTGCCGATAATTAATGGGTTAACGGTATTAAAACACATAAGAAATAACCCACTTACCAAAAAGCTTGTAGTGGTAATACTAACCACATCTATTGAGCAACAAGATGTAGCCGCTGCGTATGATTTGGGAGTAAATAGCTATATAAGAAAACCAGTAGATTTTATTGAGTTTACTAATGTAATAAAACAGTTGGGTAACTATTGGTTACAATTAAACCAAACCTTACCTGCCTCAAATTAATTTGATTATGCAAGCTGTCGTAAATATATTGATGGTAGAAGATTCTGAACAAGATGCCGGCTTTATTATTCGCCAATTACATAAAGCTGGCTTTAATACAGCACACAAGTTGGTTGATTCTGCTAATGACTTAACCTATGCCTTGCAGCAGCAAGACTGGCAAATAGTTATTTCGGATTTTAGGATACCTGGCTTTGGAGGGCAACAGGCATTAAAAATTGTAAAAGAACATGATATTGATTTGCCTTTTATTTTAATTTCGGGTACCGTAGGTGAAGATATTGCTGTTATGATGATGCGGCATGGAGCAAATGATTACCTGATGAAGGATAACCTTGTAAGGTTGGGTACAGTTGTAAAAAATGAATTGGCCGAGGCTGTTGCAAAAAGGGAACGAAAGTTATTAGATAAAGCACTGTACCAAATATCTACCGCTGTATTACATACGGGTATTGATCATTTTTTAAATACAATTTTACTTCAGTTAACCAGTAGTTTAAACGCTGACAGGGGTATTATTGGCACTTATAAAGATTTTTCACAACAGGAAATTATATCCTCACATTATTGTGTAGATGGTAAATTAACAGATAATATAACCTATGCATTGTTGGGCACTCCTTGTGCCAATGTAATACAAAACGGAATGTGTATTTATCCTGAAAATGTTGCCGGCCTTTTTCCTGATGATGAATTTTTGCAAAAAGAAAATATTGAAGGGTACTTAGGGATACAACTTTGTGATAGTAGCGGCAAAGCATTTGGCATTTTGTCACTATTGTACCATTCACCTATACAATATGTAAATGTTAAAAAAGATATATTAAGGTTTTACGCAACAAGAGTTGCATTTGAAATTGAACGCAGCCAATCGCAGCAGGCACTAAAAGAATCTGAACAACGGTTTGAAGCTCTTTTTAAAAGTAGCCCGGTAGGTATTACCCTTGTATCTTTAAAGGACGGCGTATTTAGAGATGTAAATGATATATTACTTAATAGAATTGGCATGCGCAAAGATGAAGTAATTGGAAAAACTACAGAAACACTTCAACTTTACAAAAATATTGAAGATAGAAATGAGGTTTTTGTAACGCTAAAAGAAAAAGGGTTTATAGAAAATAAAGAAATTGAGTTTATTAATAAAAAGGGCAATAGTTTATTTTGCCTTGTTTCTATATCCGTAGTTACTATCGGTAATGATCCTTTTTTGCTTTCATCCATAATGGATATTAACGAAAGTAAAATTGCCCGGCAAAAATTACAAGCATTAGAAGCTAAAGTATCAGCTTATTTTAACAGTACTTCGGAGGCCATTGTAATGGTTGGTTTAGATAAAAAAGTACTCCTTTATAACAAGGTATTTGAAAGCTACATTCAGCAGCTTTTCAACAAAAATGTACAGATTGGAGAAGATATTTTTAATTACATTATTCCCTTTTTTGTAACAAGGATAAAAAAAGATTTGGAAAAAGCTTTTGCCGGTGAAACGGTACATACAGAAATTTTGGTGCCAGATTTAGCAACTCCAAAATGGATAGCCATTTCAATAATACCGGTAAAAGATACTGATGACTCTATAATAGGAGTAGCAATTAATCATACAGATATAACGGATAAAAAAAATGCCGAAAAAATGTTGGTTGATTCGGAGCATAAACTAGCCGCATATTTTAACAGCACTACAGATTCTATTGTTCTCATTGCTGCCGATTATTCAATTATTGCATTTAACAAAGTTTGCGAAGGCATTATATGGAAGGCATTAAATAAACAAATTACTGTTGGAGTAAATGCATTGGAGTATTTAGGGGAAGATGGGAAGAAAGACTTTATCAAAAACTTTACTAAAGCACTTTCAGGTGAAACGATTACTGTAGAAAAAGAAGTTAATTATTTTAATGAGTATAGTTGGTGGAGCATAAAATACAACCCAATTTTTAGCAACGATGGCAATATTATGGGTGTATCATTTACATCTACCAACATAAGTGATAAAAAAATTAGTGAAAAGACAGTAGAGCAAAGTGAAGAAAAGTTTCGCTCAATGGTACACAATATTTCCGATGTAATTACACTGCTTGATAATGCAGGAAATATCCTTTACCAAAGTGGCTCTATTGAACAGGTGCTTGGCTATCAGCCTGCTGAAATTGTTGGTAGAAACATTTTTGAATTTTTACACCCAGATGATTTTTATTTTATTGTTGCAGAAATGGAACAACTACAGTTGACAGGAGGCATTACACCATTAATAGAATTTAAATTTTTAAATAAGGCCGGCAACTATGTATTGATGGAAGCACAAGCTAACAACCAGTTACTAAACCCGGCTATTAAAGCCTTTATTGTAAACTCAAGAGATATTACCAATCGAAAATCTGTAGAGGCAGCTATTATGAAACAGGCACATGACCTTGCAGTATCTAATATTGAACTGGAAAGATTTGCCTATGTAGCATCGCATGATTTGCAGGAACCTCTAAGAATGGTAACCAGTTTTATGAACCTGCTACAAAAAAAATACAACGGTCAGTTAGATGAAACTGCCAACCAATATATTGGTTTTGCCGTTGACGGATCTAACAGAATGAAACAACTTATTACAGATTTACTGCGTTACTCTCAAGTTGGTGTAAAGCCACAGCCGGCAGAACTTATAGACTTGAACAATACTTTAACTGAAGTACTAGTTGTATTACAGCATAAAATAGAAACAACCGGCGCCTCCATTTATATAGCTGGCTTACCAACGGTAATAGCGGTTAAAACAGATATTGAACAAGTATTACAAAATCTTATAAGCAATGCAATTAAATACCAGCTACCAGGTAGCAAACCGGTTATTACTATTAAAGGAGAAGAAAGTAGCATAGATTGGTTAGTTTGCGTACAAGACAACGGCATAGGTATATCACCTGTATTTAAAGATAAAATATTTGTTGTATTTCAGCGGCTGCACAATACTGATACCTATAGTGGAACTGGTATTGGATTATCTATTTGTAAAAAAATTATTGATAAAGCCGGAGGCAAAATATGGGTAGAATCTGAAGAAGGAAAAGGCAGTACATTTTATTTTACAATACCCAAAGCTTAGCAAATATTAATTTTATAATAATTTTAAAGTATAAAAAACACAATAGCAAAAACTAAACTTATAAAATATTTATTTCAAATTAACGCAGTGCATGGTGGAAGGTTAGGTCACCAACCACGGCCTAGCCCCGGCAGGTGACACCACCACCCGCCGAAATCGGGAGCCACAATTTGAAATGAACTCTTATAAAAGCATTCAGTTGCCTTATTTGGTACAGCTAACCGGCCACAAAAATGCACCACAACTAACAGGCTTTATTTAATAAAAGATATAGAACAATAAAAATGAACGTTTTAATTATAGAAGATAACGAAGGAGATTTTTTCCTGGTGCATGAATACCTTTTAGAAGGTATTCCAAACGCTGTAACAACCCACGTTTCGTTTTTGGCAGATGGTTTAAATGCAATTGAAAATAATTTTTTTGATGTTATACTGCTCGATCTTAGTTTGCCGGATAGCAAGGGCGATAACTCTATTAATCAATTAAAACTATTAGCCCAGCAGCCACCAATTATTGTACTTACAGGTACCAGCGATAAGCAGATGGGCATCAATAGCTTGCGGCTTGGTGTACAGGATTATTTAGTAAAAGATGAGATAAATGGAACCATTCTTCAAAAAAGTATCAGGTATAGTATTGAAAGAAAAAATAGCCTGCATCGCTTAGAGCAAAATGAAAAACGCTTTAGGGCATTAATTGAAAATAGTACAGATGGACTGGCCGAAATAAATAGTAATGGGGTAATTACTGAAATGAGTCAATCAGCTTTAAAAATTTTAGGCTATTCCAGTAAGGTAGATTTAAACTTTTCTACGCTCAATTTTGTACACCCCGATGATTTAAAAAAAATATTACTCTTGTTTAACCACATCCTGCCTGAACATAATAAAATAAAAGCGACACAGTTTAGAGTAAAAAGGGCAGATGGTAATTATATTTGGCTCGAAGCAAATTTCCACAACCTGCTACACGAACCTGCAGTAAATGCAGTAATACTTAATTTTAGAGATATAACAAGCAGAATACAAAATGAGCAAGATCGTAAAATATTAATAGATGAACTCACTGCCAGTAATACAGATTTAAAGCAGTACACTTACCTGGCAAGTCATAACCTAAGAGCACCACTAACCAATCTTATTTCTATAATTAACATAATGGATTGGGATGTTATAAAAGATGAAAATTGCTTATCGCTATTTAAGGCTTTTAAAGAATCTACTTTTCAATTAAACGATACACTAAATGATATGATTGAGGTGGTATTGGTTAAAAAAATGATCAATATCACTTTAAAAGAAATATCATTTGAAGAAGTGTATCATAAATCGATTCAATTATTACAAACACAAGTACCACAATTAGGCGAAATATTAACGGCTGATTTTACTGCTGTACCATTAGTATATTTTGATGCAGTTTATTTAGAAAATATTTTTACAAATCTCATAAGTAATGCAGTTAAATATGCTGCTCCGGAAAGACCATTACAAATAAAAATAAAGGCGTACTTTAAAGATGATACAATACAACTAGAGTGTACTGATAATGGCATTGGTATGGATATGGAAGTTGTAAAAGATAAAATATTTGGGCTATACCAGCGGTTTCACAACAATGAAGATGCCAAAGGTTTGGGTTTATATATGGTACAATCTCAGTTAAATGCCCTGGGTGGAAGTATAGGGGTAAACAGTACTTTAAATAAAGGAACTACTTTTACATTAACATTTAAAAAAGTGGCTGTATGATACCATTAGTTATTTCTGTAGATGACGATAAAGTAACACAAATGCTTAACCAGATGATATTTAAGCGTTCGGGCTTTAGCACTAATACTATTACTTGTATGAATGGCAGAGAAGCATTACAATTTTTTGAAAAAAAAGCAACAGAAGCAGATATAGAAGTTAATACTCCCGCACTTATTTTTTTAGATTTAAATACGCCCATAATAAATGGGTGGGAGTTTTTAGAAAATTTTACACAGCAATTTGCAGCCATTTTTCCATCAGTTAAAGTAGTTGTATTATCCTCTACTATTAATCCATTAAAAA
>Ga0105048_10005069_pt1 | contig 21370 bp, 17 predicted proteins | sample MAT05_FD_78382 | JGI IMG/M metagenome (GOLD analysis project Ga0105048, IMG submission 78382) | Freshwater microbial communities from Lake Fryxell liftoff mats and glacier meltwater in Antarctica - MAT-05 | ecosystem: Environmental > Aquatic > Freshwater > Ice > Liftoff microbial mat | place...
CGAAAAGGCCTGTTAATGGCCAAGCTCGGGGTGGGCTGACGCGCCCGGTCAGGGCCCTTTTCTGGCCTTCAAACATTCGATTTTACTGATTCTTGAGGCCTCAAAAAGCGGGGAGTGACGACGCTGTTTGCCCCTGGCGGCGACCATGTTACGCAGGTGAGGAGTGCCGGCCCGTTTGCCGTCCTCCCGACACAAGATCCGAGGCTGCCGCAAGGCTCCCGGGGGCGTGCTCGAGAGAGGAAAGCTGAACAGGCCGGCACTCACTTTTTGAAGGGGTCGCCAGAACATGCTTCGCCGTCTGCTGTTGCTTTGCGTCGCCGTGAGCGCCTGCGCGGGAGGCCTGCGGAAGACGATTCGGGAGCCCAGCGCCCCGCTTGAGCTGACCACCGCGTTCGTCTACCCGATTCGTTTTCTCGGCTCGAGCGAGCCCGCCTGGAGAAGCTTCGAGCTGAGCGAGCGAATGCTCGGGGTAGGCGTTCGTGAGGGAGGTGACCACCTCGCGTTCTTCGGCCCGACCGAGTTCAAGGTGATTCAGTTCGAAGCAGAGAACGCTTGGGTCTCGACCACCGCCCTGCCCTTGCTGACCGGCAGCGGCTCGCGGGCCGACCAGGGCGCGGTCATTCGAACCACCGTCGAGCGCCGGGTGACCTCGTCGGTGCAGGAGGCCCAGAACTCCAAAGGCCAGGGGGGCGCCACCTCGAGCGAGCTGACCACCTTCATTGGCCGGGTCGAGTTGATTCACCCGATGACCCTGCAGACGCTGATCGAGGTCGAGGGCCAGGCCACGGTCGACCCCTTCGCCGAGCCGACCCCCGAGCTCGAGTTCGACCCTGCGCCCGCCCTCACCTCGCTGCTGGAGCGCCTGATGGCCGAGGTCATCTCAGTGGCGGTCAAGCACTCGAAATTACGCGAGGTCAGCCCCGATTTCGGGTTCACCATGGCCACCACGCCCCAGTCGGCGCTCTCGCTGCGAACCGACCCGGCCATCGCCGCCGAGGTGCTGCAGCTCGACGCGCTCCAGAGAGAGGTGCTGCTGGAGAACATCGCCCGGGTGCTCTCACCGTGGCTGTCGGGCAAGCCGCTGATCGCGGTGGCGAATTCACCCTCGGCGGGCCTGGCCATCGTCGCGGTGCCCCCAGGCAGCGGCAAATTGGCCCCCGGCGACGTGATTGAGACGGTCGATGGGGCCGCGGCCCTGCCCCACGTGCTGGCCCGGGGCCGGTTCAAGGGCTCGCCAGTCGAGCTGAGGGTGCTTAATCGAGAAGGTGCAACGCGAGAAGTCGTCTTGCCCTGAGGGTGCGCTATGGTGCGCGCCGTGACTTCAGAGACTACGAAATCGGTGACCGTGCCCGGTGACGTCGTAACCCGGGTGCCAGTACGTGAGTGGACTGTCGAAGTCACCGGAGGGCCCGACACCGGTAAAAAAGTGTCGACGCTCGAGGGTCTGGTGCGAGTCGGGTCCGACGCTTCGAACGATCTGGTGCTGACTGACAACACGGTGAGCCGCCGGCACGTCGAGTTCGAGCGAACCCCGCGAGGCTTGCTGCTGCGAGATCTGCAGAGCCGCAACGGGAGCTTCATCGAGGGTCGACAGATCGTTCAGGCCTTTGTCGAGCCTGGTGACACTGTCGCCCTCGGCAAGACCCGCCTGGTGGTCAAGATCAAGACCCGCGACACCCAGCTCGAGGTGATCGGTGGCGAGACTTTCGGAGAATTGGTCGGCCTTTCTGAGAGTATGCACATCGTCTTCGCCGAGCTGCGGCGAGTGGCGCGCGAAGACGTGACCGTGATGCTCGAAGGCGAGACCGGCACCGGCAAGGAGCTGGCTGCGCGCGCGATTCACTCGCACTCGGCTCGACGCAACGGTCAGTTTCGCGTCGTCGACTGCGCGATGCTCTCTGACGCCAACGCCGAGCGAGACCTGTTCGGGCCCGAGGGCGCGTTTCCGAGCTCGCAGGGCGGCACCATCTTGTTCGACGAGGTCGCCGAGATTCCGTCGGCGGTGCAGCCGCGGTTGCTCCGGGTGCTCGAGACCAAAGAGCTCCCCGGCGTCGGTGGCCAGGCGGGCAAGAAGTTCGACGTGCGAATTCTGGCGTCGACCAGCCGCAACCTGACCGAAGAGACGCAGCAGGGCCGCTTCCGCCAAGAGCTCTACTTCCGCCTCGCGGTGGCGCGGGTGCGCTTGCCGCCGCTCCGCACGCGCAAGAGCGACATACCGGTGCTCGCTCAGTATCTGGTGAAGAACCTCTCGAGCGAGTTCGAGCTGTCGCCGCAAATGCTGACCATGCTCGAGGGCTACGACTGGCCGGGCAACGTTCGCGAGCTTCGCAACGTGCTCGAGCGCGGGGCGCTGATGCAGGCCACCGGCAACTCGAGCTGGCTCGATTTGATCGTGCCGGCCGACAAGGGGGGCAACCGACAGTCGGTACTCGCGCTGGCGTCAGGCCTGCCGTACCACGAGGCCAAAGATCGAATTCTGGCCGACTTCGAGCGCAGCTATTTCGCCGAAGTGATGAAAGACGCGAACTTCGACATCAAGATCGCCGAAGAGAAGACCGGGCTCTCGATGCAGAGCTTGTATCGATTGCTGAAGAAGAACGGCCTGCGGCTCAAAGACCTGAAGAACGCTGAAGGCCTGAGCTAACGGCGCTTTTCACGCGAGGCGAACACCCAGTCATCGGGCTCGCCATTCACGTGTCGGAGCGCCGAGTACTGCCGGCGCACCGCGGTGACGTAGCCGCGGAGCTGTTCGGTGTCTTTCGCTTTGATCAGCTGAAAGAGCCGGGTCGGGCCCGCGTTGTACGCCATCAGCGCGTAATCAAGGTCGCCCCAGAAGCTCTGCTGCAGGTACTTGAGATACCGAATGCCGAGGCGCACGCGCAGCGCCGGGTCGGCTTCGATTTCTTTGGGTGAGAGCCGAATGCCCTCGTGCTCGGCCCAGAAGAACAAGGTCGTCGGGCGAATCTGCATCAGGCCCTTCGCGCCCACCACCGACACCGCGCTGTCTTGAAATTCAGACTCGACCGCGATGACGGCCAACACCAACATCGGGTCGAAGCGCGCGGTGGCCGACTCCTGAGCAATCGCCATCGCCAGCTGGCGGCGGAGCTGGAGGCCCAACCCGGGCCCGCGAATCGCCAACACCTTGTCGATGCGCTCCTCGTTCTGATCGCGCATCTGCCCGGTGCCCTGCGCTTCAAACACCCGGGGCGGGGGCGGCGACAAGACGGGCCGCATGGCCCACCCCGTTACCGTCACACTCGCCAGGGCGATGAGCGCGAGCCACTTCATTTCAGCAACCCATCAACGCGTCGCGTCAGGGTGTCGAGTCGCGAGTTGAGCTGGGCAATCTCTTCACGGCGAGGCACCTTCACCCGCGAAACCGCCACGCGAATGGTCTCTTCAACCCGGCGCTCGAAGTCGCGGCGTTGTTGCACCAGCCGATCAGTAAACTCGCGCAGCTGGCGACGGCCCTCGTCCTGGCTCCAACCTGCGACCTCTTGCACACGGGCCAAGGCCTTCGAAGCCTCTTCTTCGGCTCCCGAGACGGTCACCAGGGCCTGGCCCCAGAGCTGATGAAACAGCTCAGAAACCGATCGCTTGTCTTTGGGGAGCTGCTCCATGGGTAGGGCCTCTAACCACACTGCCCCTCATTCGTGAAGCCCCGGGGGTTGGGGTAAAGGGTTGATTTTTAAGTTACTGCGCACACCAAAATGCCGCACCTGCACACATCTCCAGACACCCTGCGGTGGGCAACTGCGCACCGCAGAGGGCAGCAATGCAAAAGGCGGGCTTCCGTGTGGAAACCCGCCTTCAGCCAATCAGTGACTGTTCAGACTTAGGCGACGCCTGATTCGGGTCGGCTTGAGGCCGCCGTGGGCGCCTGAAGCGCTGCGTCAGGTGTATGCGTGGCCGCCAGGGCGTCTTCCATGCCCTGGATCTCGTCGGTCGGGCTGTCGACCTGGATATCGAGGTGCTTGTACTGAGGCAGACCCGTGCCCGCGGGGATGAGGCGCCCCATGATCACGTTCTCTTTCAGGCCGCGCAGGTAGTCGACCTTGCCGGAGATGGCCGCTTCGGTGAGCACCTTGGTGGTCTCCTGGAAGGACGAGGCCGAGATGAACGATTCGGTCGACAACGACGCCTTGGTGATGCCGAGCAGCAACGGCTCGCCAACGGCCGGGCGACGACCCACGTTCAACGCCTTCTCATTCTCTTCTTCGAAGACCCACTTCTCAACCTGTTCGTCGATCAAGAACTCGGTGTCGCCCACGTCAGTCACACGCACGCGTCGCAGCATCTGACGCACGATGACCTCGATGTGCTTGTCGTTGATCTTCACGCCCTGGAGTCGGTAGACCTCCTGGACTTCGTCGACCAGGAAGCGAGCGAGCTCTTTCTCGCCCAGCACCTTAAGAATGTCGTGCGGGTTGGCGGCGCCGTCCATCAAGGCTTCGCCGGCTCGCACGCGGTCACCCGAATGCACGGTGATGTGCTTGCTCTTGCCAATCAGGTACTCCTTGGCGAGGTCAGGCCGCAGCTCCGAGTTCACTTCGGGCGTGATGATCAGCTTGCGCTTGCCCTCGGTGTCTTTGCCGAACGACACGATGCCGTCGATCTCCGCGATGATCGCGTGATCTTTGGGCTTGCGGGCTTCGAACAGCTCGGCGACTCGGGGCAGACCACCGGTGATGTCTTTGGTCTTGGTCGACTCGCGGGGCACGCGGGCCACGACTTCACCGGGGGCGATCTCCTGGAGGTCGTCGACCGCGAGCGCGGCGCCTTGGGGCAAGAAGTAGCTCGCCGGCTGACCGCTGGGCAGTGTGCGAACCTCGCCCTTGCCATCACGAATGGTGATGCGCGGGCGGGCTTCGGGGTCGCGCGACTCGATGATGGTGCGGCGAGACAGACCGGTCACTTCGTCGGTCGACTCGTTCATCGTGACGCCTTCGATGATGTCTTCGAACTTCACCGCGCCGCCGACTTCAGAGAGCAGCGGCATGGCGAAGGGCTCCCATTCAGCGAGCTTCGCGTTCGAGTCGATCTTCTGGCCTTCTTTGACCGTAAGGCGCGCACCGTAGACGACCTTGTGGCGCTCACGCTCGCGGCCCGACTCGTCGACGATGATCAGCTCGCCGTTGCGGTTGGTGACGACCAGGTCACCGCTCGGGCGCTTCACCGTCGACATGCTGTTGAACTTCACCGTACCGGCGAAGCGCGACATCAGCTCCGACTGCTGCGACTTGCCTTGCGCCGTACCACCGACGTGGAAGGTGCGCATGGTCAGCTGCGTGCCAGGCTCACCGATCGACTGCGCGGCGATGCCGCCGACCGCTTCGCCGATCGACACCTTGCGGCCGCGAGCCAAGTCACGGCCGTAGCACTCGACGCACACGCCGCGTTTGGTCTGGCAGGTCAGGCCCGAGCGAATCTTCACCCGGTCGAGACCAGCGTTGACCACTCGCAGCACGCGCGCTTCGTCGATCTCTTCGTTGGCGCGAACCAGCACTTCACCGGTGACCGGGTCGTGAATGTCATCGAGGGCGACGCGGCCCAAGATGCGCTCGGTGAGTGACTCGATCTCTTCGCCACCTTCGACCAGGGCGATCATCACGATGCCGTCGAGGGTACCGCAGTCGTACTCGTTGATGATCGCGTCTTGCGCGACATCGACGAGACGGCGGGTCAAGTAGCCGGAGTTGGCGGTCTTGAGCGCGGTGTCAGCGAGGCCCTTGCGAGCGCCGTGGGTCGAGATGAAGTACTGCGCCACCGACAACCCTTCGCGGAAGTTCGCAGTGATGGGCTGTTCGATGATTTCACCTGACGGCTTCGCCATCAGACCGCGCATGCCGGCCAGCTGACGAATCTGCTGGGTCGAACCGCGCGCGCCCGAGTCGGCCATGATGAAGATGGGGTTGAAGCTGCGCTGCTTTCGCGTCTCGCGCTTGCCATCGGCGTTGATGCCGGTGGTCTCTTCTTCAGAGATCTGCTTCATCATTTCGACGGTGATGGCCTCAGTGGTCTGCGCCCACACGTCGATGACCTTGTTGTACCGCTCGCCCGAGGTGATGAGGCCTTCGAGATACTGATTCTCGACCTCGCTCACCTCTTTCTGAGCAGTCTCGATCAGCCCGTGCTTCGACGCGGGGATGATCATGTCTTTGAGCGCGATCGAGATGCCGGCCTTGGTCGCGTGGGTGTAGCCGTACGAGCGAATGCGGTCGGCGAGGAGAACGGTCTCTTTCTCGCCGGTCATTCGGTAGCAGGTGTCGATCAAGTTGCCGAGCTGCTTCTTGTCGAGCACCTTGTTCACTTCTTCGAAGCCGACGCGGCGGGGCACTATCTCCCAGAGGAGAACGCGGCCGACCGTGGTCTCGAAGATCTTGCGGCCACCTTCGCGGGTCTCGATGCGGCAGCGAACCTTCGCTTGCAGGTGGCACGCGCCCTGGTCGTACGCTGCGCGAACTTCTTCGGGCGACGAGAAGAGCATGCCTTCGCCAGTCGCGAACTCGCGCGGGCGGGTCATGTAATAGATGCCGAGAACCATGTCCTGCGTGGGCACGATGATCGGCTTGCCGTTCGCGGGGCTCAGAATGTTGTTCGTCGACATCATCAGCACACGAGCTTCCATCTGCGCTTCGATGGAGAGCGGCACGTGCACGGCCATCTGGTCACCGTCGAAGTCGGCGTTGAACGCCGTGCAGACGAGCGGGTGGAGCTGAATGGCCTTGCCTTCGATCAGCACCGGCTCGAACGCCTGAATTCCGAGTCGGTGAAGAGTCGGAGCGCGGTTCAAGAGCACCGGGTGCTCGCGAATCACGTCGTCGAGAATGTCCCACACTTCAGGGCGCTCTTTCTCGACCATCTTCTTCGCCGACTTGATGGTGGTGACGTAGCCCTTCTCTTCGAGCTTGTTGTAGATGAACGGCTTGAACAGCTCGAGCGCCATGATCTTCGGCAGACCGCACTGGTGCAGTCGAAGCTCGGGGCCGACCACGATGACCGAGCGGCCCGAGTAGTCGACGCGCTTGCCGAGCAAGTTCTGGCGGAAGCGGCCTTGCTTGCCCTTGAGCATGTCGCTGAGCGACTTGAGGGGGCGTTTGTTGGGGCCGGTGATGGTCTTGCCGCGACGACCGTTGTCGAACAGCGCGTCGACGGCCTCCTGCAGCATTCGCTTCTCGTTGCGAATGATGATGTCGGGCGCGTTGAGCTCTTGCAGCCGCTTGAGGCGGTTGTTGCGGTTGATCACGCGGCGGTAGAGGTCGTTGAGGTCAGAGGTCGCGAAGCGGCCACCGTCCAACGGCACCAGGGGGCGAAGGTCAGGCGGCAACACGGGGATGACGTCGAGCATCATCCATTCAGGTTGGTTGCGCTGGCCGGCGGGGCCCGAGACGCGGAAGGCCTCGAGCACCTTGAGGCGCTTGGCGATCTTCTTTCGCTTGGCCTCTGAGGTCGTCACCTTCATCTCGGCGCGAAGCTCTTCGGCCAGGGTGTCGACGTTGATCGCCTTGAGCATCTCGCGAACCGCTTCGCCACCCATCTGGGCGGTGAACGACTCGTCGCCGTGCTCTTGGAGCAGGCGCTGATACTTGTCTTCGGTGATCAGCTCGTGCTTCTCGAGCTCGGTGCTCTTGGGGTCGAGCACGATGTACATTTCGCAGTACAAGACCTTCTCGAGGTCTTTGAGCGTCATGTCGAGCAGGTTGCCGATGCGCGAGGGCAGGCTCTTCAAGAACCAGATGTGCGCGACCGGAGTGGCCAGAGTGATGTGGCCCAGGCGCTCACGTCGAACCTTCGACTGAATCACCTCGACGCCGCACTTCTCGCAGACCACGCCGCGGTGCTTCATGCGTTTGTACTTGCCGCAGTTGCACTCGTAGTCTTTCACCGGCCCGAAGATTCGGGCGCAGAACAGGCCATCACGCTCAGGCTTGAACGTACGGTAGTTGATGGTCTCGGGCTTCTTCACTTCACCGTGCGACCACTGACGAATCTTGTCAGGTGAGGCCAAGGCAATACGAATGGCCTGAAATGAGAGGGGGTCTTTCGGCTTCTCGAAGAAATTGAAGATGTCCTTCACAGATTCACCCTTGGTGCGACGAAAACGGTTCTCTTAAAAACGTGGTTTGAAACAAACACTTTGGTCGAACGGCGGGCTCTGCTCTTTCAGAGCCCGTCGAAGAATCAGGCGTCGGTTCCTGTCTTGATGGGCTCGTCGGAGGAGACCATGATCGTCTGGCGTCGACGCTCTGGCGGTGCCTTCTCGAGCAGCTCGACATCGAGCGCCAGAGCCTGCAGCTCCTTCAACAGCACGTTGAACGACTCGGGCAGGCCCGACTCGAGGGTGTAATCACCCTTGACGATCGACTCGTACATACGAGTGCGGCCGACCACGTCGTCTGACTTCACGGTGAGGAACTCCTGGAGGCTGTAGGCGGCGCCGTACGCTTCCATCGCCCACACTTCCATCTCTCCCAATCGCTGGCCACCGAACTGGGCTTTGCCGCCCAACGGCTGCTGCGTGACGAGTGAGTAGGGGCCAATCGAGCGAGCGTGAATCTTCTCGTCGACAAGGTGGTGGAGCTTGAGCATGTACATCACGCCGACGGTGACGCTCTGGTCGAACACTTCGCCAGTGCGGCCATCGAAGAGCACCATCTGGCCGGTCTTCGGTAAGGTGGCGGCCTCGAGCAGCGCGTGAATCTCGTCTTCGCGAGCGCCTTCGAACACCGGCGACGCGACGTGAATGCCAGGGCGCAGGCGGCGGCACAGCTCGGCCACCTCTTTGTCTGACATCTTCTCGAGGAACGCGAGGAACTTGTCGTCGTCGTACACGCTCTTGAGCTGCTTGCGGAGCGCGTCAGCCGAGTAGTTCTGCTCGACGAAGCTCTGCAGACGCTCGCCGACGCCCTTGGCGGCCCAGCCCAAGTGGGTCTCGAGAATCTGGCCGATGTTCATACGGCTGGGCACGCCGAGCGGGTTGAGCACGAGATCGACCGGGCGCCCGTCTTCGAGGTACGGCATGTCTTCAATCGGCAACACGCGACTGACGACGCCCTTGTTACCGTGACGGCCTGCCATCTTGTCGCCGACCGCCAGCTTTCGCTTGATGGCCACGTACACCTTGACCATCTTGATCACGCCAGGCGGGAGCTCATCGCCCTTCTTGATGCGCGCGATGCGCTCACCGAACGACAGCTTCACGGCCTCTTTGTTGTCTTCGAGGTTCTTGAGCAGGTCGCGGGTTTTGCCGTCGATCTGGTCGTTGACCGAGATCTCCGACCAGTACTTGTACGGAATGGTGGCGAGCAGCTCTTCATTGAGCGAGTCGCCCTTCTTCAGCAGCTGCTTGCCCTTGTCGTCGATCAGCTTCGACTGGGCTTCTTTGTTCAAGAACAGCTTCCGAATGCGGCCGAACGCCGAGTCTTGAAGAATCTTCAGCTCGTCGTTCTGGTCTTTGAGCAACCGCGCTTCTTCGGTCGACTCGATCTGCTTCGCGCGCTCGTCTTTGTCGACGCCTTTGCGAGAGAAGACCTTGGCGCCGATCACGGTGCCGCTGACGCCTGGAGGCACACGCAACGAGGTGTCGCGAACGTCGCCGGCCTTTTCGCCGAAGATGGCTCGGAGGAGCTTCTCTTCGGGCGAGAGCTGGGTCTCACCCTTGGGGGTGATCTTGCCGACCAGAATGTCGCCCGGCTTCACTTCGGCGCCGATGCGAATGATGCCCGACTCGTCGAGGTCTTTGAGGGCCTCTTCACCGACGTTGGGTATGTCGCGGGTGATCTCTTCTTTGCCGAGCTTGGTGTCGCGGGCGATGCACTCGAACTCTTCGATGTGAATCGAGGTGAACACGTCGTTCTTGACGATGTTCTCGCTGATCAGAATCGAGTCTTCGAAGTTGTAACCCTGCCACGGCATGAAGGCGACGACGATGTTCTGGCCGAGCGCCAGCTCGCCGGTCTCGCACGCGGGGCCGTCAGCGATGACGTCTCCCTTGCGAACCTTGTCGCCCTTTTTGACGATCGGCTTCTGGTTGAGACAGGTGCTCTGGTTCGAGCGCTGAAACTTGACCAGGTTGTAGATGTCGACCTCAGAGGCGACGTCGCTGAACGCGGCCGGCACTTCGGCGCGAACCACGATGCGGCCACCGTCGACCGACTCGATGGTGCCATCGCGGCGGGCGACCATACAGACGCCTGAGTCACGAGCTACCACGGCTTCGATGCCGGTACCGACCAGGGGCGCAGCAGTGCGAACCAACGGCACGGCTTGGCGCTGCATGTTCGACCCCATCAGCGCGCGGTTCGCGTCGTCGTTCTCCAAGAACGGCACGAGCGAGGCAGCGACCGAGACGAGCTGGTTGGGCGAGACGTCCATCAAGTTGACGTCTTCGGGGCGGGCCTGCACGAATTCACCGCCGCGACGAGCGAGGCCGTCTCCGGCGAGCTTGCCCTTCTTGTCGGTGGCCGCGTTGGCCTGCGCGATGGTGTGCTTCTCTTCTTCGAGCGCCGAATAGAAGGCGACGTCAGGCGTGAGCGTGCCCTCTTCGACTTTGCGGTACGGAGTCTCGATGAAGCCGAACTCATTGACTCGCGCGTACGACGAGAGCGACGAGATGAGGCCGATGTTCGGGCCTTCAGGCGTCTCGATCGGGCAGATGCGGCCGTAGTGCGTGGGGTGCACGTCGCGCACTTCGAAACCGGCGCGCTCGCGGGTCAGACCGCCGGGCCCGAGGGCCGAGAGGCGACGTTTGTGCGTCACTTCTGACAGCGGGTTCGTCTGATCCATGAACTGTGAGAGCTGGCTTGAGCCAAAGAACTCTTTGATCACCGCCGTGACCGGCTTGGCGTTGATCAGGTCGTGCGGCATGAGCGTTTCGATTTCCTGCAAGCTCATGCGCTCTTTGATCGCGCGCTCCATGCGAACCAGACCGATGCGGTACTGGTTCTCGAGCAGCTCGCCAACCGCGCGAACGCGGCGGTTACCGAGGTGGTCGATGTCGTCGATGGTGCCTTTGCCGTTCTTGAGGTCGATCAGGTAGCGAATCGTCTCCAAGATGTCGCGCTTGGTGAGCACCTGGTTGTCGAGGGGTTCTTCGAGGCTGAACTTGCTGTTCAACTTGAGGCGGCCGACCTTCGACAGATCGTAGCGCTCGGGGTTGAAGAACAAGATGTTGGTGAAGAGGTTGACGGCCGTCTCAGGCGTCGGCGGGTCACCCGGGCGCACGCGACGGTAGATCTCCATCACCGCCTCTTCAGGCGTCTCGATCTTGTCCATCAGCAACGTGTCGCGGAGGAAGGGGCCGACGTTGAGGTTGTCGATGAAGAGAACCTTGACCTCTTTGAAGCCGCGCTTGATCAGCTCGTCGATGTTGGTCTGCGAGATCTCTTCGTTGCACTCCAAGACCACTTCGCCAGTCGACTCGTCGATGACGTCGTAGGCCGAGACCTTCGTGAAGAGTTCGTCGGCGTCGATGGGCAGACGGGCGATCTTCGAGGCCTCGAGCTTCTTGAGGGCCGCGCGGGTGAACTTGCGGTTCTTCTTGACGATGATCTCGCCGCTCTTGGTCTTCACATCGCGGGTCGCGCGCTGGTTGTAGAGGAGCTCGAAGTCGACCGACTTCTCGAACTCTTCAGACGAGTGCAAGAACACGGTCTCGGTCGCGTAGAAGTAGTTGAGAATCTCTTCGGTCGAGCCGCGGAACTCGAGCGGGTTCTTCTTCGCGGTGTCGGGCACTGCACCCAAGGCTCGAATCAGCACGGTGACCGGCAGCTTTCGGCGGCGGTCGATGCGCACGTAGAGCAGGTCTTTGTGGTCGAACTCGAAGTCGAGCCACGAGCCGCGTGAAGGAATGACGCGGGCGTTGTAGAGCAGCTTGCCCGACGAGTGGCTCTTGCCCTTGTCGTGGTCGAAGAAGGCGCCGGGCGAACGGTGCAGCTGGCTCACCACGACACGCTCGGTGCCGTTGATGATGAAGGTGCCGTTCTCGGTCATCAGCGGTATTTCGCCGAAGTAGACTTCTTGTTCTTTCACGTCGCGAATCGACTGCGCGCCGGTCTCTTCGTCTTTGTCCCACACCACCAGGCGCACCACGACCTTGATCGGGGCCGCGAACGTCATGCCGCGCTGGCGGCACTCATCGACGTCGTACTTCGGCTTCTCGAGGTTGTAGCTCTTGAACTCCAACGACGACGTCTCGTTGAAATCTCGAATGGGGAACACTGACTTGAAGACGGCCTGCAAGCCCAGGTCTTCGCGGTTGTCTGGCAGAACGTCTGCCTGCAGAAACTTCTCGTAACTCTGCTTCTGAATGTTGATGAGGTTGGGGATCTCAATGACCTTGTTGATCTTCGCGAAGTTCTTCCGGGTACGGAAGTTGTTCTGCAGGGTCGGCATTCGCTTCTCTCACAATCAGAAGGGGGAACTGGTGCTTCGAAAATTCAAGACCGCTTTGTCATGCAAACGAAAAGACGGGTAGAGCCGATGACCCAGGTATCGGGCCACCGGCTCCCCGTTTTGACTGCTTGAGTCGGTTACTTCAGCTCGACCGTCGCGCCTGCAGCGGCCAGCTTGTCCTTCATCTTGGCGGCTTCTTCCTTGTTCACGCCCTCTTTGACCGTCTTGGGGGCGCCTTCGACAAGGTCTTTGGCTTCCTTCAAGCCGAGGCCCGTGAGCTCGCGAACGACCTTGATCACGTCGATCTTCTTGTCGCCAGTCTTGGCGAGAACGACGGTGAACTCGGTCTTCTCTTCGACCGGGGCCGCAGCAGCGGCAGGGCCACCGGAGACCGCAACCGCGGCCGCCGAGACGCCCCACTTCTCTTCGAGCTTCTTCACGAGATCAGCCGCTTCCAGAATGGTGAGCGACGAGAGCGATTCAACGATGGTATTGATGTCAGCCATGACTTTTTCCTGAAAATAAAAACAGCGTTAAGGGAGAGTAAAACGGTCGGGTTCAGTTATTTCTTGTCGGCTTTCGCCTGAAGAACACGGGCCAAAGCTGCACCGGGCTCCTTGATCGTTCGAGCCAACTTCGTCGCGGGCTGATTGATCATGCTGAGAATCTGAGCACGCAAGGTGTTGAGGCCGGGCAACTTCGCCAGCGCCAGAACGGCCTTGGTGTCGAGCTTCTTACCGTCGAGGACGGCACTGCGAATTTTGATCGACTCGAGGTCTTTGATGAACTCGCTGAGGATCTTCGCAGGGGCAATGACGTCGTCGTAGCTGATGGCAGCAGCCACCGGCCCAACGAAGTCTTCGGAGAGCGGTTCAATGGAAGTGCCTTTCGCGGCACGGCGAGCGATGGTGTTTTTGAGCACCTTCCACTCGACCTTGCCGTCGCGAAGCTTGCGACGCAGGCGGTTGACGGTATCGACATCGAGTTTTCTGAACTCGGCGACGACCACCATCTTGGCTTTGCTGAACTTGCCGTTGAGCTCTGTCTGTAGTGATTCTTTTTCGCTCCTGAGCATGTGATTCACCTCCTTCGTTTGGGTTCCTGGCGAATTGCTGCAGGAGCGAGCTACCGGTCAAACTGAACCACCGCTCCCTAGTCTCGGCGGGGTGGCCAACGTCGGCCGTTTGAACTCTCTGGGCGAAAGCCTTCGAAAGTCCCTGCTGTCTTCATCCAGGGCTACTGCTCTTCTCTTCTCTTCTGTTGTTCGAGCCTCGGAGCTGACAGCTCTTTGGCGTCATGATTGCAAAGCTGGGCGGCCTTACAGCAAGTCGGCGCGCGGTGTCAATAGGCAGAAAACTCGAATGGTGACGGGCAGTTGCACGCCGCCAATCAGGCAGTCATCAGCCGATCACTTGTACTTGGCGACGATCTCTTGGAGGTCGACCTTGATGCCGGGGCCCATGGTCGTCGAGAGGGTGATGCCCTTGAGGTACACGCCCTTCGCGGTGGCGGGCTTCATCTTCATGATCGTCTCGAGCAATGACGTGAAGTTCTCCTGGAGCTTCTCGGGGGTGAACGAGGCCTTGCCGACCGGCGCGTGAACTACGCCCGCCTTCTCAGCGCGGAACTCGATCTTGCCGCCCTTCGACTCTTTGACCGCGCGGGTCACGTCGTTGGTGACGGTGCCGACCTTCGGGTTGGGCATCAAGCCGCGAGGCCCGAGCACCTTACCGAGGCGACCGACCACACCCATCATGTCTGGGGTGGCGATCACGGTATCGAAGTCCATAAACCCTTCTTCGATGCGCTTGGCGAGGTCGGCCTCACCGACCACATCGGCGCCTGCCGCGGTGGCTTCGGTGGCCTTCTCGCCGCGCGCGAACACGGCGACGCGAAGGGTCTTGCCGGTGCCGTGCGGCAACACCACGGCGCCGCGAACCATCTGGTCGGCGTGCTTGGTGTCGACGCCCAGGTTGATGGCGATGTCGACGGTTTGGTCGAACTTGGTCTTGAGCATCTCGCTGGTCTCTTTGACGAGCTTGAACGCTTCGGTGACCGGGTACCGCTTGTTGCGATCGACCTTCTCTGCTGCTGCCCTAAATTTCTTACCCATGGTGGCGATTTCCTGAAAAGTCAGTGTGGAGGTTTTGAAGAACCAAGCTTCAGTTGATTTCGATGCCCATCGAGCGCGCCGTGCCAGCGATTGACTTCATCGCCGCTTCGATCGAGCCCGCGGTCATGTCTTGAATTTTGGCCTTCGCGATTTCCTCGAGCTGCTTCTTCGAGACCTTGCCGACCAACTCCTTGCCAGCCTTCTTCGCGCCCGAGCCCTTCTTCTTGTCGGTGTGAAGACCCGCCGCCTTCTTCAGCAGCACCGACGCGGGAGGCGTGCGGAGCTCGAAGGTGAACGAGCGGTCGGCATACACGGTCAAGATGACCGGGATGATCAGGTTGTCCTTCATCTGCGCCTGGGTCTTGGCGTTGAACTGCTTGCAGAACTCCATGATGTTCACGCCGAGCTGACCGAGCGCGGGGCCAATCGGGGGAGCGGGGTTCGCCTTACCGGCCGAGATCTGCAGCTTCACTTGTCCTGTTATTTTTTTCATCGTTGCTTCCTCTGTGGTTCAAGCGACGCTTTGCGGCGTCTCCCACGTGAAACCGGTGCACGGCGCACCAGGTACAGTGTTTAGCCGGTCGTTTTTTCGACCTGCATGAAGTCGAGCTCAACCGGGGTCGAGCGGCCGAAGATGCTGACCAGCACCCTCACGCGGCCCTTCTCGGGGTTGACCTCTTCGACGGTGCCGTTGAAGTTGGCGAAAGGGCCGTCAATCACGCGCACGGTGTCGCCTTCGTCGTATTGCACCTTGGGCTTGGGCTTGAGGGTGCCTTCAGAGAGCTGGGTAGTCAGCCGCTGCACTTCGGCGGCGGTGACCGGCGGCGGGTCATCTTGACCGGTGGCGCCGACGAAGCCCGTGACCTTGGGAGTGTTCTTCACCAGGTGCTTGGAGCGATCGTTCATCACCATCTGCACCAGAATGTAGCCAGGGAAAAACTTTCGGCGGCTGGTGCGCTTCTGGCCATCGCGCATCTCGACGACCTGCTCCATGGGGATCAAGATCTCGCCGAACAGCTCTTGGAGGCTCTCGAGCTTGATGCGGTCTTCGAGGCTCTTCTTCGCCTTGTTCTCGAAGCCCGAATAGGTGTGAACGACGTACCACTTCATGTTCGTCGTCGGAGCGGTTTGCGCTGCAGCAGCCATTTGATTATCCCCCCACAGCAACAGATGAGCCCCAGAGCTGGGGGAGCCAGTCGACCATGACCTTGAGGGCCAACGTGTCGATGCCGAACAACACCACTGAGGCGACCAACGAGAACACGATCACCGCGAGCGTCGAGACGCGGGTCTCTTCGAACGAGGGCCAGGTCACTCGCATCAGCTCGCTTGCCACTTCGTTCGAGAGGGTGTGAATGCGGGGGTTGAGCCAGCACCACACGCCCAGGCCCACCGCCAGCACGCCGCCGATCACGAAGGCGTAGCTGAAGTCGAGGCCCTCGATAACCTTCTTGTTGGCGATGCCGAGTTGCACGAAGCCCAGCTCGAGCATGTTGCCCAGGAACAGGGCGATGATCAGCCCGAACACCAGGTAGGCGATGACGACCAGACGCTTGGGGTCCATCTCCGCGCGGTTGGCTTGCTGTTGTGCATCAGTTGTCGACATGTTGGCTCGCGAAAGGCCGATTGCGCCTTGAAGAACAACGCTCAGGTCACCACCGGGCGGCTGCCCAAGGTGCCTGAGCTCTCAATAAAGTGGCAGGCGAGGAGGGACTTGAACCCACAACACGCGGATTTGGAGACCGCTGCTCTACCATTGGAGCTACTCGCCTACTCGAAACCCAAAAAATCAGCCGACTTTGCCTTCTTTGTGCGCGGTGTGCTTGCGGCAGCGCGCGCAGAACTTCGAAAGCTCCAGCTTGTCTTGCTGCTTTCGACGGTTTTTCGTCGTGATGTAGTTGCGCTCGCTGCACACGGTGCACTCGAGTGAAATCAGGCTGCGGTTGCCCTTGGGCATGACAGAACTCCGGAAAAGTTTGTGTTCAACGCACTGGTACGACGACAGAGGGGAGGCTCACTGACAGAGCCTCCCCCCCAAGTCAAGACACGACGGAAAGGCTTAGGCGACGACTTCGGAGACGACGCCCGAGCCGACCGTACGGCCACCTTCACGAATGGCGAACCGAAGCTCTTTTTCCATCGCGATGGGGGTGATCAATTCGACTTCGATGGCGATGTTGTCGCCGGGCATCACCATCTCGACACCGTCAGGGAGCTTCACGGTGCCGGTCACGTCGGTGGTGCGGAAGTAGAACTGCGGGCGGTACCCCTTGAAGAACGGGGTGTGACGACCACCCTCTTCTTTGGTGAGCACGTAGATCTGACCCTTGAACTTGGTGTGCGGGGTGACCGAGCCGGGCTTGGCGAACACCTGGCCGCGCTCGATGTCTTCGCGCTTCAGGCCACGAACCAGCGCGCCGATGTTGTCGCCGGCGCGGCCTTCGTCGAGAAGCTTCTTGAACATTTCAACGCCGGTGACGACGGTCTTGGCGGTCGGCTTGAGGCCGATCACTTCGACTTCTTCGCCGACCTTGATGATGCCGCGCTCGACGCGGCCGGTGGCGACGGTGCCACGACCTTCGATCGAGAACACGTCTTCGACGGGCATCAAGAAAGGCTTCTCAATCGCACGCGCCGGCGTGGGGATGTAGGCGTCGACTGCCTCCATCAGCTTGAGAATCGCGCCTTCACCGATCTCCGACAAGTCGCCTTCGAGCGCCTTGAGGGCCGAGCCGGGGATCACGGGAATCTGGTCTCCCGGGAAGTCGTATTTCTTGAGCAGGTCGCGAACTTCTTCTTCGACCAGCTGGCGGAGTTCAGGGTCGTCGAGCATGTCGACCTTGTTCAAGAACACCACGATGTAGGGCACGCCGACCTGACGGGCGAGCAAGATGTGCTCACGGGTCTGGGGCATCGGGCCGTCGGCGGCCGAGACGACGAGAATCGCGCCGTCCATCTGTGCGGCGCCGGTGATCATGTTCTTCACGTAGTCGGCGTGGCCGGGGCAATCGACGTGCGCGTAGTGACGGTTCTTGGTCTTGTACTCGACGTGCGCGGTCGAAATGGTGATGCCGCGGGCCTTCTCTTCAGGCGCCTTGTCGATCTGGTCGTAGGCGAGGAAGGTGGCGCCGCCCGACTTCGCGAGCACTTTGGTGATCGCGGCGGTGAGGGTGGTCTTGCCGTGGTCAACGTGACCGATCGTACCGATGTTGACGTGCGGCAGGTCTCTCGAAAACTTCTCCTTCGACATGTGAACCTCTTTTGAACTGCGTTGGGCGTTTGAGCTTCGACTTCAAAAAATCACTCACTTCAAATGGAGCCCTGATCCGGGATTGAACCGGAGACCTCATCCTTACCAAGGATGCGCTCTGCCATCTGAGCTATCAGGGCACTTCTTTGCGACTGCTGCGCTGCGTGCTGCGACTGCCCTATTTCCTACTGCGCCAGCTTCTGCAACTGCAGAACTGCACTGGAGCGGGAGATGGGATTCGAACCCACGACATTCAGCTTGGAAGGCTGACGCTCTACCAACTGAGCTACTCCCGCGTGTGGAGGGGGGTGGATTCGAACCACCGAAGGCATGAGCCAGCAGATTTACAGTCTGCCCCCGTTGGCCGCTTGGGTACCCCTCCGTAGAAACTGCTATTCAATTTTGAACTTCGCTGGCCGGCGGCGGGATTCGAACCCGCGACCTACTGATTACAAATCAGGTGCTCTACCAGCTGAGCTACACCGGCAAGGCAAGAGAACTTCACGGGAATACGCGACGACCCCACCTTGCAAGGGCGGCGCTCCATACCCGCTGATTTCGCTGCAAGTCAAGCGATCATGACGGGCCGGTGCGCGAGGCTCTGACGCGGCTTAAACCGCGCCCGACTCTGCGGGGGCCATCACCGTCTGAACGGGTACCCGTTGGCGGGCGACTTCAGAGAGCAGCACGCCGGCCGAGACCGAGGCGTTGAGCGAGGCCACTTTGCCGACCATCGGTATCTGCACCCGAAAGTCGCACTGTTTCATCACCCCATCGCGCACGCCCGGGCCTTCGGCGCCAACGACGACCACGATCGGGCCCTTGAGATCTGCGTTCCACAAGGTGCGATCTCCCTCGGGGTCGGCGGCCACCGTCCAGAAGTCGGCTTTCTTCAGCTCCTCCAGCGCACGCGAGATGTTCGTCACCCGGGCGACCGGGCAGTACTCGATGGCGCCGGCCGAAGACTTGGCCACCACGCCGGTGACACCCGCGGCGCGATCGCGGGCGATCACCACACCGTGCGCGCCAAAGGCGTGGGCCGAGCGAATGATCGCCCCGAGGTTGTGGGGGTCTTGAATGCCGTCGAGCACCACGATCAGCGGCGCGCGGGTGGTGCCCTTGGAGATTTTGATCAGCTCGTCGAGCTCGAGGTAGTCGAACTGGCGCACCTCGGCGGCGATGCCCTGGTGCACGCCACCATCAGACATCGACGAGAGCCGATCTCGGTCGACCTTGTCGACGCGAATGCCGGCGTCGCGCACTCGGGTGAAGACCTCGGCCGCGAGCTTGGGGCCCAGCCCGCCGTCTTGCATCAAGATGCGCTCGATGCGGTCGGGGTTGGCGCGCAAGGCCTCGAGCACCGGGTTGGCGCCCCAGATGAAGCGACCATCATCGCTGACCCGCGGAGCCAGCTCGCGAGGAGCCGCTGCAGGCGCTTCGGTGCGCGGTCGCTGATCGCGAGCCTTCACCCGATCTTGCCGGGCGGCCGAGCGATCTCGGCTGGGGCGCTCGTCGCGGGAGTAGCGATCTTTGCCACCGAAACGGGGCGGAGCGCGCTTGCCTGCAGGCTTGGCTGCGACCGCGCCGCGTCGATCATTTCGGCCCGACTTCGACTTCGACTTCTCACCACCGCTGCTGCTGCTTCGGCCGCCGCGCTTCAATTGACCTCCACCGGCAGGGTGATGTTCTTGGTCTGGCGGGAGCACAGCGACTCGGTGCAAATGAAGAAGGTCATCTTGGCGTTCACGGTGGTGTGGCCCTGGGTGGCCGGCGTGAAGCCGACCTCGAAACGCGGGTCGGGGTAGACCTTGGCGTCTTTCTCTTTTTTGTTGAGCGAATCGGCGAGGGTGATTTTCTCTTTGTCGAGCTTCGATTCTTTGCTCGAGAGTTCGATGCGCAGCGGGGCCTCGTCAGAGACATGGGCGCCGTTCTTGGCGCGAATCGAGATCACCACTTTGCCTTTGTCGCCGGCCTTGACCTGGGCGGAGGTGCCCTCGGTGCTGACCTCGTACATCGACGCGATGTCGGCCTCGGCAGCCGAAGCCGCGGTGGCGAGCAAGCACATACCCAGAAAAAACAGTCGCATCATCGTTCTGTACCCTTTCGCGTCACGCACTGCGAGCCACCTCTTCGGCGCGGGTGATGATGGCCAGAGCGAGGTCGATGCCGGTGGCGAGCTCCATTTCGGGCAGTGAGGGCGAGGCGTTGACCTCGAAGACCTTGGGGGGCCCCTTTTTCACCTCGATCAGGTCGACGGCGCAGACCTCAAGGCCGCAGATGGTCGCGGCCCGCTCGGCGGCGTGTCGTACAGTGTCGCTGGGTGTGAGTGGCTCGAGCCTCGCCAGGCGCGAGAGGGTGCGGGCGAGCCGGCCCGGCTTGGGCACCCGCACCACCGAGGCGATGGCTTTGCCGCCCACCACGAAGACGCGAACGTCGCGCCCTTGCCGCTTCACGTACTCCTGCATCACGATGTTGTGGCCCAGGCCCAGCACGGCCTCCAGGGCGGCCTCCAGCGACTGCTCCGATTCGCAGATCATCAACCCGCGTCGCTCGGAGCCCTGGAGCAGCTTCACCAGCACCGGCATGCCGCCCACCAGACCGATCATCGCCAGCAGCTCTTTGGCATCGCGGGCCATCACCGTGGCGGGTATGGCGACCCCATTCGAGGCCAGGGCCTGCAGGCAGCGGGCGGGGTTGCGCGATTGCCCGATGGCGCGCGCGGTATTGAGCATCTTCGCGCCCCGGGCCTCGAACTGGTCGACCACTGGCAGCCCGTAGGTGGCGATCGACGCGGCGATTCGGGGAATCACGACGTCGACTTTGCCGATGCGCTTGCGGCGGTGGAGCAGCTCGACTTGCTGCCCATTGAGGTAGAGCTCGACGTCGACGGGGTTGAGCACCTTGACCTGGTGGCCCCGCGCCTTCGCGACCTCGACCAGGCGCTTGGTCGAGGGGATGCTGCGCGATCGGGAGAGAACCACCAGCTTCATCGCCCGCCTATACCCGCTTGGCGACGCATTGCCACCTCGCGTGCACAGCGAGAGGGTGTACCCCCGCCGACAAGCAATACTGACTCGCGCGAAAGCGGTGCTAGGTTTTCGAACATGATGCGCACGTTCTTGGTGACCACGATGTTAGCGCTGGCGACGCTGGTCAGTTGTCAGACTTACGACTTCGAGACTGTCGAGCCGTTGGCGATCGCGCAGACCACCGAGAGCACCTCGGTCGGCGCTCGTGAGCTCAAGCCGAACCTGATGATTCTGGTCGACAAGTCGGGCTCGATGAACACCCCCATCTTCCCAGCGCGGCAACCGGAGTGCGGCTCATGCGGCCCCAACCTGCCCTGCCCGATGAACTGCCCGACCCGCATCAGCGAGCTGCGCTCGGCGATGAGCAGCTTCTTGACGACCTCGGGCTCCGTGGCACGCATGGCGCTCACCTTCTTCCCCAAAGACAACGTGTGCAGCCCGCCCAACGCCGCGGGTGACGTGGTGGTGGCCTTTCCTACTCCGGCCGCGGCCGACGACACGGCCTCTGACATGGCGAGCGCGGCGAACGCGATTCAGATCAACGATCAAATTCGGGTGGTCACCCCCAGCGGTGGTACGCCG
>Ga0105048_10005071_pt1 | contig 21367 bp, 22 predicted proteins | sample MAT05_FD_78382 | JGI IMG/M metagenome (GOLD analysis project Ga0105048, IMG submission 78382) | Freshwater microbial communities from Lake Fryxell liftoff mats and glacier meltwater in Antarctica - MAT-05 | ecosystem: Environmental > Aquatic > Freshwater > Ice > Liftoff microbial mat | place...
GTACTGGAGCGCATGAGCCGCAGTGCCGCCGCCGTCGAGCGGATGGGTGACGAGGTGGCGCACTTGAGCGCCAGCGCCGGAAAGACGGTGAACGCGGTCGGCGCCGACGTCAATCGTTTTACCGCCGAAACGATTCCAGAACTCGAACGTCTGCTCGGCGAATTGACTGCACTTTCGGCTTCGCTGCGACGCCTTACCGAACAAACCGAGCGCGATCCAGCCGGCCTGCTGTTCGGCCGCCGGCCGGTGCCGGAAGGCCCAGGCGAATAATCGGATGACCCTTACAGCGCAGAAGTGACGCAGATACAGGACGACAATGAACACGTTACCTCACTCGCGGCAACGGTGGCTCGCCACGACAACAGCGCTCCTGATGCTTTCCGGCTGCAGCCTATTGGCGCCAAAGGCCAGCGAGCATCCGTCTTTTTATTCGCTCGACGGTGCCCGCAACGATTCACGCACCGAGCGCGCCACGCGGCGCGGCGGGCCAACGGCGGCGCCGATTCTGGTCGTCAACCCGCCGCGTTCCGCACCCGGCTTTGACAGTTCGCGCATCATCTACGTGCGCGCGGCGCACCAGCTTGAATATTACGCACACAGCGAATGGGTCGACACACCGGCGCGCATGACGGCCCCACTCATCGTGGCCGCCGTCGAACAGAGCGGCGCGTTTCGTGCGGTCGTTCTGACGCCGAGCGCGGTAGCCGCAGAAGTCAGGCTGGATACCGAAATCGTTCGTCTGCAACATGAACTGACGAGCCAGCCGTCGCGCGTGCATTTTACCTTGCGCGCCTACATCGCCGACACCACGACGCGCGACGTTATCGCCTGGCAAGAGTTCGACGCGAGCGTCGCGACGAAGAGCAATAGTCCCTACGGTGCCGTCGTCGCGGCCAACGAGGCGGCGCACGCGGTACTCGAGCAACTCGCCGCTTTCTGCGCTCAAGCCGCTGCGAACTGGCTGCCTGGCGTCTATCCGCGGCAAAAACGCGCCAATTAGGTCGTGGCGAAGTGGTGTGTCAGCGCACATAACGACTGATGTTTTTGTCCTAAATTAGCACTCCATCATGCGCGCACAGGGGTCCATCGCGTGCGCTTTTTACCCGTTGATACGACACAGGAGATGAGCATGAACGAGAAAACAGCGGCGGTCGTTTGGGAAGGTGCCGGACGCAGCGGCCAAGGCCACATCAGCACCGAGAGTGGAGCCCTTAACCAATACCCCTACGGCTTCGCCAGCCGCTTCGAGGACGATCGGCGCGGCACCAATCCCGAGGAAATTCTCGGTGCGGCGCACGCCGCGTGTTTCACTATGGCGTTCTCTTTCGCCTGCGACAAGGCCGGAGTGGTGACCGCGCACGTCGATACCCAAGCCAGCGTTCGTTTGTCCAAGCAGGGAGACGGCTTTGTCATTGATCGCATTGCGCTAACCATGCGCGCCGCCGTTCCCGGAATCGACAATGCCAAGTTCCAGGACATTGCCGCTATGGCGAAACGCGATTGTCCGTTATCGAAAGCATTGGCCAGCGTTCCTGAAATCACGTTGAACGCAACTTTGGTGTAGGTCGGGTTTTTCGCCGCTCATCGCGCCGAGCGAATCTCGCCGAGCGCATCGGAGACTGAGCACGCTGACCGATATTGGCACGTCTTGAAAAAATCGATGCGTTCGGTTGCGTACAGACCGCTTTTCATTTTCGCGGACACTATCGCGAGTCACCGTGCATGCGACGGCGGTGAAACGACGACGCAACCACTGGAGATTGCCAATGAATACTTTTTTGCATAAGTACAGACGCTGCCTGTCCGTGCGCATGATCGCCGGATTGATTGGGCTGACTGCTCTCACCGTCGTCGCCAGCGCGGCCGACGATCCCGTCGTGCAGACCAACGGAAAAATTTCGTATGTGTCAGGCGGTGTTGGAGACGAGTCGATCGTCCGGCTCAATTCGCTTGCGGCGAAGTTCAACCTCAAACTTGTTTTCGCCTTGAAGTCGGGCGCATACGCGAGCGATGTACGGGTCGTCATTGGCGACGGCAAAGGACAGACGCTGCTCGACACGACGTCGGATGGGCCGTGGTTTCTTGTCAATCTACCGGCGGGGAAATACGAGGTCGCCGCCAGCTTCGCGGGAAAAACCGAAAAACGACGCATCACGCTCGGTAACAACACGCCACGAAGAATCGATTTTCGCTGGAATTCCGAGTAGATACGCGGATGTGTACAGCTGTGTATGCTGGATGGCACGTGAAGAGGTCCATCCGGTAGCGCACAAGCCATCGCGCTTTCGCGCGTCGCAATGCAAGCCCGCCAACGCTCCCTTACGGCATGCCGATAGAGGAAAAACTGGCGGGCACTCTCCTTACTTGAGCCGCATGTCATTCCTGACCGACTTCACGCCACTGACCTGACGTGCCAACTCAACCGCCCTGTTGGCCGCGGCCTGCGAACTGACAAAACCGCTCAGCTGGACGACGCCTTTGAACGTCTCAACGTTGACTTCCGTCGCTTTGGCCGTCGGATCATTGACCAGTGCCGCCTTCACTTTGGTCGTTATGACCGTGTCGTCAACATACTCGCCGACGCCGGACTGCTTCGATGTGGACGCACAACCGACGGCGGTCACCAGCATTACCGCCAAGAAAACTGATGAGAGATATTTGCCAAGTTGTTTCATGATTGTTCTCCGATGGTTATTAAAGTACGACAAACAGCCGCTGTCGGGGCCTGAGGTTCATCACACGACGCGGCGCGACGTTGCGAAACCTCACGTTCAATTTACGAAAAATCGGCTGCAAGCGTCCGTTCGATAGCGCACATTACAGCTGCCGCCGGAGGTTAGCGAAAGACAGTCTAGAGCCACCGGCCGACTGGCGCACAGAACTGGGCCCCAAAGCATCCTGTGTGCGATTACGCACCGACAGTTTCGCGACGCGACGTAGCCTGCGATATACGGGCCAAGCGTACGGGTCTTTCACTGACAATGTCGCCTGGCACTGGGGCAGATGGCACAATCGTGCAAAGGGAAGTACGAAGTCCGGGCACAAGCGGCTAAGCCAGCGTACGACAAGAAGTGAGAGTCCGTGGTTGGCTGCTATTTTTTGAGGAGACATAATATGTCATTGGGAACCATCCTGTTGATCATCGTGGTGTTGCTATTGATTGGCGCAATCCCGAGTTGGCCTCACAGCAGAGGCTGGGGTTATGGCCCGAGCGGAGCGATTGGCGTGGTCGTATTGATTCTGCTCGTCCTTTTGTTTATGGGCAGGATATAGGCTAAAAAAGTGCGCGAGCGGGGCGAATTCGGCACCGCCCGCGCATCATTGCTGCAGTATGGCCGATAGCGTATCGACCGCAGTCCACAATGGCCGAATCGACATGTCGTACGAGAGTTCTCAGGCGTCGTGCGCCAGGCGGATTCCGGAGAACTGCCAGCAAGCCGTAGCGGGAAAGAAGTTACGATAGCTCGCGCGCAAATGCCGATCGGGGGTGACACATGAGCCGCCGCGGAGCACGTACTGATTGACCATGAACTTGCCGTTGTATTCTCCGACGGCGCCGGGTCGGATGCGAAAGCCCGGATAAGGTGCGTAGCTCGAAGCGGTCCATTCCCAAACGTCTCCGAAAAGCTGCGTCATTTCCTGCGTTGACGCTGCGCGCGGCTGCAGTTCTCCTGCCGCGTAAAAATTCCCGTCGGCCGGAATATCGGCGGCGGCTAACTCCCATTCGGCTTCACTAGGCAAGCGAGCGCCGGCCCAACGCGCATAGGCATCAGCCTCATAGTAGGAGACATGGACAACCGGTCGTGACAGATCAAGTTCGCGAAGTCCGGCCAAGCCAAATTCCTGCCATCGGCCCGTGCGCTTCCAGTACAGGGGGTGCTGACGTTGTTCGCTGACGCGCCAATCCCAGCCTTCAGACAACCAGTGGCGCGGGTCGGCATAACCCCCATCTTCGATGAAGGCGAGATACTCGCCATTGCAGCTTGGACGCGACGCTAGTCGGTATGGCTCGACAAATACCCGGTGGCGCGGCGTTTCATTATCAAAACAAAACCCGGAGCCGGCGTGGCCGATTTCACGAACACCGCCGGCGAAGTCATGCCAAGTCAATGGCGCCGGATGCGCGGGGCTGGTATCGCGAGCCGGCAGAGGCTGATAAGCCGGTGCCAGCGGGTTGCGCGAGAAAAGATGCTTGATGTCAGTGAGCAAAAGTTCCTGGTGCTGTTGCTCGTGGTGCAAGCCAAGGACGAGCATCTCGGCCAGTTCCGGTTCGCTCGCGCGACGGGCGAGCAAGGCCAGCACCCGGCGGTCGACATCGGCGCGATAGGCGAGGACGGCGGCGAGCGACGGACGCGTCAGTAAGCCGCGCTGGGGACGCGGGTGTTTGTCACCGACGGCGTTATAGTAGGAATTGAAAAGTATCCGGAACGAGCGATCGAACGGCGAGAAATCGGGCTCCCAGCGCTCCAGGATAAAGGTTTCAAAAAACCATGCGGTATGCGCCAGATGCCATTTTGCCGGACTCGCGTCAGGCATCGATTGTACGCAACAGTCCTCGGCCGAGAGCGGCCCGACCAGCGCCAACGTCGCATCGCGAACCTCCGAATAGGCACCACTCAAACCGTTGGACGGGGCTGCAGATGACGCGGCGCTGTTCATCGTCAAACCTCCGCAAGGAATACGCCGAACCAACGGCAGGCATCGGTCCAGTGGGACGACCTGGCGAACCCGGCCCGCTCGAGCAAAGAGGCGAAATCGTCAATGCGATATTTGTAACTATTTTCAGTATGGATGCGCTCGCCACGGTGAAAATGACGTTGCCCGCAAGTCCAGCGTACCGTCGTATCGACGGTTGCTTCCAGGTACATCTCGATACGCGATAGGGCGTGGTTAAAAAAAGCCAGGTGACGCCAGTTGCCAACGATAAAATCACTGCCGATCAAGCGGTTAATATGCTCCAGCACGTTAAGGTTGAAAGCCGCCGTCACCCCCGCCACATCGTTGTACGCCGCTTCGAGAACCGTTTTCTCTTTGACTAGATCGACACCGATCAGCAGAGCACCACGGTCATCGAGCAAATCGCGCATACGGACAAGCAGTGCCATTGCCTGCTCCGGATCGAAGTTCCCGATCGACGAACCGGGGTAAAAAACCAGACGTCGCTGTGTCGGGACGCCCGCCGGTAGCCTCACGTCCCGATTGACATCGGCGACGACGATTTTGATGTCGAGTGACGGGAAAGCGGTGCGCAACCCAGCGACCGAGTCCTCGAGAAAGTCACCGGCAATGTCCACCGCGACGTAGCATTTCGGGCGGATAAGGGCGCACAGCGCCCGGGCTTTCTCACAGTTGCCTGCACCCAATTCTACGACTGTCGTGTCAGGCGCAATTTGTGCCGCAATCTCGTTGCCGCATGCGGCCATGATCGCCGCTTCAGTCCGCGTCGGGTAATACTCCGGCAAACGGGTAATGCGCTCAAACAGGGCACATCCGTCCCGGTCGTAGAAAAACTTGGGCGAAATGCACGGCGGTTGTGCATTCAGGCCGGCGATGATTTCTTCCTCGACCATTGAGCGGAGTATCGGCACTTTAAGGGCCCTCGCCAGACGCGTCATACACGGCTCAACTCACCGCTCGACGCCATTTTCGATAAAAAATTGCCTGCCGTAAGCGATGCGGCCAGCGCATGCGTCAGGCCAACAACCGACCGATCGCCCAGGCAACTGATCGGCCATGCCGTCACACTAGTTGCACTAGTACCGACGAGGGTTATTAGGGCGGCTATCGCGCCGATTGGGAACACCGTCGCCATCGCGATCACGGTCGGCGCGATCAGGGACGCCGTCACGATCGCGATCACGGAGGCCCCGATCATCACGATACACAGGGCGCTCGCGGTGGTCGGGAACCTCATAGGCAACGCAAGCCGATAAAAGCGCTGTTGCGGCAATCATCAATAAAGCAAGTTTCTTCATGGACTTCTCCTGCATGGGATATCGGTTGTCGAACAGGGCGGCAGCGTACAACACTCGCAACGCCTAGTCTCTGGCCACAATCGTGCGCTGACTGGCACTATCCAGTACGTACGCTAACGCACTGATTGACTGCGTCCATTGTGTGAAAGTTGTCACCGCGAACCGCGGTACACATGCCTTAAAGGAATACAAATGAGACTTCCCAACATAGCGAAACCGATCGCAATTGTATTTCTTGTCACCCTCACAACCGGAATGCTTTCGGCATGCGAAAAACGCGCCCCCGGCGAAAACGTTGGCAAGAAAATAGATCAGACCGCGAGCCAAGCCGGAAAAAAGATCGGCGAAGTGATCGAACGCGTCGACAACAAGATCGACCAACAAGCGGCAAAGACAGCGAGTGTCATTGACGACGCCGAGATTACAACCAGGGTTAAGGCGGCCATCTTTGCCGAACCCGGCTTAAAGACGCTGCAAATTAGCGTCGATACCGACAAAGGCGTGGTCAACCTCTCCGGTTCGGTCGATACGGCAGCCGATCGCGACCTGGGTGGCAGCCTCGCCGGCGCAGTATCAGGCGTAAAACAGGTTAACAACCAGTTGGTCATCAAGCCGCCCAGAACCGCCAGCCAGAAATAGCCGCGACCGCTCACCCGACAATTTGGGTTGCGTCCGTGGCCACTGTCGGCCACGGACTACGGCTAAGAAGCAAACCCTGTAGATAGGGTTAATCGCCTACCGTGACGGCTTGCTGGTCTCATGACCGATAAGGCCGCCGACTGCAGCGCCGCCGACCGTTCCCAGCGCACTGCCGCCGGTCAGCACGGCGCCGCCCACGGCACCCGCGCCGGCACCAATTGCCGTATTGCGGTCCTGCGTCGACATCCCGGCACAAGCGTTCAGACCGAATAGCGCAGCAACGGCCAGTGAGCTGATGGCAAATCTACGAATCGATTTCATTACGTCTCTCCTTCACAATGGGGGTGGTGCATCGCTTTGACGCCGAAGCGCCCCTTATGCACCCTGGATGGCCGTGGCAAACCGCGACGCCAACACTGCGCCGTCGCGGTCGTGCCATGACAAGCTTAGAAGGGAGCGTTCAGAGAGTCCGTTCGCCGTCGCACATACCCGACCAGGTCAGTCGACTATTGGACCGACGCTGCCGCTTGCCGTGGCGAGCGTGGGTCAGGTTCTGATCATTCGCTTGCTGGACCCGTCGCCAACGCGTCACCCAGATACCTGCGGCTACCGTCGATCACGATTACGCGTTCGCCCGGCCGCCATTTCGCCGGGTAACTATCGACAAATCGGCGGCTTTCGCCGTCCTTCAGGCGCACGATCACTTCATACATCGTGCTCGATGCTGGCGGCGACAAATCCGCCGATTTGGCCGCTGCCCTGACCCCGCTTTCGTCGCTCCTCGCATCGATCGCCCGTACGGATTCGATCACGCCGCATTCCAGGCATTTGCCGACCCGGCGCGGCGCCGTTCCGCCACTCTCGTGGCGGTTTTCGCCGGTGACGGCATCGCCCGTCGCCTCGCCCGAGCCGGGAGAGCGGGCCGTCGCCGCTGTCATTCCAGCAGCCAAGACGACCACGGCAACGCCAGCCAGAAGTCCGCTCAACACGAGCGGCCGTGAAAACTGACCCAATCCGATTTTCATTTCCCCACGCCCTTCATGACGACCCGTGTCTGACCCGTTCCTATTTATTGGCTGTCCGGCGATCCCGATACATCCCGATGCACATGCACGTGCTGTGGACCGACGCAAAGACGATTGTTTGCCAAACGCTTACGACGGTCCGTGCGCTGGCAGACTGAGTGGAGTAACCGCACTTCGGGAATGCTTGGACGTCGGTCGGCGGCGCTTTCCTGAGTGCGTTAGCGCACCGATCAGCGACCGTCTCCGGCGCACAGTGGCGGCTCGAAATCGCATGCTCTCTGGCTCTTTTCGCGATTCAGGCAGCGACGATCGGCGCGCGTCAAAGTACCGCCGGCTTGTTGGCATAACGCGACTGAGCGACTGCCGCGCAATTCCTGCGGCAGACCACAATAGCGGCCAACCCCGAGGATCCTCATGAAACCCATCCGCCAGCTAATCGACATCGGACAGCATCTGTGGCTCGACAACATCAGCCGCGACATGCTCGATAACGGCGCGCTACTGAACTACATCGACCATTACTCGATTACCGGACTGACTTCAAATCCGACAATTTTCGACGGCGCGATCGGTGGCGGCGTCGCCTACGACGCCGGCATCGCCGAGAAGACCAGGTCCGGAAAATTCGGCGAAACGCTTTTTGTCGAACTGGCTCTCGAAGACCTTCGCCGCGCGGCAGACCTCTTCCGCCCCGCCTTCAATTCCAGTTATCGCACCGACGGGTGGGTGTCGATGGAGGTTTCACCACTGCTCGCCGGTGAGACGGCCAGCAGCATAAGCGCTGGCAAGCAAATCCACGAACAGGCGGCGCGACCGAATCTATTCGTCAAAATCCCGGGAACACCAGAGGGAATTCCAGCGATCGAGGAGCTGATTTTCAGCGGCGTCCCGGTCAACGTGACACTGCTTTTTTCGAGCGAACAATACGGCGCCGCTGCGGACGCCTATTTGCGCGGCATAGACCGGCGTATCCGGGCCGGGCTTGATCCGCGCGTCGCATCGGTCGCATCGGTTTTTGTCAGCCGCTGGGACGCGGCGGTGCACGATCAAGTATCTGTCGATTTGCGCAACAAACTCGGTATTGCGATTTGCCAACGCACCTACCGCGCCTATCGCGAACGCTACGCGTCCCTGCGTTGGCGGCAATTGGTCAGCGCCGGCGCCTATCCGCAATTGCTGCTCTGGGCGAGCACGGGGAGCAAAGACCCGAACGCGTCGGACACGCTATACGTTGAAGCGCTGGCGGCGGCCGATACGATCAATACAATGCCCGAAAAGACCTTGATCGCTTTTGCCGAACACGGAGCGGTGAGCGGCGCGATGGCTGATGACGGCGGCGACTCGGAAGCCGTTCTGGCGCATTTCGCGCAGGCCGGAATCGATATCGACGCGCTCGCCCTGCGCCTGCAACAGGACGGCGCAAAATCCTTCGTCAAGTCCTGGCAACAATTGCTCCAGCGCATCGCCGAGAAGAGTCTGGCCGTTACTGAAGACCATAAATCCTTTTGACATAACAGGGCTCAACAGCCTTGATCACTTTCATTGGGCTCATGGACCTTATCGTCCGCTTGCTGCAAACTGGCAACTTCGGCGTGCTCATCAAGTTGCAGATGCAGTAAACGTTGATCGCACATCGGTGCCACAACGGCAGGTTTGCAGAGGACATGCCGGAGCTCCACAATGGGTGGTGGTCGTCAGGCAAACCAGCGAAAGGTACACATGAAAACAAGCGGCTCTGGCCCGAGCGCTAGGCGCGCCGCAAGCGGAGGCGTCGCCACCGGCGCCCGGCAAACACGTTGCGCACCGCGTAGCAGCCTGAACGCGATCGCCCGCGAGGCTATGCTCGAGCGCGGTCTGCAGGCCGACTTCACGCCCGCCGCTCAACACGAACTGGCGGCGCTGAGCGGGCCGGCCGAAGCGCCCGGCGTGCGCGATCTGCGCGAACTCCTGTGGAGTTCGATCGACAACGACGAGTCGCGCGACCTCGACCAGATTACCGTTGCAGAAGCGCTTGCCGACGGACGCGTCAGGATCCTCGTGGCCATAGCTGACGTCGACGCATTGGTGCGCAAGGGGTCGGCGCTCGACGCGCACGCGGCGGACAATACGACGTCGGTCTATACGCCGGCCGCGATCTTTCCGATGCTTCCCGAGCGCTTATCGACCGATCTCACCTCGCTCAACGAGGACGGCGACCGGCTCGCGCTCGTCACCGACATGGTATTTGACGGCGCAGGGGCGCTCGTCGAAGAGCAGATCTATCGTGCGCGCGTTCGTAATCGCGCGAAACTCGCTTACCGCAGCGTCGCCGCATGGCTCGATGGCGGCGCCGACGTGCCGGCGCGGATCAACGAAACGCCCGGTCTTGGCGCCAACCTGCGGCTGCAGGACAAGGTCGCGCAGCAACTCGTCACACGGCGCCACGCGAACGGCGCACTGACACTCGAGACGGCCGAGGCCAAACCTGTTTTCGCCGGCGACGAGCTCGCCGACATCAGGGCCGAGCGCAAGAACCGCGCCGCGCAATTGATCGAAGACTTCATGATCGTGACCAATGGCGTCGCCGCGCGCACCCTCGAAGCGCGCAAATTTCCCTCGCTGCGCAGGGTGCTGCGCGAGCCCGAGCGCTGGCTGCGCATCGTCGATGTCGCCGCCGAGCTTGGTGAGCCCTTGCCCAGCAAGCCCGATGCCGTCGCCCTTGAAGCCTTCCTGATCCGTCGCCGCGCCGCTGCGCCGGAGAAATTCGCGGACCTCTCGCTGACCATCATCAAGCTTATCGGCCGTGGCGAGTATGCCGTCGATCTTCCCGGCGGCAAAGCGCCCGGGCATTTCGGTCTGGCGCTCCGGGATTACACCCATTCGACGGCGCCCAATCGACGCTTTCCCGACCTTGTTACCCAGCGCCTGCTCAAGGCGGCGCTTGCCGATGCCCCGCTGCCCTACACCGTTGCCGAACTCACGCAACTCGCCACGCACTGTACCGAGCGCGAAGGCGCAGCGACGAAAGTCGAGCGTCGCGTTATGAAATCCGCGGCAGCGCTGCTTCTTTGCGACCGCATCGGCGAGCAATTTGACGCCATCGTCACCGGCGCCGCGGCCAAAGGCACCTGGGTACGCATAGGGCACCCGCCGGTCGAAGGACGACTGGTCGGCGGTTTTGCCGGCGTTGACGTCGGCACCCGCTTGCGCGTTGAACTGCAGAGTGTGAACGTGCAGCGCGGGTACATCGACTTTGTTGCCGTACCGCGGCGCCATGGCGGGCCATAGCTAAAGCCCTTCCCGTTGCTTCAGTGAAGCTCGAGCCGACTTAACCAGCCTGGAAAATGCCATGGAAAACCGTTTCTTTCCGCTTGACAGCCTGGCCGATGCGGCCGACCGAAAACAACCCGCCGACGCACTCGTGCTCTTTGGCGTCACCGGCGACCTTGCCTTCAAGAAGATTTTCCCGGCGCTCCATGCGCTAGCCAGACGAGACGCACTGAACTTCCCGGTCGTTGGTGTCGCCTCGTCAAAATGGAACATCGAGCAACTTCGTGAGCGGGTGCGCAATAGCATCAAGCAACATGGTACGAGCACCGACGCCAAGGCACTCGATCGCCTGCTCGCCAAGCTGAGCTATGTGAGCGGCAATTATAACGACCCGGCGACTTTTGCCGCGCTGAGGACGGCACTTGGCGCCTGCCAATCGCCCGCCTACTATCTCGCCATTCCGCCGGCTATATTCGCCACGGTAATCGAGGGGATAGCGGCAGCCGGGCTCGCCAACAAGGCGCGCGTCATCGTCGAGAAACCGTTTGGGCGGGATCTCGCGTCGGCGCGCGAACTTAACCGGGTTGCGCATTCGGTTTTCCCCGAAGATTCGATTTTTCGCATCGATCACTTCCTTGGCAAGGAGGCGATCATGAACATCCTTTATTTTCGCTTTGCCAATTCTTTCCTCGAACCGATCTGGAACCGCAACTACGTCGCCAACGTCCAGATAACCCTGTCCGAGAACTTCGGTGTTGATAGCCGCGGTGCCTTTTACGAGACGGCGGGTTGCTTGCGCGACGTCATCCAGAACCACCTCTTCCAGCTCGTCGCCCTGCTCGCCATGGAGCCGCCCTCATATCGCGGCTTTGGTGCAGTCCACGGAGAAACCGCTGACGTGCTACGCGCCATGCGTGCGCTCAAGCCATCCGACCTCGTGCGCGGCCAATACGCCGGCTACCGTGACGAGGCCGGCGTAGCCCGCGACTCGGACGTCGAGACCTTCTGCGCTTTGCGCCTGTTCATCGATTCCTGGCGCTGGGAGGGCGTACCGTGGTATCTGCGTTCGGGAAAGTACCTCGCCAGCTCGGCCGCTGAAGTGATCGTTCAGTTGAAGCCGCCACCCCAGCGGCTCTTCGCTGACTCCGCGCCGCGCGACGGTCTCGCCAACTATCTGCGCTTTCGCCTGTCGCCGAATTCGGCGGTCGCCCTTGCCGCGCGCGTCAAGCGCACCGGCAAGGATTTCGTCGGCGATCAGCGCGAGCTTTATCTTCTTGACGAGCGCTGCGGCGAAGAGACGCCGTATGAGCGCCTGCTCGGCGACGCGATGGCCGGCAACGGCGCACTGTTCGTTCGCGAGGATGCCGTCGAAGCGGCCTGGGCGGTGGTCGACCCGGTGCTGCACAATGCTCCGCCAGTGCAGTGCTACGAGCGGCACAGCTGGGGCCCGCAGCAGGCGGACGTGCTCATCGCGCCGGATGGCCACTGGCAAAATCCGAGGATTCGCGATGGCGCTGCCGATTGAGGACTACGCGCTGATTGGCGATTGTCATACCGCCGCGCTCGTCAGTCGCGGCGGGTCGATCGACTGGTTGTGTTTTCCGCGTTTCGATTCAGACGCCTGTTTCGCCGCGCTGCTCGGCGACGCGCGCAACGGGCGCTGGCTGATCGCGCCGGCTGGCGAAGTGCGCAGCGTGCGGCGCAGCTACCGCGATGGAACCTTGATCCTCGAGACCCACTTCGAGACTGACGAAGGCGCCGTCAGGATCATCGACTGCATGCCGCTCTCCGATGGCCGCTGGAACGTCGTGCGTATTGTCAAAGGATTGCGCGGGCGCGTAGCGATGGCCATGGAACTCGTCATCCGCTTCGATTACGGCTCGGTGATTCCCTGGGTGCGCCGGGTCGACGGCGTGCTGCTGGCGACGGCCGGTCCCGACACGCTCGAACTGCACAGCGAAGTCGAGGTGCGCGGCGAAGACATGAAATCGCTTGCCGAGTTCGACGTTGGCGAAGGCGAACGAGCGCTCTTTACGCTCAACTACCGTCCGTCGCACGAAGCGACCCTGCCCGCCATCGACCCCGAACAAACGCTCGCCGCGACCGAGCGCGAATGGCGAGAATGGTCCGCGCGCTGCAGTTATTCAGGACGCTGGCATGAGGCCGTCGTGCGCTCGCTGATCACGCTCAAGGCGCTGACATACGCGCCGACCGGCGGCATCGTTGCAGCACCGACCACGTCTCTACCCGAACAACCCGGCGGTGTGCGCAACTGGGATTACCGTTACTGCTGGCTGCGTGATGCGACCTTCACCTTGAACGCGCTCCTTCTTGCCGGCTTCAAAGACGAAGCAGTGGCCTGGCGCGAATGGCTATTGCGCGCCGCCGCCGGCTGCCCGCAGGATCTGCAGGTCCTCTATAGCGTTACCGGCGAGCGCCGGCTCGACGAATACGAGATCGACGGGTTGCCCGGTTACGGCGGCGCTGTCCCCGTGCGCGTTGGCAACGCCGCAGCGAAACAGTTTCAGCTCGATATATACGGGGAAGTGATGGACACCCTGCATCTGGCTCGCGTTGCCGACTTGCCGCCACAGCCCGCGGCCTGGCGCATTCAACTGGCCTTGCTTAAATTCCTTGAGGCGAACTGGCAGCAGCCCGACGAAGGCATCTGGGAAGTACGTGGCCCGCGCCGCCATTTCACCCATTCAAAAGTCATGGCCTGGGTCGCTTTCGATCGGGCGATCCGGGATGTCGAGTCGTTCGCTCTCGAGGGCCCGGTCGAGCGTTGGCGTGAGACCCGTGCCGCGATACACGCGCAGGTCTGCGCGGCGGCTTACGACGTGCAACGCAACACCTTTGTCCAGGCCTACGGGGTCCCGTATCTTGACGCCAGCCTGCTGCTCATACCCCAGGTCGGCTTTCTGCCGCCCGACGACGTGCGCGTAGTTGGAACCGTCGAAGCGATTGAACACGATCTTCTCGTCGATGGACTGGTGCAGCGCTATTCGACAGCAACCGAAGTCGACGCGCTACCGCCGGGCGAAGGAACGTTCCTGCCCTGCTCGTTCTGGCTCGCCGACGCCCTCGCACTGATCGGCCGCCGCGCCGACGCGGAAGCCTTGTTCGAACGCCTGCTCGGCCTGTGCAATGACGTCGGGCTGCTGGCCGAGGAGTACGATCCACGCGCCAAAACGATGCTTGGCAATTTCCCCCAGGCGCTCAGCCACATGGCACTGGTCAACACCGCCCGCCTGCTCTCGATCCCGGCGCACGAAGCAAAACGCGCCAGCCAAAAGGGCGAACGCCCGGCGGCGGCGTCCTAGTGATCATCGCTTGGCCGCAGCGACAATACGCTGAACCAAAGCGGTTGCCGTGAACGACCGACAGGCTTCTTCTCTCGCAAAGGATGCAAGCACATGCGCCACACAGAACGTCACAGGACCCAGCGCATTGGCTGGCTACGCGCGGCGGTTCTCGGCGCCAACGATGGCATCGTATCGACGGCCAGCCTTCTCGTCGGCGTCGCCGCGGCTAGCGTGAGCCCCGGCAATCTCATGCTCACCGGGATTGCCGGGTTGGTCGCCGGCGCAATGTCGATGGCCGCCGGAGAGTACGTCTCGGTCCACTCGCAATGGGATACCGAGCAAGCCGACCTGCGGCGCGAGCGCGCAGAACTTGAAGCGAACCCGGCCGCCGAGCAACTCGAACTGGCTGGAATTTATATGGCCCGCGGCCTCGAAAAAGACTTGGCGCGGCAAGTTGCCGGACAACTTATGGCGCATGACGCGCTCGGTGCCCACGCGCGCGACGAATTGGGGATTTCGGATACGCTCAGCGCGCGACCGGTGCAGGCGGCCTTCGCGTCGGCGGCAAGCTTCGGCGTAGGCGCGCTACTGCCGCTCGCTGTCGCGATCGTTGCGCCGGCGCATAGCGTGATCGCCTGGGTGTCCGGAATGTCGCTCGTTTTCCTCGCGCTACTTGGTGCTCTTTCGGCGTACGTCGGTGGCGCGAGCGCTGTGCTCGGCGCCTGGCGCGTGACCTTCTGGGGGGCTCTGGCGATGGCCATCACCGCCGCGACAGGTGCGCTCATCGGCGCCGCCCTCTGAGCCGCCTGGCGGTCCGGACTTTTGCGTCGTCTGCCCCGCGATCCGCGCAAGTATTTGTGTGCGCTAGCATCCAGACAGTCCCAACCGCATGCGTGAAGCTGCATTGGGGTGCGCTCGCCGGTTGCGTCGGCGTGAGAACAGCGCCCGCTTTTATTCGCGGTTCATCGATACCGGGGAGTTCACGTGCTGAGGAGCCAAGCTGTATCTGCCGCTAACCGTTTACTGGCGGCCCTCCCGGGGGGTGATCTCGAGCGATTTCTGGCCCAGTGCGAGCCGGTACAACTGCGCTTCGCCGACGTTCTGGCTGAGCCTGGCGAGCGCATCAGTCACGTCTATTTTCCAACGTCCAGCTTCATTTCCCAGATCGCGCCGACCAACGGCCGGCCTGGCCTTGAGGTGGGAATGATCGGCAACGAAGGCATGCTCGGCATATCCGTCATTCTCGGAATCGACGTCTGGCCACTGTATGCTTCGGTTCAGGGCCGCGGCACCGCGCTGCGCATCGAAACAAGATTTTTTCGCCGACAGCTCAAGCAAAGCCCCACATTACAGCGCCGGCTGCAGCGCTACCTGTATGTACTGATCGGGCAACTGGCGCGCAAAGCCACCTGTACGCGCTTTCATTTACTGGAGGCGCGTCTCGCGCGCTGGCTTTTGATGGCGCAGGACCGGGCCCACGGCGACGAATTTCATGTAACCCAGGAATTACTTGCCGTCATGCTCGGTGTTCGCCGCGTCGGCGTCACCAAAGCGGCCATTTCGCTGCAAGACCACAAATTGATTCGCTACCGCCGCGGCGACATCACGATCCTCGATCGCGATCGGTTGCGCCTTAGCGCATGCGACTGTTACGCAGCCGACGCGGCCGCCTACGCAGAGATGCTCGATTAGCGCTTGGCGACGCAGCATCGCAATCGACCGCCAAGCTACTGCCCTGCTGCGGGCAGCCGCCGGTGCTATGGAGACGCGGCGCGAAAACGGTCGCCGAGCCCGCTTCTTAAGCCCGGTAACAGCGACGCTTGCGCACCCCTCTTGATCAGGGTAAATGTTTTTTTATGCTCTCGTTCTGCCGAATGCCGAAACAGAAAGGTGCGCGTTCGCCGGCAAATTGCTTGACTTGCGCTTATTCGCCCGTATAATTCTGCCTTCTTTGATGTCGCAGCTCGCTCGTGCGGCAAAGAAGGCGCGTAGCTCAGCTGGTTAGAGCACCACCTTGACATGGTGGGGGTCGTTGGTTCGAGTCCAATCGCGCCTACCAAACACATAAAGCCAGAGCGAGCCTCTGGCTTTATTTATTTCTGGGATCGCAAAATGCCGGTCATAACTCTGCCCGATGGTGGACGACGCGAATTCGCGCAACCCGTAACCGTTGCCCAAGTTGCCGAGGACATCGGTGCCGGTCTGGCCCGTGCGGCGCTCGCCGGCAAAGTCGATGGCCGCGTCGTCGACACCTCGTTCCTGATTGAAAACGACGTCCATCTGGGTATCGTTACCGACAAGGACGCCGAGGGTCTTTCAATAATCCGCCACTCGACTGCCCACCTTCTCGCGTACGCCGTCAAGGAACTTTTTCCGGACGCACAGGTGACGATCGGCCCTGAGGTCGAAAACGGCTTTTATTACGATTTTGCCTACTCGCGCCCGTTTACGCCCGAAGACCTCACGGCGATCGAAAAGCGGATGAGCGAACTCGCCAGGCGCGACATTCGGGTCACGCGCGAAGTATGGCAACGCGACGATGCGACCGCGTTCTTCAAATCGATTGGTGAGCATTACAAAGCCGAACTCATCGCCGCGATCCCGGAAGGGCAGGAAGTGTCCCTTTATCGCGAAGGCGATTTCATCGACCTTTGCCGCGGCCCGCACGCGCCGTCAACCGGCAAGCTCAAGGTTTTCAAGTTGATGAAAGTCGCCGGTGCTTACTGGCGCGGTGATCAGAACAACGAGCAGCTCCAGCGCATCTACGGCACCGCCTGGGCGAAGAAGGAAGAGCAGGACGCTTACCTCAACATGCTCGAAGAAGCCGAAAAACGCGACCACCGTCGCCTCGGCCGCCATCTTGACTTCTTCCACCTGCAGGATGAGGCACCGGGCATGGTCTTCTGGCATCCCAAGGGCTGGGCGATCTGGCAACAGGTCGAGCAGTACATGCGCCGCGTCTATCAACAAAACGGCTATCAGGAAGTAAAGTGCCCGCAGATTCTCGAGCGCACGCTGTGGGAAAAATCCGGTCACTGGGCGAACTTCAAAGACAATGTGTTCACCACCGAGTCGGAGAAGCACGAATACGCGATCAAGCCGATGAATTGCCCGGGCCATATCCAGATTTTCAACACCGGCCTGCGCAGCTATCGCGACCTGCCCTTGCGCTACGGCGAATTCGGCTCGTGTCACCGCAACGAGCCGTCGGGCGCGCTGCACGGCATCATGCGCGTGCGCGGCTTCACGCAGGACGACGGCCATATCTTTTGCACGGAAGACCAGATTCAGTCCGAGGTGACCAACTTCAACGATCAGGTGCGCAAGGTCTACGCCGACTTCGGCTTCCATGACATCGTTGTCAAACTGGCGTTGCGCCCGGAAAAACGCGTCGGCGCCGACGACGTCTGGGACAAGGCCGAGAAGGCTTTGCGCGAAGCGCTCAAGGCATCAGGACTCGAGTGGGCCGAACTGCCCGGAGAAGGCGCCTTCTACGGCCCGAAGATCGAATTCCATATCAAGGACGCGATCGGTCGCTCGTGGCAGTGCGGGACCGTACAAGTCGATTTCTCGATGCCGCAGCGCCTCGGCGCCGAGTTCGTCGGCGACGACAACAGCAAACACACGCCGGTCATGCTCCACCGCGCGATCCTCGGCTCGCTCGAACGCTTTATCGGCATTCTGATCGAGAATTGCGCCGGAGCCCTGCCCTTGTGGCTGTCGCCGGTCCAACTCGTCGTGCTCAACATCTCGGAGAAGCAGTCCGAGTACGCCGAGCATGTTGCAAAAACGCTACGCAACGTCGGCCTGCGTGCCGAAGCGGATTTGCGCAACGAAAAAATAAGCTATAAAATACGCGAACATAGCTTGAACAAGCTGCCTTACCAGGTCGTTGTTGGCGACAAGGAAATGGCGGCTAATCTGGTTGCCGTGCGTACACGCGGTGGTCTGGATCTTGGGCAAATGCCGCTCGAGGCTCTGACCGAGCGACTTCTTGAAGAAGTCGCGGCGCGAAGTGGCACGGCTTAATTTTTGTCTTTATAAGGAGTTGGACCATCGCACTGCAAAAAGCGCAACGCGTTAACGACGAGATCAACGCACCCGAAATTCGACTGGTCGGTGAGGAAGGTCAGGCGCTCGGGATCACCAGCGTCAGAGCAGCACTACAGTTAGCCGAAGAGGCGGGTGTCGATCTGGTTGAGATTGCTCCGATGGCGCAACCTCCGGTTTGCCGGATCATGGATTACGGCAAATTCAAGTACCAGGAACAAAAGCGACAGCACGAGCAAAAGCTCAAGCAGAAGCAGGTTCAGGTCAAGGAAGTCAAGTTCCGACCGGGTACCGACGAGAACGACTACCAGATCAAGTTGCGCAACATGACGCGTTTTTTGCAGGAAGACGACAAGGTGAAGGTTACCTTGCGCTTTCGTGGTCGTGAAATGGCTCACCAGGAAATCGGCATGCGGCAGATCGAGCGCATTCGGACCGACCTGCAGGAGGTCGCTGCCGTCGAACAGATGCCAAAAATGGAAGGCCGCCAGATGGTGATGATCCTGACGCCGAGCAAGAAGAAGCAATAATTGTTGTAGTAGCACCCCAAGTGGTATCAGGTCGAAAGTGCTCCCGCCGGGGGACACCTGCCGCCATGTTTATAAATAGGAGCATTCAATGCCCAAAATGAAGACCAAGAGTGGCGCCAAAAAGCGCTTCAAGGTCAGCGCGAGCGGTCGCATCAAGCGCGGACAGGCGTTCAAGCGCCACATCCTGACCAAGAAAACCACCAAAGCCAAGCGCCAACTGCGCGGCATGACCGGAGTGCATCACTCCGACAAGGCCATGGTTCGTTCCATGATGCCTTACGCCTAAGGAGATAAACAATGCCCCGAGTTAAACGTGGTGTAACGGCGCGCGCGCGCCACAAAAAAATCATTGCCCTGGCCAAGGGTTACCGCGGCCGGCGCAAGAGCGTATACCGCATCGCCAAACAGGCGGTGATGAAAGCCGGCCAGTACGCCTACCGTGACCGTCGGCAAAGGAAACGTCAGTTTCGCGCCCTGTGGATCGCCCGGATCAACGCGGCGGCCCGTGATGCCGGCATGAAATACAGCACCTTCATGAACGGCCTGAAAAAGGCGCAGATCGAAGTTGACCGCAAGGTTCTCGCTGATCTCGCGGTCTTCGACAAGCCGGCATTTGCTGCTCTGGCCGTGCAGGCCAAAGCCCAGCTCGGCGCCTGATTGAACGAGCGTTGAAAAAGGGAGGCTTGCGCCTCCTTTTTTTTCGGTAAAACTTAGAAGCTTATGCACAATCTCGATCAGCTCGCGCAAGACGCGTCGGCCGCCTTCGCCGCCACCGACGATCCCGACGCCCTTGAGCAAATCAAGGCGACCTTCCTCGGCAAAAGCGGGCAGATCACAGCCCTGCTCAAAGGCCTGGCCAAGCTTTCGCCCGACGAGCGCAAGAGCGCCGGTGCGCACATCAATCGCGTCAAGGAGGCCATAGAATCCGCGCTCAACGCTCGTCGGGACGCCATTCGCGCGCGCGCGCTCGAAGCGCGCCTGGCTGAAGAATCGCTCGACGTCACGTTGGCGGGTCGCGGCGAATCACGCGGTGGCCTGCACCCCGTCACGCGGACGCTTGAGCGCATCGAGACGCTCTTTGCCTCGATTGGCTTTGACGTCGCCGACGGCCCGGAAATCGAAGACGATTTCCACAACTTCACCGCGCTCAATACGCCCGCTGACCACCCAGCACGCTCGATGCACGACACGTTTTATCTGCAGGATGAAAGCGGCCAGACGGCTGAGGGCATCCTGCTGCGCACGCACACCAGCCCGATACAGGTGCGCTACATGCAGGCGCACGTCGCCAAGTACGCGCACCTCGCGACGATGCCGGAGATTCGCGTCATAGCGCCGGGCCGCGTCTATCGTGTCGATTCGGACGCGACGCACTCGCCGATGTTCCACCAGGTCGAAGGCCTCTGGATCGGCGAGAGCGTAAGCTTTGCCGACTTGAAGGGCGTGATGGCCGATTTTCTGCGCCGCTTCTTTGAGAGCGACGACCTGCAAGTGCGTTTCCGCCCGTCTTTCTTCCCGTTTACCGAGCCTTCGGCCGAAATCGACGTTGCCTTCATGAGCGGCGCGCTTAAAGGCCGCTGGCTCGAAATCGCGGGCTGCGGCATGGTGCACCCGAACGTTCTGCGCCATGTCGGCATTGACTCCGAAAACTACATCGGCTTTGCCTTCGGCATGGGTCCCGACCGCTTGACCATGCTTCGTTACGGCGTCAATGACCTGCGCCTGTTCTTCGACGGTGACCTGCGCTTCCTGCGCCAGTTCGTTTGATGGATCATCATGAAATTTTCTGAATCCTGGCTCCGCAGCTTCGTCAACCCGCCTGTTTCCGGCGACGCGTTCTCCCACCTCCTGACCATGGCTGGCCTCGAAGTCGAGGAAGAAGAGGCCGTTGCCCCATTTTTTGACCAGGTCGTCGTCGCCCAGGTCATCGAAGTGACGAAGCACCCCGACGCCGATCGGCTCAAGGTCTGCCGCGTCGACATTGGAACGAGCGAGCCCCTGCAGATCGTCTGCGGCGCGCCGAACGTCGCCGCCGGTCTGAGAGTGCCCTGCGCGCTGCCGGGCGCCAATCTTCCCGGCGCATTCAAGATCAAGATCGCCAAGGTGCGCGGCATCGACTCGTCGGGAATGCTGTGCTCGGCCAAGGAGCTGGCGATTGCCGAAGACGCCTCGGGCTTGCTCGTCCTGCCGTCCGATGCGCCGGTCGGCGAAGATCTGCGCAATTACCTGGATCTCGACGACCGCCTGATCACCTTGAAGCTGACGCCCAACCGCGCCGATTGCCTGTCGCTGACCGGCGTTGCGCGCGAGGTTGCGGCGCTGACCAGCACGCCGGCGACTTACCCGATCGTCGCCAGCGCGCCGACGGGCATAGCCGCCACACGCAAAATTATCCTTGACGCGCCGGATGCCTGTCCGCTCTATTGCGGCCGCGTCATCGCCGGCGTCGACGCGCGCGCCCCGACACCCGAGTGGATGAAGCGCCGCATCGAGCGCAGCGGCCTGCGCGCAATTTCGGCGCTGGTCGATATCACCAACTTCGTCATGCTCGAACTCGGGCAACCATTGCATGCCTTCGACAACAGCACGCTCGA
>Ga0105048_10005074_pt1 | contig 21361 bp, 22 predicted proteins | sample MAT05_FD_78382 | JGI IMG/M metagenome (GOLD analysis project Ga0105048, IMG submission 78382) | Freshwater microbial communities from Lake Fryxell liftoff mats and glacier meltwater in Antarctica - MAT-05 | ecosystem: Environmental > Aquatic > Freshwater > Ice > Liftoff microbial mat | place...
CCTTGGCAGCGCACAGCGAAGCCAACAAGGAGCGATGCCCACACGGGCGGGGCGAGGAGGTAGTTTCGCCGTAGGCGTAACTCCCGGTCGCCGCCCCGCCCCATTCGGCGGGGCGAGGAGGTAGTTTCGCCGTAGGCGTAACTCCCGGTCGCCGCCCCGCCCCATTTACATGGGCGATCCTGGATTCGAACCAGGGACCTCGTCCTTATCAGAGACGCGCTCTAACCAACTGAGCTAATCGCCCGAAGCGAACGCAGATTCTAGGGATAAGCCTTGGACCACGCCGAGCGGTCGTACGATCCGCACCCGCGGCATCTTCTTCGCCACGCAGCCGCCCAAATCGGAATACTTGGGCCGTGACTCCACACAATCGCTGAGCGAGTCTCGTACCTATAATCGCTCGGTATGCGTGAGATGCAGATCTACGGAGTCAGCTTTGACATGGTCGGCAAGCAGCCGATCGTGCTGCTGAAAACAGTCGATGACAATCGGTTTCTCCCGATCTGGATCGGTCACCCGGAAGCCGCGGCCATCCTGATGAAGCTTCAGGGCGCGGACACACCCAGACCGATGACCCATGACCTGGTGGTTGACATCCTCGACCAGGTTGAGACCAAATGCGAACGCATCTCGATCACCGAGCTTCGCGACAACACTTTCTATGCCTCGATCACCCTGTCGGTAGCCGGCACCGAGATTGAGATCGATTCCCGCCCGTCCGACGCCCTGGCCCTCGCGGTCCGGGTTTCAGCCCCGATCTTCGTTGCCGAAGAAGTGATCGACGAATCTTCGATTGAGTTCGAACAGGGAGTTGAAGACAACGAGCAGGTCGTTGAGAAGTTCAAGGACTTCCTCGACGACGTCTCACCCGAGGATTTCCTTCAAGGGTCCTGAGGGACGGCCAGGTCGAGAATCTGGCCAACCATCGCTTCGAACTCGATGCCCGCCGCTTCCGCTGCCTGCGGAAACAATGATGTTTCGGTCAGTCCCGGGATCGCGTTGATCTCGAGGATCTGCGGGCCGTCATCGCCGAGCATCAGGTCCACCCGCGAGAAGCCAGAGCAACCGAGCGTGTTGTAAGCGGCCAGGGCCACCTGACTGACTTCACTCGCGACGTCATCGTCGAGGTCGGCCGGGCAGGCAAAGCTGGCGCCACCGATTTCGTAACGAGCTTCAAAGTCGTAGGCGTTGTTGTCGGTCGGGATCGCTTCGACGATCGGCAGCACCTGGTCGCCGATCACCGAGACTGCCAGCTCCCGTCCGCCAACCCAGCTTTCAAGCAGAGCACGGCTGTCGTAGCTGAGTGCGCTGATCAGCGCCGCGGGAATGTCTTCGACCCGGGTTACGACTTTCACGCCTAAAGACGAACCCTGGGATGCCGGCTTTGCAACCAGCGGCAGACCGAGTGAATCAACGGCCCGCTGAAAGCTCGAGGCGGCCCCGAAGTCACGAATCGCGGCTTCCGAATAGGTAACCCAGTCTGGTGTTGGCAGCCCGGCTTCACGAAGGATGTGTTTGGAGAGGCTTTTGTCCATACAGCGGTGGCAGGCGGCGATTCCCGGTCCGGTGTGAGGGATGCCGAGCAGTTGCAGCAGAGCCTGGATTGTGCCGTCTTCGCCTTCGGTTCCGTGGAGGGCGATGAAAGCAACATCCGGTCGGCATTTCTCCAGCCCCGGCACCAAATCGGCGGTAAGGTCGAACGTCTCGACTTCATGCCCGAGGTTGGTCAATGCTTCCGCGACCCGGGCTCCGGAACGCAGGGAAACTCCCCTTTCGAGCGAGCGCCCGCCGCTGAGCAAAGCGACTTTCATGAATTCCCGCCGTTCTCATCGAGATCAGGCAATCGCATCTCGTTGGTATTGGTCATGGTTTCGTACAGGGCCAGGTGTTCCTGGGCAACCGATCCGATCCGGCGGATGCCTTCGATGATCTCGTCCTCTTTGACTCCGGAGAAATTGAGCCGCATCGAGCTTGCGCCGCGGCCGTCGACGTATGCGGCAGTGCCGGGAACGAAAGCAACACCTTTGGTCAGGGCTTTGGCAAGCAGGTCAGCCGTGTTCAGCACATCCGGCAACGTTGCCCAGATGAAAAGTCCGCCATGCGGCTTGTTCCAGCTGGCGCCGTGCGGGAAGTATTCGGACATCGCGCCGATCATCGCGTCACGGCGGTTGCGGTAAATCCCGACCAGCTCATCGACGTATTCGCGCCAGGGGTCGTGGGCAAAATAATGGCCGGCGAAGTCCTGGGTCAGGCTGGATGTGCAGAGGTCCGAAGCTCCCTTGCCCAGCACGACTTTCTCCCGGATCGGCGTGGGGGAGACGAGCCAGCCGATCCGCAAGCCGGCCGAAAGGATCTTGGAGAGGGTGCCGATGTAAACGACGTAGTTGCCGCCATCCAGGCTGTAAAGAGTTGGCACCGTTTCGCCTTCGTAACGCAGGAGGCCATAGGGATTGTCTTCGACAACCAGGATCTCATGCTGCCGCGCCAGGGCAACCAGCCGTTTGCGTCGTTCGAGCGAAAGGGTCACGCCACCGGGGTTCTGGAAGGTCGGGATCGAATAGATGAACTTCGGTTTGCGGCCTTTGGCGGCCAGGTCGGCAATGGTCTGCTCCAGCAGATCCATGCGCATGCCGTCAGCGTCGCATTCGATCTGGATGATGTCGGCTTCGTAAGAGCAGAAGGTCGGGATCGCCCCGGGGTAGGTCGGTGCGTCACAGATCAGGATGTCGCCCGGATCGATCAGGATCTTGGTGATCAGATCGATCGCCTGCTGCCCTCCAGTGGTCACTGTCACGTCGGCCGCATCGACGGTCATTCCTTCAGCCGCCATGATCTTCGTGATCTGCTCGCGGACCAGGACCGTGCCTTCGGTCGGGCCGTACTGGAGGACCTCGGCCACGGCGGTCCTGGTGATGCGATCCATCTCGGCAGCGAAGGTTTCCGAAGGAAAAGTCGAAGTGTCAGGGAGTCCACCAGCCAGCGAGATGATCTCGGGCCGGGCGGTAATCGCCATCATGTCCCGCATCGCCGAAGACCGCATGACACGGGTTCTTCTCGCGAAAAGGGATGCGTAACGCTCCAGGTCCCTGGACCGGGTTTGCGAACGGCGGGGAGGTGGCGAAGCGGCCATCGTTCTATTCTCCCTCTATCGGCATCTTCGAAACAATCTGCCTCGCCGCCGGGATAGGCATTGCCACCGGAATGGTGGCTGGAACCACGGGTCTTGAAGGATCGGCCCGCGGACGCATGTCTGTGCTCGCTTTCGTGATTGGCCTGGCTTTCGGTTACCTGATCGTCGGCTTCCGCGGTGGCTCCGACGTAATTGGTGCGGTTGCGGCCGGTGCCGCTGCCGGATTAGCCTGTGCCGTGGTCAGCGGGATCATCGCCGGCGCCACCAGACGTGGCGGAACCGCCGCCCTCGCATTCCTCACGGTGATTGCCGCGGTCGTGATCGCCTTCATCTCCGTCGTCTTCCCGTTCTTCGCGATCCTTCCGGCAGCCGGCCTGATCTGGCTGGCGATCGGACGGCGCAAACGCGCCGATCGCAAGCACGCCGGGCTGCGCGTTCTGCGCTAGGGGCAGTCATGAGAAAGAAGCTTGTCCTGGCGTATGTCGATTCCCTGAGAACCGACATGCTCAAACAGACCATCGGTGAGGGCCGGGCCCCCACATTCAGCAAACTGATCAAGCGCGGCGTGCTGGTCGAAGACTGTGTTTCTTCATTCCCGTCGGTTACTCCGGTGGCTTCGGCGGAGATGGTGACCGGAGTTGCGGCCGACGAGCACTGGATCAGCGGCATGAACTGGTACCACCGGGTCGAGCAGCGTTACGTCGAGTACGGATCTTCGCTGGAGGCATCGCGTGCATTCGGGCTGTTCCGCTCGCTGCATGACCTCGTCTACAACATGAACATGGCCCACCTGAACCCGGGCATCGAGACGATTTTCGAGACTCTCGACGATCAGGAACTGCGCACGGCCGCGACTCCCTTTCTGATCTACCGGGGCCGGCATCGCCACGAAGTCACGCTTCAGGGGCTGACCGGCAGAGCGATCGAGAGCGGTTTGCTCAAGTTCGACTATGGGACCTGGGGTCCGAAAGAACTGTTCTACGGCGACCTTTACGCCTCGATGGCGGTGCCCTGCAAACCCAGCTCGATTCCCGGCAAACGCGATGCTTACTCCGCCTGCTGTGCGGCTGAACTCGTTTCACGCAACAAGTTCGACTTCATGCTCCTGTCCTTTCCGGACAACGACAACTATTCGCATCGGCACGGCCCTCTGGAATCAGGGAACTCGATCGAGCAGGCCGACATCTGCATGGCCGAGGTCATTCGGGCGGCCGGCGGAATGGATGGGTTCCTGACTGACTTCGCCCTGATCCTCCTGGCCGATCACGCCCACACCGATGTCGACAAACCGCTCGACCTGATCAAGGGAATGGAAGAGAAATGGCAGATCCTCCAGCCTTCAGAAGACCGGCCGGACACCGCCGAGCTTGCGGTCAGCCCGACGTCCCGCGCTGCCCACATCTACCTGCTTGATGAGAACGAAAATCCGGTCCGGCACCGCCGGGTCCGTGAGCACGCGGCGACGATCGACGGAGTCGAGCTGGTCTGCTGGCTCGAGCACCAGGATGGATCCGTTGTCGTCCGCAAGGGTCCGGGCCTGAACGGAGCGACCGACCTGGTTGCGGTCGTCGAACGCGACGGACGCCAGATCAGGTTCCATCCCGCGCCCGCCGGCAAGCCGGCCAAAGATGCAGGTGAGCTGGTCACCGACCGCCGCGGCAATCGCTGGCTGATCAGCGGCAACACCGAGGCACTTGAAGCCTCAGTTGAAGGCGGAAAGATCGAAACGCCGGACTACCCCGACGCCCTCGGTCGCCTCCACTCGGCTCTGCACGCCCCGCACGCAGGAGACGTTCTGATCTCGGCAACGCTCGGCTATGAATGCGTCGACTGGGGAGGAGCAGCCCACGTTGGAGGTGGATCCCACGGCTCGCTGCGCCGCGAAGATTCAGAAGGCCCGCTCCTCTTCGTCAACTGCGGACCGAAGTCAGCCGACGAAAGAGAGCAATGGGCACTGAAGGACGTAGTCCCCGTGATCCGCTCCCACTTCGAGGGGTAACACTTTTGCCCATGCACTTGGCAAGACTTCGAATTTCAAGGGGCTTCCCCGAAAACCCACAACCCTGGTCGCCGGATCAGCCGTGGGGGGGGATGTCACTTGAAATCCTTATTCGGTCGGGACCATGAATGGCTCGATTGAATCGGCCAGTCCCTGGGCATTGATCTCGATGGCGGCCCCCATCACCCAGACATCTTCGGTGGCTGATTCGAATCGCACCGGCATCTCGGTCCGCATTCTTTCGATCGCCTGTTCCTTTTTGACCCCGAGGACGCTGGTGCGGGCGCCGGTCATGCCGACGTCGGAGATGAAGGCGGTCCCGCCGGGCAGGACGCGGCCGTCGGCGGTGGGCACATGGGTGTGGGTTCCGCAGACCGCGGCGACCTGACCATCCAGGTACCAGCCGAGTGCAACCTTCTCTGAAGTGACTTCGGCGTGGAAGTCGACGAAGATCGCGTCGGTCTTGCCGTCCAGTTCGGCGATCAGGGCATCGGCTTCGTCGAAAGGTGAACGGGCTGCTCGCAGCCCGACCGTTCCACTCAGATTGACGATTGCGATCCGCATGTCATCAGGCCCGGCTTCGACGATCACGTGGCCCTTGCCCGGATTCGCCTTGCGGTAGTTGGCCGGCCGGATGACCCGCTCGGCGTTGTCGAGAAATTCGTAGGCATCGCGGTGCCGGTAGGTGTGGTTGCCGAGCGTGATCACGTCGGCCCCGTTGTCGAAGATGTTGCGGGCAGTCTTTTCGGTGATGCCCATGCCACCGGCCGAGTTCTCGCCATTGACCACGGTCAGGTCGGGGCTGAATCGTTCTTTGAGTCCAGGCATCGCGGCGGCCAGGCCTCGTCGGCCGGGACTTCCGACAACATCTCCGATGAAGAGCAGTTTCACCCGGACGAGACTACTTGCGCTTCGCGCCAATCAGCCTGATCGCACGTTTCACGGTCTTCCCGTTGGCAGTCGCTGACGCCGAGGTGATCAGTTTTCGGGACTTCGTTTTCTTCAGCAGCTTCCGGCCGGGGCCGTTCAGCTTGATGCTGGTTGGACCCGTCTTCCCTGCGGCAATCGAGAAGTTTGCCCGGGCGATGGTCAAGGTCTTGACCTTCGCTTTCCTGCCGGGCTGCTTCAACTTGCTCTTCGCGGTCAAAACGAGGGATCCACTGCAGTTGGTTTCGCCGGTGCAGCTCAGAGAAACCGCAAACCTGCCGTTGCTCTTCACTTTTGCCTTGCCGGTGACGATTGCCACCACGGACTTCACCGGATCCGGCGGCACAATCACGGGAAGGGCTTTCGTCCTGAAGGTCAGGTCCTTGCCGACGACGGTTCCTTCGGAGCTGCTCGCGACCACCCGGTAGTGGTACTCGGTGTCCGGCTGGAGGCCGGTCAAAGTTTCGTCGACAGGTATCGCCGACACACCATTCACCGGCTTTGCCGAAGAACTCGAACCGTATAACGCGGTTGGTCCGAAGTCGAAGTAGGCGCTGCTGGATTCGCCCTGCGGGTTGACCGTGCCTTTGAGCTTTACGGTTGTCTCGGTGACCTTTTCCGCGGGGGAAGTGACCACGATCGGTGAGTCGGGAATCAGTCGCGCGACTCTGCTTTGAGCATTCTCCGCGAACCAGATGTTGCCGTCGGGTCCGGTAGTGATGCCCCAGGGTCCGCTTGCGGCCGTGATGCCGCTGGAATATTCGGTCACCTCGCCACTCGGGGTGATCCTTCCGACTTGCGCCAGGTTGGATTCCGTGAACCAGACATTCCCGTCGGGACCCGCCGTGATTCCGAGGATGCCGGGCATGGGCGAGATGCCGGCGGAGAATTCGGTCACCACACCGGCCGGGGTAATCCGCCCAATCCGCCCTCCGACGTACTCCGCAAACCACAGGTTGCCATCCCTCCCAGCGGTGATCGAGGTTGGGTTGCTGCCAGCGGAAATTCCGGCGGAGAACTCGGTGACATCCCCCGATGGTGTGATGCGGCCAATCCGACCCTGGGCCTCGGTGAACCAGATATTTCCATCGGGCCCTGCGGTTATTCCCGACGGCTGACTGCCAGCCGTTATCCCGGCCGAGAACTCGGTCACCACACCGGCCGGGGTTATCCGTCCGATTCGGTTGCCGGCGAATTCCGTGAACCACAGGTTGCCGTCGGAGCCAGCCGCGATCTCGGTGGGATAGCTGGCGGCGGTGATGCCGACCGAGAATTCGGTTACGACGCCACCCGTGGTGATTCGACCGATTCGGTTTCCGCTCTTCTCGGTGAACCACAGGTTGCCGTCGGGTCCGGCTGTGATGCCGCTTGGCTGGGAAAAGTCCGAAACTCCACTCGAAAAGATCGTGATGCTGCCGGTGGTGCTGACGCGTCCGATTGAATCGATGTAGTCGTTGGCGAACCACAGGTTCCCGTCGGGCCCACTGGTAATCAAATCCGGCTGGGCAGATGCCGGCATGCCGGCTGAGAACTCGGAGACGGTCACGGCACCCGCCGGGGAGGCGGTAAGCACCGCACCCAGAATCAGCAAGCTGAAGAGCAGAACTGACGATTTACCGCGTCCCCTGACCATCTTCCGACGCTAACCGGCCGATACCGGCCGGTCAAGACACGGAGTGATCCCAATCAGGGCTTTCGCGTACGGTTCGCGGCCGATGCCCGAGACCCCTTCAGAAAAGGCGCTGCTCGCGAAGAAGATCGTGAAACGCTTCGGCGACCGGACCGCGCTCGCCGGAATCGGTTTCGAAGCGGGTGCCGGGGAAGTGGTTGCGGTGATCGGGCCGAACGGCGCTGGGAAGACGACCCTGCTGACCATCCTGGCCGGAATCGCCGAGCCGGATGAAGGCAGTGTTGAAGCTTCTGGTGGCGGGGTGGGGTGGGTCCCGCAGCAGGCCGCGCTTTATCGCCGGCTGACCGTGGCCGAGAACCTTCTGCTTTTCGCCCGGCTCCAGGGGCACAACGATCCTGCCGCCCGGGTCGAAGAGATGGTCACGCTGACCGGACTCGAAGAGCGCCGCGCTGATCAGGTCGGCAGCCTCTCCGGCGGCAACCAGCAGCGGATCAACATTGCGATCGGCCTGATGGCCAACCCGTCGGTCCTGCTGCTCGACGAACCGAGCGTCGGACTCGACCCGGCCCAGCGGGCCCGGCTCTGGCAGTTCATCCTCGGCCTGGTGGCGCAGGGGACGGCCGTCGTTTTCTCGACCCACGACATCCAGGAAGCCGAGCGTTACGCCGAGCGCATCTTCGTGGTGGCCGATGGCAACGGGGTCTTTGACGGAACCGCCGCCGAACTGCGCGACGCCGTGGTCACGCCGAATGGATCTGACGTCGACCTCGAAACTTCTTTCCTCGCTTTCCTCGAGAAAGCCGGCCACTGATGCGCTGGCTCCTGCTCAAGGACCTCCAGATCCTGAAGCGCTCACCGCTGCAGCTGGCCCTGCTCGTGATCTACCCGATCGCGATCGCCCTGCTGGTCGGCTTTGCCCTGACTCGCGGACCGGAACAGTCGACCGTAGCGCTCTACAACGCGATGCCCCAGGGCTCGACCCTTGGCTTCGGCGGCGACGAACTGAACGGCGACGAGATCAGGAACCAGCTCTGCGACCGGGTCGACTGCATCGAGGCCGACAGCACCCAGGAAGCATCCGACCTGGTCGATGCGGGTGATGCCACCGCCGCCGTGATCGTGCCGGAAGACCTCGGCGACAAGATCGCTTCACTGGCGTCGCTCAGCCCGCAGACTCCGGAGATCAACATAATCGTCAACGGATCCAGTGCGGTTGAGAACCAGATCGTCGACGACCGGATCGACGCGATGCTGGCCGAAGCCAACCAGCTGATCGCGGCCCGTCTGGCCGAAGGGGCACGGGAGTATCTCGACCTGATCCTGCAGGGTGGCAACTTCAACCTGCTCGGCCAGGACATCGAAGTGCTCGGCCTCAAAAAGAGCGAGCAGGTGCTGACCGAAGTCAGGCAGAGCGTCAAGGGTCCGGCCGAGCGGGCCAAGCTGGAATCGGCGATCAAATTCGCCGGGCTGGCGACCGACAACCTCGACCTGGCCGGACCGATTCTCACCGCGATTGCCGAACCGATCCAGGCGAATAAAGCCGAGGTCGGTGACGAAGCACCCAGCCTGAACACCTTTGCGATCGCGGTGACCGCGACGTTCGCCCTGATGTTCGTGACCGTCCTGCTGGTAGCGGGATCCCTCGCCCTTGAGAAAGAGGAGAACGCGTTCACCCGCCTTACCGCAGGACTGGTGAGCCGCGGCCAGATCCTTGCCGGCAAGCTGGGCCTCGGCACGATCGTCGGCCTGACCGTGGTGGTGATCCTGCTTGCCGGGCTCTCGATCTTCGTCCCGATCCAGTGGAGTCGTGCGCCGATCTGGATCCTTGCCGGCCTGCTCGGGGCCGCGGCTTTCGCTGCGGTCGGCGCGACCCTCGGCGCTGCGACCCGGGAGGTCCGGGCAGCGACCCTGGCGGCGGTGATGATCTGCCTGCCGTTCGCCCTGCTTTCGCTCGTGCCCGACGACGCGGTCGGACCCGCGATCGAGACCGTGATCAGCGTCGTGACCGCCGCTTTCCCGTTCCGGCCGGCACTGGACGCACTCACCGGCGGACTCGAGCTGTCCGGTCCTTCGGTCTGGCTGCCGATGCTCCACCTGCTGATCCTCGTCTTTGTTTATGGTGGCCTGGCCCGGCTCGCGCTGCGACGTTTCTGACTCACCTGACCCGGCCAGCAACGCGGCTCCGTAGACTGGGCCAGTATGAGTTTTCCCGCTACACGCATGCGGCGACTCCGTCGGACTCCGGCCCTTCGAGGCCTGGTCCGGGAGACAAACCTTTCGCCAAGCGACCTTGTTCAGCCTCTTTTTGTGACTGCCGGCTCCGGTGTTCGTGAGGAGATAGCCGCGATGCCGGGCATCTCCAGGTTCTCGATCAGCGAGCTGGTTGAAGAGGCCGGCGAGATCCAGGCGGCCGGCGTTCCCGCTGTCCTGCTGTTCGGCATCCCCGGCGACAAGGACGATGTCGGCTCCGGGGCCTACGACGAAGAAGGCATCATCCAGATGTCGATCCGTGCCCTGAAAGAAGCCCACCCCGACCTGACCGTGATCACCGACGTCTGCCTTTGCGAGTACACCTCGCATGGCCAGTGCGGCTTCATCCGGGACGGCGAAGTCGACAACGACGTGACAGTCGAGCTGCTGGCCAAAGCCGCGATCTCCCATGCCGAAGCCGGTGCCGACATCGTCGCGCCCAGCGACATGATGGACGGCCGGGTTGGCTCGATCCGCTACCAGCTCGACGAAGAGGGCCATCCGAACGTCGCCATTCTGTCCTACGCAGCGAAATACTCTTCGGCTTTCTACGGACCTTTCCGCGAGGCTGCCGGTTCAGCGCCTTCGTTCGGCGACCGCCACGGGTACCAGATGGATCCGGCCAACGCCGACGAAGCGATCCGCGAAGCGAAGCTCGACCTGGAAGAGGGCGCCGACGCGCTCATGGTCAAGCCGGCCAGTCATTACCTGGACATCGTCAGCCGCATCAAGGCAGAGACCGGCGCACCGCTTGCCGCCTACCAGGTGTCGGGTGAATATTCGATGCTGAAAGCCGCCGGAGCCAATGGCTGGATTGACGAGCAGCGAGCCGCAACCGAAGCCCTGATCTCGATGAGACGGGCCGGAGCAGACTTCATTGTGACCTACTACGCCAAGGAGGCAGCCTTGTGGCTGGCCTGAGCAGATCCGCGCCATCGGCGCCGAAACTGAAAGTCCGTGCCCGCAAGGACGGTGCCGCCATCGCGCTTGACGATGTCGACAAGAAACTGATGAACGTCCTGCAGTCCGGCTTCCCGCTGGTCCGCGAGCCGTATGCCGTGATGGCCGGTAAAACCGGCATCTCGCTGTCCGAGACCCTGGAGCGAACCAATCGCCTGCTGGCCAACCGGATCATTCGTGAGATCACCCCGATCTTCGATACCCGTGCACTTGGCTACAGCTCGATGCTGGTTGCCGCCAAGGTCGATTCGGAGAACCCGCAGCGTGCTGCGGCCGTGGTCAATGCCCATCCGGGCGTATCACACAACTACCTGCGAAACCATGACTTCAACCTCTGGTTCACGATTGCTACGCCGCCGGATTCCCGGCTCGGCCTGGAGAAGTCCCTGGAGATGCTGATGGAAGAGGCTGGCGCCGAATCGATGCGCCAGCTGCCGACCCTCACCCTTTTCAAGATCAACATGAACCTGGAGATGGAGGGTGGTACCGACGCACTCTCCAAGCAGGTCGAAGCGGTGCCGCCGCGGGAGATCGACGCCCAGCCATACGACGACCGCGACATCGCGATCATCAAAGCGCTGCAGGGTCCGATGGAAGCGATCCCGCGTCCGTTCGATGCGGCCGCGGAAGAAGTCGGCATGAGTGTTGACGATCTCCTTGCCCACCTCGAGGGAATGAAGGACCGCCACCTGCTGCGGCGTGTTGCCGCCATTCTTTTCCATCGCCGTGCCGGATTCTCGGCCAATGGCATGGGTGTCTGGAAAGTCCCGGAGAAAGACATCCTCACGGTCGGCAAGCGCATGGCTTCCTACCGCGGGGTCTCCCACTGTTACCAGCGGCCGACCTACGCCGACTGGCCTTACAGCGTCTTCACCATGGCCCACGGCCGATCCAAGGAAGAGTGCGACTCCATCCTCGATTCGATCGCGGATGACTGCGGAATGGGACCGGACGATCGCTCCACGCTGTATTCGTCGACCGAGTACAAGAAGATCCGCCTGCGCTACTTCACCGACGATTACCGGCTCTGGGAAGAGTCGCATGGCGCCTGAGAGTTCTGCGGAACTCTTCGAACGCGCCCGAAAGGTCCTGCCGGGCGGCGTCAACAGCCCGGTCCGGGCGATGCAGCAGATCGGTCGCGACCCGATCTTCCTGGCCAGCGGCCAGGGCCCCTACGTAACCGACCGGGACGGCAATACCTACATCGACTGGATCTCTTCCTGGGGTCCGTTGATCCTGGGGCACGCCAATCCTTCGGTGATCGCCGCGATCACGACCGCCGCGACGCGGGGTACAACTTTCGGCGCTGCGACTGAAGCCGAAGTCGATCTGGCGGAAGAGATCGTCTCCCGCATGGACTCGCTGGAGATGATCCGCATGACCAGCTCCGGCACCGAAGCCGCGATGAGTGCCGCCCGTCTGGCCCGGGCGGTGACCGGCCGCGAAGTCCTGGTCAAGTTCTCCGGTGGTTACCACGGACACAGCGACGGACTTCTGGCTGACGCTGGTTCCGGGGTTGCCACCCTGGCCGTGCCTTCCGGCCCCGGAGTTCCCGCCGCGCAGGCCGCCGGCACCGTAGTGATTCCGTGGAACGACCGTGAAGCTGCGGCCAACGCCCTCCAGAACCACGAAGTTGCCGCTCTGCTGGTTGAGCCGATCGCCGCCAACATGGGCCTGGTGCTGCCGGCCGAGGGTTACCTCGAATTTCTCCGAGAGCAGACCGAAGCCGTCGGGGCGATGCTGGTCTTCGATGAAGTGATCACCGGATTTCGAGTGGCTCGTGGTGGTGCCCAGGAGCTTTATGGCGTCAAGCCGGACCTGACCGTCATGGGCAAGATCGTCGGCGGCGGCCTGCCGGCGGCGGCCTTCGGCGGCCCGCGTGAATACATGGAGCGCATCGCTCCGGTCGGTGACGTCTACCAGGCAGGAACACTCTCCGGGAACCCGCTGGCCGTTGCGGCCGGGCTGGCCACACTCAGCCAGCTCGACTCCGATGCCTACGAACGACTGGGCAAGCTGACCGACCGGCTGACCCGCGGCCTCGAAGACCTGGCGCGGGATCGCCCGTTGCAGGTCGCATCCGTCCCCGGCCTGGTTACCCTCTTTTTCCGGGACCAGCCGGTGCGGAACTTCGCCGACGCGACCGACACCGATCTCGAAACCCACGCGAAGTTCTGCCGGGGAATGCTCGATCGTGGCATCTACCTGCCGCCGGCCCAGTTTGAAGCCTGGTTCGTGTCACTGGCACACGACGATGCCCTGATCGACGAAACCCTGGAAGCGACCCGACTCACCCTGGACGAGGTCCTGTGAGTCCGGCCGGAGCCCTGGAAGCCCTGGCTGAGCGGATTGCCACCGAAGGCGAGCCCCTGACTTCACACCTCATCGCACACCCGCCAGCCGACCCGGTATTCGGCGAGCTGGTCGCAGCCGGACCCCGGGCCGCCTCGGCACCGGCTGACTATGCCTTCGTCATCGAAGCCGTGCGTGAGGGTTATCTCTGCCACTACGGGACCTCCCGAATCCTCGAAGGTGCCGACGCCGACCTGACCCTTCTGGCCGGCGACCTGTTCTATGCGATCGGCATCAACGGGCTGGCGGCACTCGACGACCCCGAATCCGTAGGAATCCTGTCGGATTTAATCCGGGTAGCGGCGGAGCTCCAGGCAGAGGGAGAAGCCGAAAAGGCCGAGGCACTCTGGCTGGCCCAGCTCTTGGCTTTGACATGCGGAATCGACGAGCTTCTGACCACCAGGATCGCCGCTCTGGAACGCGAAGAATCTGGCTCGCTCGAAGGTCTGAAAGAGTGGTCGGAGAACACAGCTGAAACCAACGGTCTGGGGCGGCGGTTCGTATCCGCGCGTAACGCAATACACTTCGAGCCCACCAATCTCTAGTCCCTTGTCCGACTCCAAGAACAAAAACCTCTCCGCGGAAGAACCTCCCCGCACGAAGCTCGCAGAAGCCCAGCCTCGCGGCTACTTCGAAGGCGAGTCCATGACCCGACGCAAGGTCTTCACGGTGGCCAGCCAGGCCCTCGGAGGACTCGCCGGAGCGGCCGTCGTGCTTCCCGCGATCGGCTTCGCGCTGGCCCCCGTGTTCAGCCGCGGCCAGGAACGATGGGAGACCGTCGGCAAGGTCGCGGACTTCAACCAGGAGACCTATCGCTCGGTCGTATTCACCGAGATCACCGGGATCGGTGAAGTCGGCAAGACCACCGCCTACGTCCGCCAGGGCTCCGAGAAATACGACGAGGACCCCGCCGAGTTCATCGCGATCTCGACCCGCTGCGCCCACCTGGGCTGCCCGGTCCGTTTCGTCCAAGCCGCTGCTAACTTCATCTGCCCGTGCCACGGTGGTGTCTACGACTTTGTCGGTAAGCGCATCGGCGGCCCGCCGGTCCGCCCGCTCGATCGCTTCCAGACACGCATCGAGGCCGGCGAGGTCCAGCTCGGTCCGCGTTACAGCGTCACCAACCAGCTGAAGGCAGTCCGCGTCCGCGACCCCGGACAATTCACCGGTGGAATCTGGGAGTACCTGTACCCGCCTCGTCCCACGACCTTCCCGCCCCCCTCGAACTGAGCGGCTGATCTCTAGATGAAGTCACCATTCCCCTCGAGGACCAAAAAGAGCGAAGCCGCGAACGGCGCGATCCCGGATGAGAACGGCGCCGCTGACGAAGTCAAGGTGAGCCGCAAGGAAAAGCTCGCCGGACACAAGGATCTTGCAGTTCACCACGGCAAGGAAGGCGGCATCGACACTGCCGGCTGGGTCGATTCGCGGACCAACGCCACCGGGATATTCACCGCGATGATGTCGCGCCATGTGCCGAAGGGAACCAACTGGTTCTACACACTCGGTTCGGCGACGATGTTCATCTTTGCCATGCAGGCGATCACCGGTGTTTTCCTGTCGATGTACTACACGCCATCGGCAACTCAGGCTTATGCCTCGATCACCCACATGACCAACGATGTTTTCCTCGGCGAGTTCGTGCGTGGCCTCCACAAGTGGGGTTCGAGCCTCATGATCATCCTGATCTTCCTTCACATGGCCCGAACCTTCTTCTTCGGCGCCTACAAGTACCCACGTGAGCTCAACTGGGTGATCGGTGTGGTGCTGCTGGTCCTGACCATGGTCATGGGCCTCACCGGCTACCTCCTCCCGTTCGACCAGAGGTCCTTCTGGGCCACGATCGTCGCCAACAACATCACCGCCTCCGGTCCCGTCGTTGGCCCATACCTCGCGGACTTCCTCAGAGCCGGACCAGACTTCAGCGCCACCACTCTGTCCCGGTTCTATGCCTTGCACATGATGGTTGTGCCCGGACTGATCGGGTCATTGATCGGTGCCCACCTGTTCCTGGTCGTCAAGCTCGGCACAACCGCCCCGCCGTGGGTCAAGGTTGCCCGACCGAAGGTTGCCCGGCGCACCGAAACTGTCGAAGCCGGAGTCGCCACAGCCGACGACACCGAAGTGGACGTCGCGTCGGCTTCAACCAGTGGCGCGGTAGCGGCACAGGTGGAACCCGAAGTCACCGAGTCTCCGGTTGACCCGGCCACCGATGAAGAAGCCGCTCCCGAAGACGGAGAGGAGACCCCCTCGTGAACTCACGCGAAAAGGAGGACTACCTCCGCGAATACGAGCAGCTGAAGAAGAAGGGCAAGCCTTTCTTCCCGTACGCGATCATGAAGGACTCGGTGATGTTCTGTGTCGTCGCCGCCGTCCTGGTGATCATGTCGCTGGTCCTTGGTGCCGAGCAGGGTCCCAAGGCGGATCCGACCACCACCACCTACACACCGCGCCCCGAGTGGTACTTCTTCTTCCTGTTCGAGCTGCTGCGCGTGATCAAGCCGCCGGCCCTGGTTCCGTTGGCGACCATCGGCATCCCGACCATCTGCATGGTCCTGCTCCTGCTGCTTCCGTTCTACGACCGCGGTCCGGAACGGATCCCGTGGAAGCGGCCGATCGCCAGCATCACCGCTGTCATGATCATCCTGGCGATGGCCTACCTCACCTTCCTCGGAGCAACTGGCGGTTCGACGAGTGAGATCGATGAACCCACTGCGCCGCAGTACGAAGCGGGCCAGCAGATCACGGCCCAGTCGGGTTGTCTGGCATGTCACGCGATCGGTCACGCCGGAACCCATGGAGGGCTCGGTCCGGAACTGTCCGAAATCGGCTCAATGATCCCGCGTTCGGCGATCAAGCGATCACTGGTGATCGGGCCGGGCATCATGCCTTCCTACAAGGGTCTCGGCGAGAAGAACATAGACGCAGTGGCCGATTACCTGGCCTCCCTCGATTAGGACTTCCCGGTGAACGAAAAGCCTCCGCAGAGGGGCAACGAGGAGTTCGCGGGCGAGGTCAACTCGATGTTCGACCGGATCAGCGGCGTTTACGACCGCATGAACCGGGTCATGACCGCGGGCCTCGACCAGACCTGGCGGGTGCGGGCTGCCGACCGGGTCCGTCTTGAACCGGGACAGAAGGCACTCGACCTCTGCTGCGGCACCGGCGATCTGGCGCTGATGCTTGCTGAAAGGGTCGGTCCCACCGGGCATGTGATCGGCGCTGACTTTTCCCAGCCGATGCTCAACCTGGCCACGAAGAAAGCTTTCAATGAACTCGTCACCCAGGTCGACTTCCAGTGGGCCGATGCCCTCGACCTGCCGTTCGAAGACGAATCTTTCGATGCCCTGACCATTGCTTTTGGCGCCCGAAATCTGGCCGACCTGCCCAAAGGGCTGTCCGAGATGTACCGGGTGCTGAAGCCCGGGGGTAGCCTGGCAATCCTCGAGATCACCCAGCCGCGCCGCCAGCCGCTGGCCACATTCTTCGGCCTCTGGTTCGACCGGATCGTGCCGGTGCTCGGCAAGGTCGCCGGTGATTCTTCGGCCTACGAATACCTGCCTGCGTCGGTTCGGAGCTTCCCCGACGCCGAGACACTTGGCTCCAGGCTTGACGAAGCGGGCTTCCGCCACGTGCGCTGGACTCTGATGGCCGGCAGCATCATCGCGCTCCACTCCGGAGTTAGATGACCCCGGAGCGGTCAGCTCCCGAGCCGGTTACGGCGGTTATCGACACTGCCGGCGCCTGGCTTCCTACAGCTCTTCAAGAAGTGGAGACCGGCCTGACCCGGTCGGTTGATCGCGGCGGTGCCCTCTCTGAAGATGCCGTAACGACCCTTAAGGCCGGTGGCAAACGAATGCGCCCGATGCTGGTGCTGCTTTGCGCCGGACCGGAAGGCGGTGATGCTGCGATCCGGTCCGGGATCGCGGTCGAGCTGGTCCACATGGCCAGTCTGGTCCACGATGACGTGCTGGACCGTGCCCCGCTTCGCCGCGGCAGGCCGACCGTTTTCGCTCGCTCCGGCCGTGAGCGGGCCACTTCGGTCGGCGACCAGCTCTTCGCTACCGCCTTCCGGGTACTGGTCGACGGCGGCGACCAGGAGGCAGTCGCCGAACTGAGCCGGACCGCAGTTGATCTGGCCCGGGGTGAGCTGATGCAGCGCCGTGGAGCTTTCGACATGCAGCTTGCCGAAGACGACTATTTCGAGCGCTGCAGCCTGAAGACCGGGCGCCTGTTTGAAGCCGCCTGCGTGCTTGGCCGCTCTACGGTCAGGCCCGATCAGGCCGCTGTGATCGCGACTTTCGGCAACCGGATCGGACTTGCCTTCCAGATGCTGGATGACGTTCTCGACATCGCCGGACCGGTGGAACGCACCGGCAAAGCGCGTGGAACCGACCTGCTTGACGGCACCGTGACCCTGCCATTGATCGTTGCCGGCCGGATCGAACCGACCCTTCTGGAGACCGATCTGCGGTCCCTCGACGAAAGCTCCGCCGCGGCCCTCTGTGACCGGATCGCAGCCACCGGTGCCCTTGATCAGGTCAGGGGCAGGGCGGTGGGCATGGTCGAAGAAGCCAAGGCCGGACTGGCTTCGGCCGGTCTCGATACGGAGCAACGCCAGCTGCTGGAGCTGATCGCTGACGGTGTGGTGCTGAGGTACAGCTGAGGTCCGACCGGGGCTTGGGGTGGTGAACGCCCTGCCTTCTGGAATACTCCCGACCATGGTGCTCAGCGACCACACGATCCGGGAAGAGATCGAAGCGGGGAAAATCCTGATTGATCCCTACGAGCCGAGTCTCGTCCAGCCATCGAGCGTCGATCTGCGAGTCGACTCGAGCTACCGGGTTTTCAATAACTCGCGTTACCCGTTCATCGACGTGCGGGAGCCGATGGAAGACCTGACCACACTGGTCCGGCCAGAGGAAGGCGAGCCGTTCATCCTTCATCCCGGCGAGTTCGTGCTCGGTCAGACCCTGGAAAGGGTCACCCTGCCGAACGATCTGGTTGCCCGGCTCGAAGGAAAAAGTTCGCTTGGCCGTCTTGGGCTGCTGATCCACTCAACCGCGGGATTTGTGGACGCCGGGTTCTCCGGAAACCTCACCCTCGAACTTTCCAACGTGGCCAACCTGCCGATCACGATCTACCATGGTATGCCGATCGGCCAGCTTTCTTTCATGCGCATGGACAGGCCGGTCGACAGCCCTTACGGCAGCGACCGGAACGGATCCAAGTACCAGGGACAGGCCGAACCGACCGCCTCGCGTTACTACCTGAACTTCAAGGACTGATCCGCAGTCGAGGAAGGCTCGTAGGTAGGATCAGACTGTGATTCCCAATATCGGCCCCCTTGAAATAGCGATTGTCCTGATCATTGCCCTGATTGTCTTCGGGCCCAAGCGTCTGCCGGAACTCGGCAAGTCGCTCGGAAAGGGACTCAGCGAATTTCGCGAGGGCGTGAGCAAGATCGGCAGTGATGACAAAGATGACGACGATGACGAGGACGATGAAGACCTCGAAACCGCCGCACTCTCCCCACCCCCGGGCGACGAGCCTGAGGTAACCGAAATCATCAATGACGACGTTCGCGAAGAAAGCAAAGCGGAAGTTCCGGCTGAACCGGTCGAGTCAGAGGTAGTTTCCGAGCGAAAAGACTGAGGTCCCGGTTTGGCAAAGTTGAAGCCGGTAAGTCATGACGAGCAGTTAAGTCTCACCGATCACCTGGATGAACTGCGTTCGCGCATCATCTTCACGCTGATCGCCGTCGGCGTAATTTTTGCCGTCTGCTTCTGGCAGAGCAACCTGATCCTGGACATCGCGTCGGCTCCGCTGCCGAAGGACAACCAGGCCCTGACCGTCCTCGCCCCGACCGAAGCTTTCATGACTTCGGTGACGGTGAGTGCCTACGCGGCACTGATCGTTTCGGCCCCACTGATCAGCTACCAGCTGTTCGCGTACATCCTGCCGGCCTTCTCGCCCCGGGAACGCAAGGCCATTCTGCCGCTGCTGTTCGCAATCCCCCTGCTCTTCATCATCGGCGTGATCTTCGCCTACTACGTGATCCTCCCGGCAGCAATCAGCTTCCTGCTGGGGTTCAACGGCGAGCAGTTCAACACTGAACTGAGGGCCCGCGAGTACTACTCGTTCTTCTCCACCACCTGTCTGGCCGGCGGCGTCGTTTTCCAGATGCCGATCATCATTCTGGCCCTGGTCAAGCTGCGGATCGTTTCGGTCAAACAGTTGCGCTCGAACCGCCGTTATGCCTATCTGATTATCGCCGTGGTCGCCGCGGCCCTGCCCGGAGTCGACCCGCTTTCAATGCTCATCGAGATGGTTCCGCTGCTTTTGCTCTACGAGATCAGTATCTTCATCGCTCGGGGCTTTGGTAAAAGCAAAGACCCCGAACTGGAAGAACCAACGATCGAGGAGAATTAAAAGCAGTGGCTGATGAACCTGAACAGAGGATGCTTTTTGACCTGCGCGGCAAGCGCAAAAGGGTCATCCAGGTTATTTACGTCCTGCTCGCCCTGATCATGGTCGCCTCGCTGGTGGTCATCGGCCTTCCGGGCAACATCAGCCCTTTCAGCAATGGCGGTGGTGCCGTTAACCAGGACGCCGCCCAGCTCAGCCGTGATCGCGCCGAGAACCTCGAAGCCAAACTCGCCACCCAGCCCAACAGCGAAACCATCCAGACCGAGCTCGTCCGCGCCCGCCTCGCCGCTGGCCAGCAGCTCTACTCGAGGGACGAAACGACCGGGCAGCTGATCATCACCCCCGAAGCCACCGAGCAGTTCGAACTCGCCGCCGAAGCGTGGGAGAAGTACCTCAAGAAAACGGACCAGCCCGATCCCGCGCTGGCCCAGCAGATCTCGCAGTCCCTCTACAGTCTCGCCGAAGGTTCAACTGTCGCCCAGTTCGAAAGCAACATCGCGGCGGCCACCAGGGCCCAGCAAATCGTCGCGGATGCCGCCATCGCAGAGAACAAGAAGGGCAATGGTGCACCGCCAGTCGCCCAGCTCGCGACCCTGGTCGAATTCCAGTACCTGAACCAGGATCCCGCCGCCGCCAAAAAGACCGCGGCCCAGGTCCTGGCCCTTTCCGACAAGACCGAGCGCAAGCAGATCCAGCAGCAGCTTGATTCGTTCGAGAAGAACGGGAAGGCCGTCGGCAAGCAGCTCGCGGCAGCCAAGAAACAGGCCAAGCAGGACGGTGGCAAGTCACTTCAGGATCCCGCCGGCAGCCTTGGCACGCAGGACGCCCTGGGAGCCGCAACCGCCACGCCGTAATAAGCAGGCACTGTAAAGCGTGCCGATCTATACTTTCCCTTCGGAGATCACCAGTCGATCACCGCTCCGGGCCGTTAGCTCAGTTGGTAGAGCAGGAGACTCTTAATCTCAAGGTCGAAGGTTCGAATCCTTCACGGCCCATCCTTATGGCGCGCGAGTCTCACGGCTCGTTTGCCCGTGTGCGAATGGCGCCCGGAACCGCCTGCCCGGTTGTGGAACTCTAATAACGCAGCCCCGCGCTTCGGGTAGCTTGCTTGTGAGAATCTCCGTCATCGGATGAGTCGTCAGAACAAATTCCTGCTGCTTATCAACATCACCGTTGGCCTGATTGGCGTCGGGCTGGTGCTCTTCTTCGTTTTCGGGAGAGATGACGGGACTTCGGCCGATCAGCCCGGCCGCAGTGTTTCTGTGGAGAGCGGCGAAGCAGCGACCCTCCGGTATGGCGGAACCACTGTGAGGCTGCCCCAGGGAGCGGTTGACGAATCGGCCACGCTTTCGATCGCGCCAAGTCAACTCCCGCCTCCCGCCGACTCGAGTTTCGTCGGGAACCCGGTCTCGATCGATCTGGATCAGCCACTCCGATCCGACGCAACAGTTGTCATGCCGGTTCCAGGGGGCTTAGGCCCGCGAATGATTCCGGCCTACTTCGATGAAGAAACCGACGAATGGATGATCGTCGATGCGTTCCGGCCGAGCCGGAAACAGTTCGAGATCCGGACCTCCCACTTCACCGGATTCAGCATCATCAAGTTCGCTGGCTTTCGGGCGGACAAACCAAAGTGTGAAAGCCCGGTAGCGCCGGATTCGGTCAGATACCTCTTGCCGGATGA